>Ga0224557_1002741_pt1 | contig 14575 bp, 15 predicted proteins | sample 714S31014metaG_FD_180677 | JGI IMG/M metagenome (GOLD analysis project Ga0224557, IMG submission 180677) | Peat soil microbial communities from Stordalen Mire, Sweden - 717 S3 10-14 | ecosystem: Environmental > Terrestrial > Soil > Wetlands > Peat | place: Sweden: Norrbotten County, Stordalen...
GCGAACCGCCGAAATCCAACAGCATCACAAGGATGAATTACGTGCGCTTGGCTCCCGGCTCAAGGAATTGGAGTCCGCCGCAAAGGTCTCCGGCGAGCAAAAGGCGCTCGAAATCGAGCGTGTCCGCGCCGAACTGGAACAGAAGCTACGCTCCGAACAATCGCAGAAGAATGACCTGAATCGCAGAGTGGAGGATTTTCTTAGAGAAGTCACCGAGCTTCGGGAACGGAATCAGGAACTCGAAGCCCAGATGTCGAAGGTCGCCCGCATTGGCAAACGGGAAGAGATGGATTTCGCGGACGAAGCAAGAACCTGGGCGGGCATCGGCGTGAGCGAAAAGCTTCCGAAGAATGGCGACTACATCCTTGCGTACCGAGACCCGAGCGGCGCGGATATTGAGCCCCGCATGCTGGTCGATAACAAAGACAAAGCCGTCGTAACGGAGAGCGACCTCGACAAACTCGTGCGTGACGCAAGGGAACGCTCGATGCCAGTCGCCATTTTGGTTGCGCGAGATGAAGGTCAGCTTCGGCAAATTGATAAAGAAACCCGTTGGAACAACAAGGATGGCGTCTGGATGCTCCGAACCACCCGCCACTGGTTGCCACGAGATCTCGAAGTGCTCAAACCTGTCTTCGAACGGATGCGGACGCAGGGCTCCGATTTCCTGGATAAAAATGGGGCTCTTGCCGATGAAGTCCGACGCACATTCGGTGACATCGACCGAATTGAGAGTGATTTGAAGAAAGCCGCAAAGGCGATTGGTTCGGCGGCGGGTTTGGTCAGCAAATACAGAGTTCGCCTGGAGTCTCTCTGCGATAACGCCGTCGCGCACAAACTTCCGCCCCAACAACCACTCAACGGCAGAGAGCTAGCCCAAGCGTGTGATTAGTTTTGCCCTTCAAGGAGACCCGCATGCCACCAGAAGTCAGCTTCCGCTTGAACGGGACCATTGCTCCGATGGTCTTCGTTAACCGCGAGAGAGTACAGGGAAAGCTCACGGGTCGATGGCAAATCGCGGTGTGGATTGACGGCAGGGGTCGGTTCGTCATCGACAACGAAATGAACCTGTGGGATCTGACGTTTCCGCCGCATCTTCTGGAATACCGCAATGAGACGCAGTGGGACCAACTCACTCCTCTGGAGCGCCAGAACAGTACGGACGACGGCTGGCGGCGGGTCACACCCACCGAGCTGGTAAAGGTGTTGCACCAAGAAGGCGTGATGAATTGCCCGTCGGAGTGGCTACAAACCACCAGCTCGGCGCAACTTAACTAAAAATGAAAATACTCAATGAACTCGTCCAGATTATTCTCCGGCAGATATTGGCGCTGGGGTTTTTGCTCGTCGCCCCACTGATCTATCTGATCCCTTTTATTTTCGTCGTGCTGTCTCCCAATAGCGACATCGTTGACATGCTCGCAGTCGGAATGATGGTGACGGGGCCGTTCGTCTCCGGCTTCTGGACCATGATGGTCTTGATGTTTCGAAGGTACCGGCGGATGACCGCCGATGGTTCGCCCTACCAGTGCAGCCTGGAAGGCACTTTGGCGGCAACTGGCTGGATGTTGCTCGGGTTCTTTGGGACACTCGCCGCAGAATTGCTTTTCTGTTTCACCGTGCGGTGGCTGGTCGGCGCTCCTGATGGGGTAAACCGCTGGGGCTGGGCGCTGTGGTTTTTCACTGCACCGTTCGTGATATTTTCTCCGCTGCTTGTGGTCTGGGTGTGGGGGAAGAAAAACAGCCCCGATGACGACACACAGGAGAAATTCTATGTGCGGTACCCCGATGGCGGTCTGTCACGACCGTTCTCTTATGACGACGCCTGCGCCCACCGGGGTCTTACCGGAGGCAGTGTGTTTTCCGGAAAGAACCTGTCCAGCGATCAGACCAAAAGCGCCGAGACCATCGCCATTGAAAACAATTTTTCGGAGGCAAAGGCTATCGCCCAGAGAATGGGTCCTGGGGAATCCGTCTCCGAAGCCCTCACCCCTGACCAGTGGAATGCGGCGGCGTTCATGGATACGCTGAACGACCGCGACCAGATGCAAGAGTGGATAGACGGCGAGCCGGGGACTATGGGAGAGTATGTCGCCAAGAAATATCTCCAGTACGTACGGGAAACTGGCTTCGTCCCACCGTATCGTTTAAGCAAGCCGAATCCGGCTCAAGCTCCCCAGACCCCCATGGTGCCGATGTCCAACGAATCAGGGAGGAGTTGACTGTTGCGTTGCAGATGAGAATGAAGAAATCTATTCAAGGCAGCAAGCGCAAGAACCCCAGGCAGGTGCCAGAGCCACGACTCGGAATCTTCTGGCTGGTTGGCGGCAAACTGATAATGGAAAGCGCTCCGATCAGTGCCGCAGAGCCATACGGTGGTCAGCTGACGCATCCTCGGAGTCACAGCGAAGTGTGGCAACAGTATCAGCGGGCTGGATCCGTTCCCGCAGACATGAAGTACGACCAGCCCCCACGCGGCCGGGTGATGTTCGACACGAGGTCTCAGCGATTCACAGTCCTCGCTGACCTCTGTATTCTTCGAAACAAGAGCATAGCCAGGAGAATTATGTCGGAACTGAAATTGCCGAAGAACACAAAAACGGACGCCGACAGCTGCTACCGGTGCTCTGCCTGCTTGCAGCGTAGAACTTGATTGACGCGCAGGCCGTAATATGTTGCTGGCCAATTTCTTGATGGAGGACCTAACATGCCGGTTGAATTTACAGCGAGTACGGAAGATTTGAAGCGTGCAGCACGCCAGCTTGAGGTGAATCGGGGCGAGTTCAACGAAACCGATATTGCTGACCTTGTCGTCTCGCCATCTGGTTTAGAGATAAGGGCGGTGGGCACAGAAACTTGTGTAATCGTCATTGCCAAACAACCCGGCGCAGCCCGCCTTCCGCTGAAGTTGTTCGTCAAGATTGTGGATATGGCGCAGACATATCACGAGCGCCAAATCACGATTTCGTTGGACGATAAATGCGCCAGAGTGGGTCGAAGCAAGATATCTCACCCCGACATCGCTGTAGGCGGAGTATTCTCTCAGCCGCCGTCGCTGCCTATCGACGCGTCTGCTCTGGATACGCTGGCGGTCGCCTACACGATGACGCCCGAGCAGATCGCCAATACCGGATTGCGAGATCGGGTGGAAAACGCGCGGAAGAGGGCATCAGCCGCCATCGATGTGGCATTGGACAGTTTGAAAGAGTTCAACGTCACATCGACTGATTTGAAGCAGGTAATCGACCGACGAGTTGTGGAAGCGTCCGAAGTCCTTCGGAAAGTTCTGAAGAATTAGCTCACGACAGACAGGCACAAAGATTCCCCTAAAGGCAGATGAGAATATCCAAATCCAAATTTGTCGCTGGCGTCCAGTGCCTGAAACGGCTTTATTGGCAGGTTCACAAGCCGGACCTGGCGTTAGGGCCGGGCGCATCAGGCCAGGCGATTATGGATCAAGGACAGGAGGTGGGGCGGCTTGCGCACCAGCTTTTTCCCGGCGGTGTGAAGGTTGACGGTTCCGGCGGGCTGAGTGACGCAATCAGCATCACAAAGGATCTAGTCGACAATTCTGAGGTTCCCGCTATCTTCGAAGGCACTTTCTCGGCTGATGACGTGCTGGTGCGCGTTGATATTCTCAAACGTCAAAGAGATAAACGCTGGCGTCTGATTGAGGTTAAGTCCAGCACCGCCCTGAAAGACCACCACCTTCCCGATATCGGAATCCAAAGCCACATCGTTTCCCGGTCAGGGCTGGATTTGGCATCGGTCTGGTTGGCTCATATCAACCGCAAATACGTCCTTACCGGAGAGACCGTTGACCCCCGCCAGTTCTTCCGCATCAGGAACGTGACTGGACAGGTCAAACGGTTGCAGCCCCGACTCGTTTCCCAGTTGCGGTCAGAGTTTCGCATTCTGGCAATGCCCGCCGCACCGGATATTGCTCCGGGGAGACATTGCACGGATCCCATCACATGTGAGTTCTACGACCGATGCAATCCGCCGCTCCCAACAAATCACATCGGGTATCTGCCAAGGCTCCATGCCAGTGCCGCCGAAGAACTTGAGGAAATGGGCGTCGAGTCGATCTCCGACATACCCGACGACTTCCCCCTCAGTGAACGGCAGCGGATTGCGTGCACCGCTGTGCAAACGGGCAACCCGTGGTTCAGTGCGGAACTCGGCAAGGAGTTGGAGAGCCTGAAGTACCCGCTGTGCTTCATGGATTTCGAGAGCGTAAATCCAGCCATCCCACGATTTTCGGGGATGTGTCCGTTCGATCAACTCCCTTTCCAGTGGTCTCTCCACTTGCAAAGACAGCCCGAAGCGGAACCTGAGCATTATGAATTCTTGGAGACTGACAGCAACGATCCCAGACGCGAGTTCATCAGTTCGCTGTGTACTGCTCTGGGAGATCGCGGCAGCATCGTTGTCTACGCCGCGTTTGAATCCCAGAGGCTATCGGAACTCGCGGCGTGGCTGCCCGAATTCACTGAGCGGATCAAATCAATCCAAACTCGTCTCTGGGACTTGCTTCCCGTCGTCCGAAACCATGTCTACCATCCCGCGTTCGCGGGGTCGTACTCGCTGAAAGCCGTTCTGCCTGCTCTCGTGCCAGAGTTGACCTATGAAGGAATGGCCGTCGCAAACGGGCAGGATGCTGGGCTGGCTTGGGAATCGCTGGTGAGAGGGAATTTGGATCAGGTCGAACGCGACAAGACTCGGAAGGCGTTGCTGGATTACTGCGGCAAAGACACGTTGGCACTCCTCAGCCTTCTTGAAAGGCTTCGGTCGAACTGATCTGTCCACAATCTCGGGCACTATTACTTCGATCCCGCCTGAATACCGAAATCAAATCCCTGAGGCTGGATGCCGGTCGTAATTAGGTATTCCCCCGACTTCAGGTCTTTGTCGGGCGAGACCTCCCAGCTTCCATCATCCCGCTTCGCTAGAGTCGCTGTCGTGGTTTTCTTTGGGTCGAATCCGCTATGGCCACCGAACATACTTCCAGAGATCGTTCGGGCCTCTCTATGATCCGACTTCTCATCCAGTCGCACGATTATCAAGTCGCTGGGCTTGATTCCAGTCCCACAGAGCATAAGAAGATTCAAGTTTCCATGCCCGCAAACGAGACGAAAATGGGGCTGATTCGTTGACAGTTGAACCGGGGAATGACTACCTCGAAATGTCCAGAAGATATTCGCCTTAACGATGCTGTTGGACGATTGCGTGCCTGAATATGCCGCAGGGCTGAGTTCGGACAGTTTGCCATCCTGTTCTAGATAGATTCCCGGTGCCTGTTGGCCGACGGCGACACCAGCCATAGCGAAGACCATGATTGCGATTGTTTTTCTCATACGTTTTCTTCCACAGGCGACCTAGAGTGCTCATTGAATGATGTCTGGAGAGGCATAAAGACTCCTGCCTTGGCCGGAGTACGAATCAAACACGTGCTGGTAGACTCGCTCGCACTTCTGCTGATAAAGATCGGGCGTATAGGTTCTTGGCAGTTCATCCAGTACCGTTTCGATGGTGTAGCGAACTCCCGCTCGTGTGCTCTGGTGTTTTTTCCAGTCGAGAACTAGCTTTTCCCGCTTCAACGTTTCCAGCAGTCGCTTGGCGACTTTCTTGACCTCCCGCTCTTCCGCCTGTGTCAGCTTGATCTCGGGCTTGGTCAACAGGTCGAAGATCGTCAATTCCTCTTCACTCAGTTGTTCCGCGATCCCACGTTTCTCCTCCTCGGATAGCTTCTGGGCAAATGCAGTCAACTTTGCGAACCACGTCTCGATGTTCGCGGCACCCGAGTTGTACTCGTCAATCATCTTCTGGAACTCTTGCAAGAAATCAATGCGGGTGCGGTTCAGACGCACCATGCGGACGAGTTTCTGAGCAATCGTTCCACGCAACTTCTGGGCCTCGGTCGCCTTCCGACCCTTCTCAAACTTCGCCCGCAGCGTTTCAAAGTCGATCCGGCTCAAGTCGATGTAGTTCGCAGTGGTTGCGGACGGTTTGATGACGTAACCCTGCGTGGAGATCGAATAGTCGAGCAGGGTGGAAACCTCGTCCATCACATCGGAGATATCCGCTGCGGGGAGGTCCGACCGAATTTTCGCCGCTATGACCGAGAAAACCTTGCAGATCGCACTGAACTGGCTGGCGGCAACGTCTGGCAGAAGAGACTTGAACAACCGATCTACGTTCCCCGCCAAGTGGAGGGATCGCCGCCTGACCTCGTCGTTGACAACGAAGGCGGCGACGGCATCGTCCTTCAGCTTCTCTCGATCAAAGCCAGTCGCTTCCTGAATCGCGGCGGGATCAACCCCTCGCTCATTGCTGAACGTCTTTAGTTCGGCGATTGCGTCGAGAAGTCGGTGGAAGAGTTCGCTTTTCTCCTGAATCGGCGACTCGCCCGTTCCTCCCGGAGTCGTGCCGTATATCGCCAGAGCCTTTTGAAGATTTCGGAAGATGCCAACGTAGTCAACGATCAAGGCATTCTGCTTATTTTTCCAAACCCGATTCGCCCGTGCGATGGTCTGCATGAGCGTGTGGTTCTTCATCGGCTTGTCGAGATACATCGTCGAGCAGGACGGCACATCGAAGCCTGTGATCCACATCGCACAGACAAACACGATTCGCAATGGGTCGTCAGGTTTCTTGAACTTGGTCTCAAGGTCTTCCTTAACCATGCGTTTTCGGTGCTTGGCGATGTCCAATCCCCTTTTCTTGAACTCTTCGATCTCGTTTTGGGAGGGAGAGACCACAACCGCCATATCGGTCGATTGGAAGAAGCGGAGCCGTTCTTCCAGTTCCGCTCTGTCGGCAGGGTCCGCCTTGGCGAGTTCCTGCTCCAGCTTCGCCAGTGCCGTCTTCCAATACTTCTGAACCTTGTCGTACATCCGCACCGTCGTGGCTTTGTCGATGGATATGACCATCGCTTTCGCCAACACGCCTCGTCCCATGTAATGAGCCACGAGGTCTTCCGCGATCTTGTCGATGCGTTCTTCTCTCGTGATTAGGTGATACTCTCGGGCAAACTCCCGCTCAAGTTTTGCCTCTTGATCCTCATCCAGTTCGGCTTCGTCGATGATGGTGGCAATCTCGCTCGTCAAATTCTCGTTCGTTAGCTGAAGCTCGGGGATTCTGTTTTCGTAGTAGAGCGGAACCGTATTGCCGTCATCAATCGACTGCTTGAAGTTGTAGATCGAGATGTAGTCGCCAAAGACTTCCTTCGTGCGTTCTTCTCCAGCGATCAGGGGCGTACCCGTGAAGCCGATGAAAGCAGCGTTGGGCAGGGCGTTCCGCATGTTCAAGGCGAAAACGTCGTACTGGCTGCGGTGGGCTTCATCCGTAATTACGACGATGTCAGACCTGTCGGATAGCTTCGGGTAGGTCTCGCCCTCTTCTGTCCGAAACTTTTGGATCAGAGTGAAGATGTAGCGGTGATCCTCGGCGTTCAGCAGTTGCTTTAAGTGTTTCGCACTTTGTGCTCGAACCCTGTGTTCCTCCTCAATCACAGCACCAGTTGACGCGAAATTGCGGTAAATCTGACCGTCCAAGTCTTCGCGATCCGTGACGATGAGGAACGTCCAATTGCCGGGGACTCTTCGCAAGACCTTCTGAGAAAAGAAAACCATCGAGTAGCTCTTGCCTGAGCCCTGCGTGTGCCAGAAGACGCCGAGCTTCCCTTGGTTCGCCTTGATCTGCTGGGCAGCCGTGATCGCCTTGTTCACGCCGAGAAACTGATGGTTCTTCGCCAACAGTTTGTTGGTTTCACCCTTAGCTTCAAACAGCGTGAAGTTTTCGACTAGATCGAGCAGGCGAACTGGATCGCAAACACCCCGAATCATGGTTTCCAGACTGACCCTGCCCTCTTCGCCCTCGTCATTGATCTTCTTCCACTCGGAGAAGTGTTCCCACCCAGCAGTGATGCTGCCAATCCTGCTCTTCGAGCCGTTCGACAGAATGATGACGCCGTTGTACCAGAAGACCTGTGGGATCGTGGTGCGATAGTCAGAGAGGTTGAGTTTGTAGGCGTTCTCCAGATGCTTGTGGGACGCCTTCAGTTCAACGAAGAGCAGAGGAATTCCGTTCACGAAGCCGATTAGATCGGCCCTCTTTCTGCCGTACTCACCAGAAATCCAGAACTGGGAGGCGAGAAAGAAATCGTTGTTGGCGGGGTGTTCCCAGTCAACGACCTTCACCGTCTCGACAGCTTCGTTGTCGTCCGAAGTTCGATAGGTGACCCTGATACCGTCCCTCAGCAAATTGTTGACTTCCTGATTGGCACGGACTGGACTTAGCACACTTCGGTCTTTGGTGAGTTCATCAAGAGCGAGATCGAGGGCTAACGGCGGGACATCGGGATTCAGCTTTTCGAGAGCGGCCTTGAGCCGCCACTCCAGCACAACCTGCTCGGTCGTTTCCCGGCCCAATGTGGAGTTCTCGCCACAAATCTCGTGGTAGCAGTTGGCAGCCTCCCATCCGAGTGATTCAAAAAGGCGAATAGTATTCGCTTCCAATGCTCCTTCCGAATCTGGGTCGATGAAGGTCATACGCTTTCGAGGACGGATTCAGTTTCAACATGTTCCACGCTGACCTCACCAGAAATCAGCTTCGGAAGCAATAGGTCTCGCGTCTCGCGGAGATTTACGTTTTGCTTCGCGAGATTTACGAGTTCCGCCAGCAAGGGCTCGACTGTCCGGTCGAACCTTGCGGCGATCTCCTCGTCTGGCAGAAGAATGTCTAGCCCATTAACCGATTGCTGGTTAATTCCGGGTTGTGCCGCGTTAGCATTCGTCGCACGAATCGCCTGAACCGTATCGGGCTCTTGAAGCCAGAGGTAGAGAAAATTCTGGGTCAGACGAGTGCCAATTCCACGGAGGACGAAAACATGCTCGTTCACACAACATTCTCGGTGCGGGAATCCATCGCGGAAATATGACGACTTGCCAATGTAAGCACCATCTTTGTAGAGGGCAACATCGCGGTCCCGGACTACCCCTCGCTGCATCGCTTCGTAGAATGCACGTGATACAAGCTTCTCGTTTTCAAAGTGGTGTTTCCCGATGCCGTTGATATTCTCCGCACCGATGCTCGGAACTCCATCCGTCTCCTCGCGGATGCCGCCTTTTGGACGCTTGCCGGATTCGAGGCTTACATTCTCGCCTAGCGAAGTGGCTTTCCATCCTTCTGGAATCTGCCCCATTTCCGATTCCACAATGCCCACGCTTTGGTGACCGGGGAACCGTAAGTTGACAAACCACTCCCTGTAGATCATTTGTGACAGAGTTTCCAAAATCCTCATTCGCGAAGTGTTGTTTTCGATCAAGTTGTCGTAGGCGGAGAGGATGGAAGCGATAGTTTGCTGGATGTTAAGCGGGGGAAGTGCGATTGGCATATTGCTCAAGGCTGAAATCGCTAGCCTAACCTGATTCGCTGACCCTCTCGCATGAGCGATTATGTAGTTTCTGAAAGGCTGACTTACGGCTAGGTAACGCAGATAACCACGATCCATTCTGCTGTCAACGGGGGCGAGTCGGACAGCATTCTGATTCAGAAGAGTCCCGTCAGCACTCCTTGGAACCCTTGCCATTCGACCGACAACAGATCCCGGCTGAGTCGGGTGCGAACCGACTGTTGCAATCACCACATCGCCTTCGTGAAGTAAGTGTTTCTGATACTTTTCCAGACTAGCGGGCGGAAGAAATTTGCACTCGTCCAGACGAACGGTCTCATCGTGAATATCGCTCACTCTAACAACCGGGATTCCCGTCTTGGAGTATTCGGATTGATTCCACGCCCCACCATTGGTGAACCCGACGATCTCCCCAAGCGTGCTTTTCGGCCAATCCCTCATTGCACCTACACCTACTTCTCAAGTAATTGAAGTACGTTTTCAGCAATCTTATTTTCGAATTCCCTCGCTTCAGCGTTTAACCCTTCAAGTTCCTCATTTAGTTGTTCCAGCCGTGCAAAAAACTCGAAGTCGTCAGAAGCCCCTTCTGCAACGCCCACGTATCGACCGGGACTCAGACTCCAGCCCTGAGCTTCAATCTCGGGAAGCGTGGCGACCTTGCACAGTCCCAGCACATCAGCGTACTTAGCCTTTGGGAAATTCTGCTTCATCAACTCAGCACTTCCCGCCTCGGACTCAATATCCTCGCCTCGGTAAAGCCTGACGATGTTTGCCAAGAACTCGATCTGTTCTGGAGTGAAATCTCGGTGGGCACGGTCAATCTGTCGAAAGATGTGACGGGCATCAACGAAAAGAACTTTGTCTTTCCGGTTCGTCTTCGACTTGCCTCGATCCAAGAACCAGAGGGTGCAAGGCAGGGTTACGGTATAGAAGAAGTTCGGCCCCACAGAGACCATGACATCCACTGCATTTGCGTTTAGAAGTTCCCGCCGAATATCCAGTTCCGACCCTCTGGCATCTGTGGCGGAGTTTGCCATCACAAACCCCGCACGCCCCATTGCGTTCAGAGTGCTATAAAAAATCTGAATCCAGAGATAGTTCGCGTTGTCGGCTTTCGGCAAACCGAACGGGTAACGCGGATCATCCTTGATCCGTTCTTTATCCACCTTGTCCACATTGAACGGCGGATTCGCCATCACGAAGTCGAACTTGCCAACGCTCTTGTGAATGTCTTCGTAATAGGTCACCGCTTGTCTTATGTCACCTGACAACCCGTGCACGGCAAGGTTCATCTTGCACAGCCGGATGGTCTCGGCAACCTTCTCCTGCCCATAGACCGAGATTTCGTTAACGCTCTTCTTGTGGTGAGCGACGAACGCTGCCGACTGCACAAACATGCCGCCGCTTCCAGATGCCGGATCGAGAATCTGCCCGTGGAAGGGCTCGATGATTTCCACGATCAGCTTGACGATGCTGGTGGGCGTGAAGAACTCGCCGCCCTTTTGTCCCTCCGACATGGCAAACTTGCCGAGAAAGTATTCGTAGATTTTGCCGAAGGCATCTCCTTCAATCGTCATCGGAATCGACGAGAAATTCTTCAGCAGCGAGACGAGAAGATTCTTTTCGAGACTGTTGTAGGTCTTGGGGAGAACATCCTTGAGGTCTTCGTTCTCAGCCTCAATCGCCTTCATCGCCTCATTGATGGCCTTGCCGATGTCGGTGCCCTCTGGCAGGTTCAGCAGGGTTCCAAACCGAGCTTTTTCGGGGAGATACAGGACTCCCTGTGCTTGATAGTCGGTCTTCCCGATCTTCCGGCGTCCGCTGGCTTGCTGGGGCATCTTCTTCTCAGCCTCGGCAAACTTGTGATCGGCGTAGCGTAGGAAGATCAGCCCAAGAACCGGGATCGAATACTCGGACGACTTCAGCTTGGAGTTGGCCCGAAGTTCGTCGGCGGCCTCCCACAGACGCTTTTCAAGATCAGTGTGATTTGCTGGCATGGCAGTCAGTTCTAAACTGCTGATAATAACAGGCGTGACGATGTATGGAAGCTACCTGCTCTTGGACACTCGGTAGGCTAGGGGCCAGACGACAATTTCGTTCTACGGAATTTGTAAGTTAACGGGGGCCGCTAGTTTCAGATCAGCATCGGGCTTAGCGGATTGGCGGGTATCTTTGGCAGTGTGGAAACTTATGAACTTGAATTCGCCCGAGATCAGAATTCCCGGCCCCGCTATCTGAGTGCGGTTTCCTTTCTGATCTAACCAACACGCATCGTTCAAGAAAAGAGTGGAGGGGTTTGGAAAGTCTGAATAGAACTCGACCCACCCAAAAACCAAACGACCGTCCGCAAGCTCCACCAAGACGTACCCCGAATATTTGTGAAAGACATCGTGCCAGATCGAGGGCCGCGTCGTGCGATGGGTTAGCCTGAACCACCTCAGAAGTCCCCCAGCAAAATCGTTCGTGAGGAAGAATGAGACCACGGCAGCGACAGCGAAAGGAATTACGGCCCAAACGGCCACATGCCTGCGAGTGATCTTTTCAGGAATACCAAAGATCAGCACGAAGATTGCATAGACGATGAAGCTGTAAAGGAGGGCGTCCACAACTTTCTCCATCTCAGTTTGCTGTGGACGTGGACAAAGCCAGCGAATCAGTTTTGCACAAACGAATCCCGGCAGGAGAACAAACAGCACCGTGAGCGTTTCAGTGCTCAACGCCATTTATTTTCTACTCGCCTTTTGAGGAACTGTCGTTGTTAACGACGCTTTGCGTGGCTCCGGCCTGAGAGTTTCCTTGCCCTTGTGGTGGGGCTGGCGGAATTGCAATGACATCGGGCTGCTGCAAATATGCAGGCTTTGCGACTCCCTGACTATCCCGCACTTCGACTCTTCCGCTGGATACGCTCTTTCCAAGCTCGGTCCCGCCTGTTACTTTCAACCCTTCATCAGACATTTTCATCTCCTTGTCGCCGATTGTATTGGGCGTGCGTGTTAGAAGCCAGTCATCAACAGGGGAATCGAACGGGGTGTGGCAGCATCAAGTGCCAGATGCGAGACGTAGCCCGCCGCCACGCCGTTGACGAAACCAGCCGCAAGACGCCACAGGAACTCGAAAAGCTGCGAGAGCAACTGCGAGATCGGTTCACCCGCGACGGGAACGAATATGCTGCCCAGCGGTGCCATAGGAATTGCTCTGCATTTCTCCGCGTTTTCCCGGCACGCCGCCTCAATTGCGGCAAGGGCATTTCCCAACGCTACAATCCCGCCGCCAGCGGCACAACTGTGGGCCACGTCTCTATGCCACGAGGAAATCGCAGGTTCCAAAACATCCGGCAAAAGACCGCCAACGTATCCTCCAAGTGCTCCTCCCGCAACTTCAGTCCACCAGTTCGGAACTCTCTGTTCTTTGGCCCGATAAGCTGCGTACACGGCACCGCTACCTGCACCAACGAGTTTGTGTGTCTTGCTGTCCGGCATAGATGCTCCAATATCAATGCAGAGTAGCACGGCTCATGTGGCGAATACAAGGCGAAAGGGTGTAGGATGCCCGGATGGATGAAGGCCGCAAACGTGTGCTAGGGATCATGGCTGCAATTCTGACGAGCCTGCACATGCGGACAGCAGACGATTTGTTCGGAACTCCACAAGGCAGCCCTCGTACCGACAAGCTAATCGCGGCAAGCATTCAGTGGGCGGAGAAGATCATGGAGAAGATCGACGAAAGATTTTCAAAAATAAGCAAGCCTCAATGACCCCTCTGCTTCGGCTGGTACAATTTTGCGAACGGAGGCAGGATGCGAAAAGCGTTCACTTGTAAAAACGCCGCATGTGCAAAGCAGTTTTTCGTTGCGACGGATAAAGATGAAACGCCTTATCACGGCGAGGGGCATGTTGACGTTCAATGCCCACACTGTGGTTGGTCGAACGGGATCGAATGGCCGCATGGCCGTCCCTTTCGGGTGACAAAATAGGCGGTGAGCCATATGATCCCGTCATTCAACACGTAACACGACGGAGGCCAGACATGTTCTACGTCTACGAGAACTGGCAGGCGGGGCTACGAAAAGCTGTCATCCACGACGGTTCGTGCGGGCACTGCAACGGCGGAAGGGGGCGTGCTGGCGGGTACGATCCTCGTCACGCAGACTGGCATGGTCCGTATGACGACTTGGAAGCAGCCCGCCAAGCGTCAAACGCTCTGCGGGATGTCATAGAGAACAAAGAATGTCGCTGCGTAGGTTAGTCGCCGAAGAGGAATGTTGATGAACGCGAAGCTAATCAAGTCGCTCATCGAACTCGTGAAGACGGAAGAACTAAGCAGAGAAAACGCTCGCTCGTCCATGTCTCCAGACGCAGCGGACTGTCAGGCGACTTTTTACGACACTCCTCTGACGAACGAGCTTTACCTCCTTGTGCTGTTGTTCATGTGGCATGAAATTGAAAAGGAAATTCTGCTCCTAGCCGCCCTGTCCGGATCTCAAGCTACATCGCCCATTACCCGTGATGAATATAGGAAGGAAGTAGTCCGTCTTGAGACCTTAAGACCCGATAAGCGAAAGAAGGAACTCGAAAAGCGACTCCCTGCATTGGACCAAGGTGCATGGGATTTGCTCGACGTGCTGCGTTTACTTGCAAATTCATTCAAACACGATCCGTTCGACAAGCCGAGCGACGTTCTACTCAACCGGAATATCCAAAGGGCAGCTCCCAAAACGATCAAAAGTGCGACGCAAAAAATGACCCATTCGGCCTTGTCTTCTGGGATGATATTCCAATCCCAGTTACCCCTCATGAGTGTGTCACGCCCATGCTTACCTTCGCGCTCTTGCCAGCCTCACGCCCGTGTCGGAGTCTCCAAGCCAACGCTGCCGAACCCGCTGCAAGTATCAGGTAAACAAGAATCGGGCCTATCCAGGCGAGATTGACCCAGACCGTCCCTCCACTCCTCGAACCGTGCAACATTAGAACCCACGGTGCAAGGCCAACTATTGTCGTCAAGACGGGATGGTCTCTGCTCAGGAGGCCGACAAGAACTCCGACCAGCACCGCGATTGCTGGATTGAAGATGAAGCGAATCATCAGCGAGAGATGCCCTTCGCTCCGCCCCTCTGAAATTGTGTACAAAATGTAACCGCTGCAGGCGGTCAATGCAAAACTA
>Ga0224557_1002743_pt1 | contig 14573 bp, 12 predicted proteins | sample 714S31014metaG_FD_180677 | JGI IMG/M metagenome (GOLD analysis project Ga0224557, IMG submission 180677) | Peat soil microbial communities from Stordalen Mire, Sweden - 717 S3 10-14 | ecosystem: Environmental > Terrestrial > Soil > Wetlands > Peat | place: Sweden: Norrbotten County, Stordalen...
TGACTTCGTGACCGAGCCGCTGTCCGCCGCCCCTTCTTGATCGCCTCGCCGGCTCCAGGTTGAGAGTGCGTTCTTTGATCTCTTTTAGCTCCAACAGATCAGCTGGGTCGACCTCGGGCCGCCGAACACAGCGAGTGAGCGACGCGAGGCAGTCGGCGTCGCCGCCGATCCGGCGAGTGTACGGGGACACCTTGGGTTCGCAAGTCGGCGGGCTACGGCAATGTCCCCGCATCGACCTCCTCGAGGTCACCCGATCCGTAGTCACTGATGATGACGGCGGTCCCGTGAGGGCTCACTGCCATGTCCCGTGGGAAGTCGCCGGCCACGACATACCCCACGAGCTGCAGTGATCTTCCAGCCGCTGCGACAACGGCCAGGTTCGAGGTAACGCCGTTGGCATTGAAGCGGTCGGAATCTGCAATGAGGAGGGACTCGTTGTGATTGACAAGGGCCAATCCCACGGGGGCTTCGCCTACTTGGACCCGGTTTATTAGCGCAGACGCCGGGAGTGACACGAGTTCTGCAGCAGAGAACTCCAAGAGCTCGTCGCTCTCTCGAGCCGTTACGTAGACCGACGACTCGGTGGCCACCACCCGCACCGGACTGCACCCGGCCCACACCGTCGAAACGACTGAGTCAGAGGGGCGCTCTTCGGCCCGGCGCAGATTGACTGTGGTCAGTGTTCCTTGGGTCCCGGACTCTGTGGCGGCCTCACTGGTTGCGTACAGATAGCGTCCGTCTGGGGAGATCGTCATGCCCACGGGAGCGACACCCATGGGTACGTAGCCGACCAGGTCGGTGTGCCCGAAGCCACTTCTCTCCGCCTTCCCCAGATTGAACACAGCCAGCTGGTCGCTGTCTTCGAGACTGACGAAGACGTAATGACCATCGGGTGAAACGGCGGCTTCGATGGCACCTTGGCCGTGGCTCGTGAACGTGCCAACCAGCCACGATGAGGGTGCCGAACCCGCTTGCTCTATGCGGGACACCGAGAAGACACTGGCACCGCTGGCCCCTGCGGCCACGAGCTCACGGCCATTCGGACTGACGGCCATACCGAGCAGGGGTCCGTCCGAAACGGGCCCGATTCGCTCAGAAGCCAGGCCACCACTGCTGGAGATCGAGTACTCGCTGATGCCGCTTTCATCCCTCATGGGATTCGACCCTGACTGAGGTGCGGTGGGGTTGATCAACGAGTCAACGAACGCGTGCTTGCCGTCGGATCCGATAGCAACGCCAAAGGGTGTAAGGAGTCCAGAAGCGAAATGGGTCTCGACCTGACCAAGCGTTGGACCAGATGCGATCACGGTCGAACAGGCGACGGTCGGGCCCACCGGGGAGGGGGCTTGCGCGGACGATGCAAAGGAAGTGGCGGTCGAGGTCGTCAAAACCGCTACCAGGATGACTCCGGCGGCACTAGCTAGTAGATGACGCCCTCGGACCCTCATTGAAGTGTTCTTTGTGGTGCCACTCGCGAGGAGGTCACAGAGACATTCTGGCCTGGGATGTCTTTCGGTTCATGGCCAACTGCGCCGCCCTCCCGGCGTCACTGACGCTCCTATCAGTTGTCAAGCCCCAATTTGGGAACTCGGGAGTGCAAACAGCGGGCAGAACAGTGATGAGTCACTCGGTGTGAGGACATGCTCTTATCAAGCCACGCGTTGGCAGAGAAGTGGTCCCGGACCGTGGGTCGGCGAGTCGCCGGAAAGTCAGCCCCGTAGGGCGACAGTTAGGGGCTGAGCCAGACCCACGGCCTCGGGTTCAGCCGCGAGGCAGGTAGTGGTAGGTCTCGCGGGCGACGTAGCGCTTGAGAAGGCGGATGACGTCCCGCTTGGTACGTCTTTCCTTCACTTTGCGTTCGAAGTAGGCGGTGGTCCTTGGGTCGTGAGCGATGCGGACGATGACGATGCGCCAAAGAGCGGCGTTGGCCTGGCGATCCCCACCTCGGTCGAGGCGATAGCGACCAGCGCTCTTGCCGGACGACGCCGGGATGGGTGCCACCCCACAGAGGTGTGCCCAGGCTGCCTCTGAATGCAGGCGCTCGGGGTTGTCGCCGGCACTGATCGAAAGGGCGGCGGCGGTGTCCGGACCGACACCGAAGAGGGAGAGCAGCTCCGGAGCAGTTTCCATCAAGAGCGTCTCGATCCTGACATCGAGCTCGGCGATCTCGTCGTCGAGTTCTTGGATTCGGTGCGCCAAGGAAGACAGCGACGCCTTATAGGCCGCCATGACCTCATCACCAGTACGCGACGGTCGGAGCCTCGCCCCTTCGCTGACCAATGCCCCAATCGTGACGCCCGTGAAGCGGCAACGCAGCTGGTCGGGGGCCGTGATCACCAGGTGGCGCATCTGCGTCAGCGCCTTGATCCGGGCTCCTCGAGCCGAACGCTTGGCCACAACGAGTACCCGGATGGCTTCGACGGCACCGTCCTTTGACTTCGAGATACTGGTGGCTCGGCCACCGAGGGCCGCTCGGGCAGCCTCGACGGCATCGAGAGGATCCGACTTGCCCGATCGGCGTCGTTCGGCTCGATTAGGGCGGTCGACCTCGATGACTTCTATGTGCGATCGGCGCAAGAAGCGGGCCAGGCCTGCGCCATAGGAGCCAGTGCCCTCCACGCCCACCTTGGTGACGCTGCCGAAGCTCTCCAACCAGGCCAGCAGTGACTGGTAGCCGGCAGGAGTCGTGGCAAAGGACCGCGAACCGAGCAGGACCCCGAGCGGGTCAAGCGCGGCGGCCACATGGACGTCGAGGTGGGTGTCGACGCCACCGGTCACACCACGCGCAGCTTCTACGATGGTCATGGTCATCCCTTTCTGCTTTAACGGTTGAGGGGTGGCACGGCCGTTCCGGATGGGAGTGACGGGCGGTCCGGGCTGTTGGTAGCAACCCGGGCCAATCACCCTCTTTCGAGACGGGGCGTGCCGTGGTCAATGTTCGGCTGGAAGGACCCGGCCGACGACGCCAAAGGGCGCCTCAGAACAACAAGTCAGGCCGAATCCACCAGCGCTCCCGAAACTATTGAGAACCAGCAGCGAAGCGGTGTGATCCTTCAGAGCAGTATCACTGTTCGGGGATACCCCGTCAGTCACTGAGGCGGGAGGTGCGTCCCCACCGCCGCCATAGGGGGTAGGCGAGGATCGGTGCCCCAATTAGGGTGGCGAGGACGACGATTACGCCGAGCATGCCCTGGCTCACGATCAGACCCGCGCATAGGAGTGCGGCTGCCAACGCTCGGAGGCCAAACCCCTTGGCAGCAACCGTCGCCCTGACGTAGGCCGCAAAGGATCTGTCCCGGCCTTCATTCACTAAGACCAATTATCGCCCTGATTCGCCCTCCGATTGAGTGACCTCCACCCGGCAGCGAGCATCGTGCGGGGACAGGCAACACATCGACCCCATTTAGGAGCCAGTTGCTGCGACGATCAACCCGTTGAGGTGATGGGATGACACGCCGCCGTAGTACGGAGCGTCGCCGTAGGCGTACACCGCCCCGCTGAACGTTGTTATCCAATATCCATCGCCGTCTGAGGTGGCGAAGATTGCTGAGGCGGGATTCGAGAACTGAATCTGGCCAAATGGGCTTCCGAAATAGCCCGCATCACCGAACGTATACACCTCTCCGTTCGAAATGAGAATCCAATAGCCGCGTCCACTCGGGGTGCTCACAGCCGAGAGGACCTCGCCAGTGACATTCGTCAAATATTGAGCAGCGCCTCCGTAGTTGGTCGCATCACCAAAGGCTTGAACATCACCGGCATAACTGACGGCCCAGTAGCCATTGCCGGTGCCGTCCGTCATCACGTCGGCGATGCCACCACCCGGGCAACCACCGATGCCCGGGCACGAGCCCTCAAATGTGGCATCCCCGAAAGCGAAGACGCCACCGTCGGCGGCCACCAAGAAGTAGCCATGGCCGTCATACGAAGGAACCATGCCCACAATAGGGGCGTCCAAGCTGGGCCGGAGGGTCGAGTCATCGGGTCCAATTCCCAGACCGGGAATCGAACCGTAGTAGTTCGCATCTCCGAAGGAGAAGACGCCGCCATCCGACGCCACGAGCCAGTACCCGTCACGATCAGGCGTGGGTGCGATGCCAACGACGGATGATTGGAGGTGCAAGTTGGCCGCTGAACCGAAGAACTGAGCGGATCCGAAGGAGAAGACTCCACCATCGGATCCCACCAACCAATAACCATGCTGTGCGCTTCCAATGTGGGGCCTTGTGAGGGATGCAGCATCGGCCACCCTGGATGACATCGTCGGCTCCTGTGCCGAGGCCGGACTCAACCCTGCGGCAAGCAGCAACACTGCGACTGCTGCTGAGGCGCCTGCGACCTGGACCAACATTCGCCGCCACGATGATTCCGCCATCGCACGTCCTTTCTATAGGTCTCAGGCCAAATCTACGCCTCGTCCAAGCAGCGAAGAACGGGTGCCCCATGGTGCCGCACTGCCCCACCGTCCGGGCGTTCGGGGGCACTTTGGCGTGGAGTTGAAGCCTGTTACAGGCGAACGCGATGTAAATGGTCGCGGCGAGCGGTCCTTACCCGAAGGGGACAGTCACCGGGCCGGGAACCGGTCGGTAGACCGCAAAGAAGTCACGGTCATCGGGGACGAGGTAGCGGTCGGGCGACTGATTCGGGTTGGGCCCAACCATCGTGGGGTTGAGGCCCGGGGGGTTGTACGTGTTGAGCGTGTGCCATTCAGGGTTGATGTCGAACTCCATTGCCCGCACCGCTCCGACGTGCTGAAGGATCTGCGCGATGCTGACCACTGTCTGATAATTCGCGGCAACGTAAATGAGGTTGCCTCGAGCATCGATGCCAACGGCAGTGCGCCAAACTTGGGTAACGCCGCCGAGCGTGTATCCCCACTGCGGGCTGTCCGGATTAGTGTCCAACGTGGGATTCAGCTGACTGTTCCAGACGATCGGAGCCAGGCTCTGTCGAGCCCATGCGACGCCCGGGCCTGGGTTCGGTCCCCCGCTCCAATCCACGATGTCGACGCGACCATCCGTATATCCAATGAGCGTCGCATTGCCGTCCTTCAGCGGCTCGTTCGTTTGGCCGTTATCGGCTGACCCGTTGTCGCCGTCGACATAGGTGAAGCCGCCGTTGAATGTCGCAAGGAGACGAGAACGCTGGCTGTATGGGACCATCGTAGGCCCGCGCACGGCTGCATTCGGCGGCTCATAGCGGCCCGGGTAATACGCGAGCTCGGTACGTGTGTGGTCGAACCAGGCGACGTAGGCCACGATCTGTGGGTAGTTGGGGTCAGGACGATACGTCGTTACCAAAACGGGTGCAGCACCATCGATCGATGGTCCGGTCGGCTGCCAGACCCCCTCGCCGGGAAGCGGGTTGGAGAAAATCGGAGTGATCGCCGGCGGCCATGCTGTCGTCGCTGGGGCCGTGGTGTGCTTTAGCCCGACCTTCGGCAGGCTCTTCAGCTGCGGCCCGCCCTTTTTGGGCGCTTGGTTGCTGTAGTAAACCTGCTCGACGTGGTCGGCGACCCAGTTGCCTATGCCGAAGGGGACGTTGTACCTCACCCATTCAACGCTATTCACATTCCATGAGAGGCTCGTGGGCCGCAGCATCCAGACGGTATAGGAAACGGTCGCCCATAACAGCACGACGACGAGCGGTGCCACGATCAATGCGCGCACGAGTCTGCCCCGGCGGCTGAGCCTCCGCCTCCGCTTTCGTCTCGGCGCAGGGTCGCGGACTTGCGCTTGGATATCTACATCCTCAGAAGATGTCACCAGATCGGTTGAAGCGCCGGATACTGAAGTGTGGTCGGCGAATTGGCGGTCGGGCGCACGCCTGAAGCCTAGCGGTCGCCTTTCGATGCCCCCTTAGAGTCATTCCTACACCTATGGGATGACTCCGGTGTCGGCTCGTCACCCTTTCGGCGGAGTCGACGGTCGTGAACCCACCGGTTCCCCGCGGTCTCAGCTCGACTGTTGGCCAGGTAGCAGCTAGTCAGCCTTGTCTGTGACGTAGCCCAGCCCGTCGCAACTCGGGCATGGCCCGTATTTACTTCCCATGCCTTGGCCCTCGGTTCTCAGCATCTTGCGGCCACGACACTCAGGGCGTCGTCGGCGGTGATCAGGCGGCTCCGGACCTCGGTCAGACACTTCGTCTGTCGCTGCGCCAGTGGGCGGTCATCTGGGCGCGGAGGGACTTGTTGGTCAGACCGCCGATGACGTGGGCGAAGGCGGCAATGGAGCCGAGGAGCGCCATGGTTCTGGGTTCTCCGAATCGCAGGCCGGGGGCACGCTGGCCATTGTGAACGCTCGGCAGCACGATCGACTCGAGGGTGGCGGGGTCGGGCAGCCCGGGTCGCCCCTCGCCGAGCGCGGCCAAGAAGCGGGCATTGGTGTCAGCCCCGGCGCGTCGCAGTGCGTTCCAGTTCTCGGCGCTCAGCGTCTTGTGCAGGGCGAAGTCGCTGGCGTTGTTCACCGTGGTCTCGACACGCAGAGCCCGGCCCTCCTTCAGGTAGGCCTTTGCTTTCGAGGACTTGTAGTGGATCTGGAGCTGGGGGGCCGTGTCGCGGGTGATGACTTCGGTGGAGAAGCGTCCGGGGTCCGATTGATCACCTTGCGGTCGACCAGCAAGGAGACGCGTTCAGGACGGCCGAGGTCGAGGTGGTCACCAATGGCCGCCTCGAACCAGGCCCGGGCTCGGCGCGGCTGGTCGAAGACCGCGGTGTCGGAGACTTCGAACTGAGCGAGGGAGAAAGACCACTCGAAGCCGGCGGCACGATCGTGGGCGGACAAAGGATCGGGAACGACGGCCAGCATGCGGGCCAGGAGGCCGCGCAGGTGGCCGGCACCGAGCCGGGCACAGATGCGATGGGCCACAGCCGGGTCCTCGACGGAGCGCAGTCCGTTGTCGAGGGCCTCGAAACCGACTCCGGCCTTGGCCAGCTGGCACTTGGCCCACTCGTGCCCGTTGGCGCAGCACCACAGTGGGTAGGGCGCGTAGGTGCAGACCTTGACGAAGGCAGGTCCCCACTCGGGGTCGGCGAAGTAGAAGTACCAGTGGTCGGGCACCGAGGACTGGCGACGCCAGGCCATGTGCGGGTGGCTGGGGCGATGCCCGGCGTGGGTGTCGTCGACGTAGCCCCGCCACACCGAGGTCCGCTCCTGGGCCTTGCCGATCAACACCAGTCCGGGTCGACCTGTCGCCGCTGCCTCATCTTGGAAAGGGCGCGCCAGGTTCTCTTTGGACTCTCCTGTCTTGAATCGCACGACCGGGACGCCGATCCTCTCCTCGAGTGCCTCGAGCTCGGCGACGAGCCGTTCGTGGTTGCGGTTGAGCAGGGCCGGAGACGGGATCGTCCCTCCCCGGTTGAGCAGGAACTTGACCAGTCCGAACTCGTATTGGATCCCCGGGATGTAGCCGCGGACGCCGATGCGGTCTACCGAGGTACAGCGAAAACTGACGTGCTCGTCCAGTAGCCTGGCCACGGTCCCCATGGCGGCCTCCTCTCCGACCGTTGGCGCGGTCGATCAGCAGTGATGTGTCAGGGGAGGACGTTATGGGGACCCTCGCGTCACTGGTGGAAGTGGGCACAGGGCCGGCTTGGCCGGCCCGGAACCGATTCGAGAAGGACCAGCCCGTCTCGCCGCGAGCGAACTCAGACCAATCTTGAGATCGACAATCGTGAGCTCACCGCGACAACGCTGCGGGGGTCTGAGATCGCTCGCTAAAAGTAGGGGAGGAGATTCCTGGCCCTCGAAAGGACCGTCATGAGGAACCGTTCTGGCGTACCCGCTATGAGCACCCTGCACCAACCTCCACTGCTCGACATCCACGCTGTCGCCCAGGCGCTGGGGATCACACCCCGGCACGTGCAGCGCCTGGTCGCCGAGCGCAGGATCCCGTTCTTGAAGGTGGGTCGCTTCGTCCGTTTCGACCCTGCAGTTCTCAATGTGTGGCTCGAGGAGCAGCGGGTGGACCCGGTACGCCCGTGTGGTCGTACAGCCAACCGATAACCTGGTGTCTGTCAATACCGGTGGCCTGGAGCTCGTGGATCTGATCGGCTCCGTCGGCGTTCACCCTCCAAGTCGTGCACGCACGACACGGTGTCGAGTGAAAGCTGAGGCCGAACCGGTGAACGCACTCCATTCGGGACGCCGAGACCGATGAGCTCGAGTCGCCGGCACTTCGGCAATGTCCGCAAGCTCCCGAGCGGGCGCTTCCAGGCCAGCTACTGGTGGGAAGGGGCCCGCCACGTTGCCAACCGCACCTTCAGGACGAAGGTCGACGGGTACATGTACCTCGACGCCATCTCGGCCACGATCACCCAGGGAAAGTGGATCGACCCGAACACCGGCCGTTGTCTCTTCGGGGAGTATGCGAAGGAGTGGCTCTCCCAGCGCACCGACCTCCGGCCGCTCAGCCGGGATCAGTATGCCTCGCTCATCGCCAACCACCTCGGTCCGGCATTTGGCGACACGGAGCTGGCTCGGATCAGCGCCGGGCAGGTCCGCGCTTGGTACGCCCTCACGTCGGCTCGCCGACCGGGCGCCGCCACCTCGGCCTACCGACTCCTCCGTGCCATCATCAACACGGCGGTCACCGACGAGCTCGTCTCGAAGAACCCCTGTCGCATTCGGGGCGCCGGAGCAGACCGCTCCAAGGAGCGCCAGATCCCGACCGTCGCCCAGGTCGAAGCGCTCATGCAGGCGATGCCCGCCAAGCTCCGGGCGGCCGTTGTCCTGGCGGCGTGGGGAACCTTGCGACGGGGTGAGGTGCTTGGGCTGCACAGGTGCGACATCGACGTCGCGTCTGGCACCGTCCGGGTGGAGAGGTCGCTGGGGGAGCGGCGCAACGGCGCGGTGATCGTCGGCCCGCCGAAGTCCTCCGCCGGCGTGCGAACGGTGCACATGCCGGCGAGCGCCATGGCACTGATCGAGGAGCACCTACTGACCTTCGTGGGGCCCGCTGCCGACGCTCCGCTGTTCACCGGCCGCACCGGGCTTCCGCAGCGCCCTCAGGGGCTCGAGGAGGCCTGGAGGAGCGCCCGTGAGGAGGTCGGCCTGCCGGAGCTCCGCTTCCACGACCTCCGTCACTTCGCCGGCACCATGGCAGCCGCTGCGGGAGCGTCGACGAGAGAGGTGATGGCCCGCGGCGGATGGTCCTCACCACAGATGGCACTCCGCTACGAGCACGCCACCCAAGAGCGCGACCGCTTCATCGCCCATGCCCTCGAGGCGCTGGCGCAGTCGGTCAGAGGAGCACCGGACCGACCGGCGGTGACCGCCGACGACCGTGGGGATCGCGCACGTTCGCGCACGCAGCGCGCACGACGACCTTCAGTCGAAAATGACGCACATCAAGAAACGAATCCTGATCAGGATGTTTCAGCCCCTCGAGTGCGCCCCTCGGGATTTGAACCCGAAACCTGCGGATTAAGAGTCCGTTGCTCTGCCGTTGAGCTAGAGGCGCACCGCAGAGTGTAGGCGAGTCGCTCTCGGCATCATGAAGGCGGCGCCAGCGGCGCAACGAGCCCATGTGAGGATCCCCCGAAATCGCCGGTCCGGACTGACCCGGACCGGCGACCCCCCCGGGGAACACCCGTCGACGTACTTCCCAGAAAACGGTGCGCCGAGAAGGTAGCACAGGGGGGCTTGGGCTGACGGAGCGTCAGATACACTCGCCCGCGGCCGGCCGCCCACGGTGGCCTGCAACGGGGGTCGGACGAGGAACCGGCGACGCCGGGGGAGGAGGGTGGTGGAGCTCGAATTCACCGGCGAGCAGGACGAGCTGCGATCGTCCGTCCGTTCCTTCCTTGACAAGGAGTGCCCCCTCCACCTGGTGCGCTCCGTTGTCGAGACCGGCGAGACACCAGAGGCGCTCTGGGCCGCCATGGTGGCACTCGACTGGCCCGCCCTGGCCGTTCCCGAGGAGAACGACGGCCTGGGGCTCTCCCTCGTGGAGACCGCCGTCGTGGCCGAGGAGCTCGGCCGGGTCGTCGCCCCCGGCCCCCTCCTGGCTACCGTGACCCAGTTCGCCCCCATGGTGCGCGAGGTCGGCACCCCCGAGCAGCGTCAGAGGTTCCTCGCGCCGGTGGCCGCCGGTGCGATCACCGGGACGCTGGCGTTCGCCGACCACCCCCGCGGGTGGGCGCTGGACGCGGTCACCATGACCGCGCAGCGCGCCGAAGGCGGGTGGGTTCTCGACGGGACCAAGGTCGGCATCCTCGGCGACGCCGGCATGGACGAGGTGGTGGTGGTCGCGCGCGCCGCAGACGGCATGGGCGCGTTCGTCGTGCCCGCCGGCGAGGCCCGGCTGACCGCCCTGCACTCCCTCGATGCGAGCCGGCCCCTCGCCACCGCCACGTTCGACCGCGTCCTGGTCCCCGACCACCGGGCCCTGGGCGAGCCCGGGAGCCCCGACGCCACCCTCGGCGTCACGCGGGCGCTCCAGGAGGCGACCGTCGCGTTGGCACTCGAGACCGTCGGCACCTGCGACGCGCTCTTCCAGACGGTCCTGTCCTACGCGAAGGACCGCAAGCAGTTCGGCGTGGCCATCGGGTCCTTCCAGGCCGTCAAGCACAAGATGACCAACATGTACCTCGCCATAGAGCGCGCTCGTTCGCTGTGTTACTACGCGGTCGCCGCCATCGACGAGGACACGCCCGCTCGCGCCACGGCGACCTCCATGGCCAAGGCCGCCAGCGACGATTGCCAACGCCTGGTGTGCCGGGACTCCATCCAGTCCTTCGGCGGCATCGGCTTCACCTGGGAGCACGACGGCCACCTCTTCGTGAAACGGGCCCAGACGACCGGTGCCCTGCTCGGCGGCGCAGCCGAGCACTCGGTCGCCGTCGCCTCCGCCCTGGGGGTCACCCGCTCCTGAGGGTGCAGACTGGGGCATGCGCCCGGGGGAGTTCCTGATCGCCTCCCTGGATCTCTCCCCGCACCCCGAGGGCGGCTGGTACCGCCGGACCTGGGTGGCCGCGGCGGAGGACGGCGGGCGGCCCCGGGGGAGCGCCATCTACTACCTGCTGCTCGAGGGCGAGGTCTCTGCCCCGCACCGCATCGACGCCACGGAGCTGTGGCACTTCTACGCCGGCGACCCGCTCGAGCTCACGCTCGAGCGGGTCGATGCGTCCCCGCTGGTCCGGATCGTCGGACCCGACGTCGCATCCGGGCAGGTGCCCCAGGTGGTGGTCGAGCCCGGGGTCTGGCAGTCGGCCCGGTCACTGGGCCGGTTCACGCTCGTCGGTGCGACGGTGTCGCCGGCGTTCCGCTTCGAGGGCTTCGAGCTCCGTCAGGACCCAGCCGGCCCGGCGTGAGCGACGAGTCCGCGGTCGTCCGGCCACCAGCCGGATCCGCCCGGGCAGATTCACAACCACACCGCTTCACAAGCACACCGCCATCGCCAGGGCCGTGGCATCGCCGGCGTCGTGACGGCCGCCCTCGCCTTGTGCAGTGCACCTCTTGGGCCGGGGTGATCAGCGGCATGGCCTCCACGGTGGTCCTGCCGGTCGGCACGCCGATGAACCCGCAACCTCGCGGGTGGGTAATGATCGGGGAGGTCGTCCCGGTCGGACCGGCCCGAAAGGAGGTCGCAGTGAGCGAGACCCGAGAGGAGGGGCTATCGGCCCTTCTCCACGAGACGAGGACCTTCCCCCCTCCCGAGGACCTGGCCAAGGAGGCCAATGCGCAGCCCGGGATCTACGAGGAGGCGGAGGCCGACCCACTGGCGTTCTGGGCCTCGCAGGCGAAGCGGCTGACGTGGGACACGCCGTGGGCGGACGTGCTCGAGTGGGAGCTGCCCTTTGCCAAGTGGTTCGTCGGTGGCACGCTCAACGTGGCGGTCAACTGCGTCGACCGCCACGTCGAAGCCGGTCTGGGCGAGCGGGTCGCCTTCCACTGGGAGGGCGAGCCGGGGGACACCCGCACCATCACGTACGCCGACCTCCTGGTCATGGTGTCCCAGGCCGCCAACGGCCTGACCGAGCTGGGTGTGCGGGCCGGGGACAAGGTGGCCATCTACATGCCGATGCTCCCCGAGACCGTGGTGGCCATGCTGGCCTGCGCCCGCCTGGGCGCGCCCCACACCGTGGTCTTCGGCGGCTTCTCGTCCGATGCCCTGCGGAGCAGGATCCTCGACTGCGACGCCCACTTCGTCGTCACCGCCGACGGCGGGTACCGCCGCGGCGCACCCAGCGCGCTCAAGCCCGCCGTCGACGAGGCCGTGGCCGAGTGCCCCGACGTCGAGCGCGTGCTGGTGGTGCGCCGCACGGGCCAGGACGTGGCCTGGGACGAGGCGCGTGACGTGTGGTGGCACGACCTCGTGCCGCGCCAGCCCGAGACGCACGCCGCCGAGGCGTTCGACGCCGAGCACCCGCTCTACATCATGTACACCAGCGGGACGACGGCGAAGCCGAAGGGCATCCTCCACACGAGTGGCGGCTACCTCACCCAGGTCGCCGCCACGCATCGTCTCATCTTCGACCTCAAGCCCGAGACGGACGTGTTCTGGACGGCCGCCGACATCGGGTGGGTGACCGGGCACAGCTACATCGTCTACGGCCCCCTGGCCAACGCCACGACGTCGGTGATGTACGAGGGCACGCCGGACACGCCCACCCGCGACCGCTGGTGGCAGATCGTCGAGAAGTACAAGGTCAACATCCTCTACACCGCCCCGACCACGATCCGGACCTTCATGAAGTGGGGCGAGGACCTCCCCGCCGCCCACGACCTGACGAGCCTGCGCCTGCTCGGGTCCGTCGGCGAGCCCATCAACCCCGAGGCCTGGATCTGGTACCGCACGCACATCGGTGGGGGGCGGTGCCCCATCGTCGACACGTGGTGGCAGACCGAGACCGGGGGCATCATGATCACGCCGCTGCCGGGGATCACCGCCACCAAGCCGGGCGCGGCGATGAAGCCGTTTCCCGGTGTGTCGGCGGACGTGATCGACAACGAGGGCGAATCCGTCGGCAACGGTGAGGGCGGGTACCTCGTCCTCACCGAACCGTGGCCGGGCATGACCCGGGGCATCTACGGCGACGACGAGCGGTTCGTCGACACGTACTGGAAGCGATTTCCCGGCCGGTACTTTGCGGGCGACGGCGCGAAGCGGGACGAGGACGGCGACCTCTGGCTGCTGGGCCGGGTGGACGACGTCATGAACATCTCGGGGCACCGGATCTCGACCACCGAGGTCGAGCACGCCCTGGTGAGTCATCCCGCCGTGGCGGAGGCGGCCGTGGTGGGCGCCAGCGACGCCACCACGGGCCAGGCCATCGTGGCCTTCGTCACCGTGAAGGGGACCGAGGCGGCCGAGGGGGAGAAGGGCGAGGCGCTCGTCCAGGAGCTGCGCGAGCACGTGGCGCGCGAAATCGGGCCCATCGCCAAGCCGCGGCAGATCATGCTGACCCCCGAGCTGCCCAAGACGCGCAGTGGCAAGATCATGCGCCGCCTCCTGCGCGACGTGGCCGACGACCGGCCGCTCGGCGACGTGACGACCCTCATGGACCCGACGGTCGTGAACGCCATCAAGGACCACATGGCCGAGGGGGGCGACGAGAAGGAGTAGGCGCCATCGGGGTCGCGCGCCAGTGCCCCCCAGGCACTAAGGTTTATCAGTAAATGGTGCGCACCCCTTCGGCCCGGCCCGACCCAGGCTCCGGCTCGGGCCTGCTGACCCTCCATGAGGCCGCGGACCGGCTCGGGGTGCATTACATGACCGCCTACCGCTACGTGCGGACCGGCCGGCTGCCCGCCACCAAAGTCGGCTCCCAATGGTGGGTCGACCCACGCGCCCTGGCCGGAGCGCGTCAGGGGACTGTGGTGGCCGGGCGCCCGCGTGCGCACACCCGGCAGTCGACTCGGGCGGCGGCGGCGCGCCGGCTCGAACGCCGTCTCGTCGCCGGCGACGAGGCTGGGGCGTGGGCCATCGTCGAGGCACGCCTGGGCTCGGGGTCCGATCCCGAGGACGTCCTCCTCGACGAGCTCGCCCTCGCCATGCGCGCCGTCGGGGACGGCTGGGAGGCCGGCGACTACACGGTCGACGACGAGCACCGTGCCACGGGGGTGGCCACGCGGATGGTCGGGCGACTGGGTGCCCGCTTCACCAGGCGTGGGCCCAAGCGGCCCAGTGTGATCCTCGGGACGCCGCCGCACGAGCTGCACGGGCTGCCCACGTCCATGGCCGCCAACGTCCTGAGCGGCCGCGGCTACGACGTGGTCGACCTCGGCGCGGACGTGCCGACCGACGCGTTCGCTGCCGCCGTGACGAAGGCGGCCCGGCCCCTGGCGGTCGGCGTCGCGGTGACGGCGGGGAACCACGACCGGTCCGTGCGGGCCATCGTGCGGGCGGTCCGGGAGGTGAGGCCGGGACTGCCCGTGCTCGTCGGAGGCGCCGGCATCGCGGGCGAGCAGCATGCCGCGCGCCTGGGGGCACGGTGGAGCGGCCAGGACGCCCGGGAGCTCGGCGAGGTCGTCGAAGATCTGGAGCGCCGCTCACCCTGAGCGGGCGGCGTCCGGCTGGCTCAGTCGCGCCCGACGCCGCCGAGGGGTGACCTGGGCCTCGTGAGTACCACC
>Ga0224557_1002747_pt1 | contig 14550 bp, 12 predicted proteins | sample 714S31014metaG_FD_180677 | JGI IMG/M metagenome (GOLD analysis project Ga0224557, IMG submission 180677) | Peat soil microbial communities from Stordalen Mire, Sweden - 717 S3 10-14 | ecosystem: Environmental > Terrestrial > Soil > Wetlands > Peat | place: Sweden: Norrbotten County, Stordalen...
GGCGGGAGCGGGGGGCTTTGCGGAAGGTGGTGTCGCGGACGTGGAGGGGGCGCTGGACGGACTTGGTGCCTTCGAGGAGGTCGCGGATGGTGAGGAGCTGGATGCGGGGGAACTTGCCGCCGGCTGCGCCGGATGAGCCGACTGAGGTGTAGAAGCCGGCTTCGGCGGCCTCGCGCTGCATGGGTTTGGTGGGCTCCTCGAAGGAGATGTAGACGCCTATCTCGGCGCGCTCGCGCTGGAGGACGCCGATGAGGTCGCGGACCTCGGAGACGCCGATGTTGTGGCCGCCCTTGACGGAGAAGATTATCTGGCGCGAGTCGCCGGAGTTGTCGTCGTGGAAGTAGAGGCGGCCGTCGATGCCGCGGTCGGCCCCCTTCTTGATGGCTTCGTTGGGACGCGCTCCGCAGAGGCCGAGCGCCCAGTACTGGAACTGGTACTTGTTCTCTTCGGCGAGCTGGGCGGCCCCGGCTACGTCGGTGGGTTCGCCGATGACCTGGTAGGTGCTGCGGACTTCGGGGCCGTAGGCGTCGTCGAGGCGGGTCTTGATGAGGCCGATGGCGAGGTGGGTGATGTCGATGCCGATCCAACGACGGTTGAGCTTCTGCGCGACCTGCACGGTGGTTCCGCAGCCGCAGAAGGGATCGAGGACTACGTCGCCCTCGTTGGAGCTTGCTTTGATGATGCGTTCGAGGAGGGCTTCGGGCTTTTGGGTGGGGTAGCCGAGGCGCTCTTGGGCTTGAGAGTTGATGGGCGGGATGTCTGTCCAAAGGGCTTGAACAGACGCGCCAAGGTTCTCGTCTAGATACCTTTTGATTCTGATACCGTCTTTATTGGTGAAGTGAAGACGGCCCTTCTCGTCCAACTCTTTCATCGTTTCAACAGGGCATCGCCAGTAGCCAGGAATGCCTTTATATGTGTATTTGTATCCTCCACCAGATAGTCCCTTGGCCGATAGATTGTCGTCTTGCCAGAGTCTTCCGTCAGAATCACTGTTACGAAATCTGTCTTTGTACTTCTGTTCATGCTCAATGTGGATCGGATTCCATGTCCACTTGTCGCCCTTTGTGTAAAAGAAAATGGTGTCTGTGTTGGCCCCGTAGCGTCCCGAGTCGCTGTGCGCGGTTGTTCTCTTCCATGTGATTTCGTTGCGAAACATTTGTGCGCCGAAGACGTCGTCCATGAGGAGTTTGAGGTAGTGGCTGGCGGTGGGGTCGCAGTGGAGGTAGATGGAGCCGGACTCCTTGAGGACGCGGCGGAGTTCGACGAGGCGCGGGGCCATCATGGCGAGGTAGGCGAGCATGTCTGTGCCGCCGAGGAGGGTTCGGAAGGCGCGCATGGCTTCGGCGACGCGGCCACCGGCCTCGACGACCTGCTCGTAGGCGAGCGAGGACTCCTCGTTCCACTCCCATGTGTCCTTGAAGGCGGTGATCTGGGAGGCGGAGCGCGCGCCGTCCTTCTCCGCGAAGAGGACGTTGTAGTCCTGGCGGGAGTTGAAGGGCGGATCGAGGTAGATGAGATCGACCGACTGCGAGGGGATGTGGTCGCGGAGGACGGCGAGGTTGTCTCCGTAGAAGAGCTGGTTGAGGACGGGATTCTGCTGCGTAGCCATTGAGGATGATGTTAGCAGCACTTCGTGCGGTCTTGGACGCTTCGCGTAACAGCAAAGGCAATCAAGGGCGGCGCGAGGGGGAGTGGCGGAGGTGGGGCGGGATCAGCTTGCCTGGTGTTCGTCGAGCCACTGGCGGAGGGCTGCATCGACTTTGCTCTCCCACTCGGTGCCGCTGGCCTGAAATCGCTCGACGACGGAGCGCGATAGCTTGACGGGAACCTGCTCTGCATCGGAATCGGAATTGGAAATGGGATCGGGGCGGAAGGTCACGTTGCCGCGCTGTATCTCGCGAAGCGTGTGCTGCAGGTCGGGCGGGAGTGAACTGAAGGGCTTCATCCGCTTGAAATCTTCGGCGGTCAGTTCGCGGACTTCGCCGTCGTCGTCGGTCCAGTCACCGGTGTCCTTCACCTCTTCGAGCACATCATTGGGGAGAACCCTTTTTGCTTTCATATTCCCTCCGCTCCTTCCTCCCAACCCGGTGAAAACTGATAACGCGAATGCCGCGTGGCCTGTCGAGAAAACAAAGCTTGTGCAACAGGCCGTCCAGGTATCCTATGGCAACCCAGCGGAGTTCGCCATGCCGCTCGACAAGCTTTACGATAGCGGTATCGAACTCAAATTCAGCAGCACGATTAAAGTCCAACCCGCGCTCACGAATGTTCCTTTCATTCTTCGCCGGGTCGTACGAGATGTTCACAAGACGATTCTAGGCGCAGGGGCCGAGGTTTGCTATCGCATTGTGACAGGCATCCTACATCTGAATACTGAACGCGGCACTCGCTGGGGTTAGGCGGGGGAGTCGGCGGGCTGGCCTTTGCGGGGGCGGCGGTTGGATTGGAGGACCTGTTTGCGCAGGCGGAGGGATTTGGGGGTGACCTCGACCAGCTCGTCCTCGGCGATGAACTCGATGGACTGCTCGAGGGTGAGGCTGCGGAAGGGGACGAGGCGGGTGGCTTCGTCGGCGGTGCTGGCGCGCATGTTGGTGAGGCGCTTCTCGCGGACGCAGTTGACGTCGATGTCGTTGTCGCGGGAGTGCTCGCCGATGATCATGCCCTCGTAGACCTCGGTGCCCTCGGGGACGAAGAGCATTCCTCGCTCCTGGATGCCTTCCAGCGCGTAGGGGGTGGTGACGCCCTGGCGGTCGGAGACGATGGCCCCGGTGGTGCGCTGCGGAATCTCGCCCTGGTAGGCGATGTGGCCGTCGAGGATGGCGTTCATGACGATGGTGCCGCGCGTCTCGGTCAACATCTCAGAGCGCAGGCCGATGAGGCCGCGGCTGGGGATGCGGAACTCCATGCGCACGCGGCCGGAGCCGTGGTTGGTCATCTTCGTCATCTCGCCCTTGCGCGGGCCGAGGCGTTCGATGACGGTGCCGACGAAGCTCTCCGGGATGTCGATCATGAGCTGCTCGACCGGTTCCATGAGCTGGCCGTCGATTCGCTTGGTGACGATCTCCGGGCGGGAGACCATCATCTCGAATCCCTCGCGGCGCATCATTTCGATCAGGATCGCGAGTTGCAGTTCGCCGCGGCCGAGGACCTTGAAGCTGTCGGGCGAGCCGGTTTCCAGCATCTTGAGCGAGACGTTGGTGAGCAACTCTTTTTCGAGGCGGTCGCGCAGGTTGCGCGATGTGACCCAGCGGCCCTCGCGTCCGGCGAAGGGCGAGTTGTTGACGTTGAACTGGATGGCGATGGTGGGCTCGTCGATGGTGATGCGGGGCAGAGGCTGCGGGTTCTCCACGTTGCAGAAGCTCTCGCCGATGGTGATGCCGGGGATGCCGGCGATGGCGACGATGTCGCCGACCTGCGTTTCGTCGATGTCGGTGCGCTTGAGGCCGGAGAAGCTGAAGAGCTTGGTGATCTTGTGCTTGCTGAAGGTGTCGTCGACGCGCGCGACGTTGTACTCGTCGCCGGTGCGCATGGTTCCGTTGAAGACGCGGCCGATGGCGAGGCGGCCGAGGTAGTCGGAGTAGTCGAGGTTGGTGACGAGGATCTGGAGGGGGCCCTCGGGATCGCCCTTGGCGACGGGGATGGTCTGGACGATCTGCTCGAAGAGCGGCTGGAGATCGACGCCGGGGACGGCCATGTCAGTGGTCGCGGTGCCGACCTTGCCGTTGGTGTAGAGGACGGGGAAGTCGAGCATGTCTTCGTCGGCGTCGAGGTCGATGAAGAGGTCATAGACCTCGTCGAGGACCTCTTGCACACGCGCGTCGGGACGGTCGATCTTGTTGATGACGACCATGGGGGTGAGCTTGGCCTCGAGCGCCTTGGAGAGGACGTAGCGCGTCTGCGGCAGCGGACCTTCGGAGGCGTCGACCAGAAGGAGTACGCCATCGACCATCTTGAGGGCGCGCTCGACTTCGCCGCCGAAGTCGGCGTGGCCGGGCGTGTCGACGATGTTGATCTTGTTGCCGTGATAGTAGAGCGCGGTGTTCTTGGCCATGATGGTGATGCCGCGCTCGCGCTCCAGGTCGTTGGAGTCCATGACGCGATCCGCGACAGCCTCGTTGGCGCGGAAGGTGCCGGATTGGCGCAGCATGGCGTCCACCAGCGTGGTCTTGCCGTGATCGACGTGGGAGATGATGGCGATGTTGAAGATGGGCTTCAGGGCAGGCTGCGCGGCGGGCTTCTGGGCGGCGGGGACGCTGACCTGATCGATTGCCGGGGTGGAAGTCTCTGGATTCGGGATGGTTTGGGGGCTGCTCACTGCGGGTGGTTTTCCTGTCTGGCTTTCGTTTTGGGCGCGTTGGGATAGGGCCGAATGGCGAAAACGCGCGTCATCTCTAGTTTACCGCACGATAGAGGTCGCAGTTGAGGCTGTCTGACTTTTGGTAGTGGTGCAATTTGATGGCTCATCTTCCTCGCGCAGCCTTGACTGCTTCGCAATCAAGGCTGCGCAGTATTTAAAGAGTGCGGTCTACGGCATCCATTCGACTTCGCTCAGGACAGGCTCTGAAGCCGTGCCCTTCCGATCAAGTCTTCGGCGGCTATGCGAGAGCTGAGGAGGGCTTTGCGGCTTCGGGGGTGAAGCGCAGGGAGTTGCTCAGGCTATGGTGAGTTTAAAAGGCCCACGCGGCACACCCTGAGGGCGGCCGCGTTCCTTCTTCATTCAGCGAGTTCCGGATGCATCGAATGAGTACAACAACCTCCTGGAACTTCACAGCGAGAGCCTCATTAATCTGGCGGTATGTACGGCGGGACTAAAGTCCCGCCCTTTCAAAACGGCGACTGGTTCAGAGCTTTCCAGGCCAACCGCTTACTTCGGTTGCGCGGTGGTCCGCAGATACGGCTTCACGGTTTTATAGCCGGGGAAGATCTTCTCGGCGTCTTCGTTGCTGACGGCGCCGGTGATGATGACGTCTCCGCCCTGCTTCCAGTTGGCCGGGGTTGCCACCTTGTGCCTAGCCGTGAGCTGGATGGAATCGAGCACACGGAGGACCTCGTCGAAGTTGCGGCCGGTGGTCATGGGATAGGCCATCGTCATCTTGATGCGCTTGTCCGGCCCGATGACGAAGACGGTGCGCACCGGCGCATTGTTGGCCGGGGCGCGGCCCTCCGAGGTTTCGCCATCGTCGGCGGCCAGCATGTTGTAGAGCTTGGCGACCTTCAGCTCGGGATCGCCGATCAGCGGGAAGTTCACCTTGGCGCCGCACACGTCCTCGATGTCCGCGGACCACTTTTCGTGGTTGCCGACCGGGTCCACGCTGAGGCCGATCACCTTGGCTCCGCGCTGGGCAAACTGCGGCTCCAGCTTGGCGACGGTGCCCAGCTCCGTGGTGCAGACCGGCGTGAAGTCCTTGGGGTGCGAGAAGAGAACCACCCAGTTTTCGCCGATCCACTCATGAAAGTGAATGGTGCCCTGTGTCGTTTCGGCGGTGAAGTCGGGTGCAATATCGTTGATGCGCAGTGACATGTGTTCCTCCTCGAATTCTTCGAATTTCTTCCCGTGAATTGGATGCGCTGGGCGCCGCATTGGATGAAAATCCAAGCCAGATTGAAATATCACACGGACCGCTGGCCCTCAGTTTGAGTGCGCGCGGCAGCATGCGACGAAGACCCTTTTGGGATGCGCGGCCGCGGCCGCACCATTTCCATTGCAACCGGACGCGTTTTCCTGCCGCGTTGCACTTAATTTCAACAGGCCGACCATGGGAATCGCCAGCAGGGGCGCACTCTTTGAAAAATCGGTGAATGCGCAAGGGAAATTTCCCTTTGTTTTCGTCTTTTGTTCGCAGTTGCCAAGATGGGTAACCCTCCGTACTGTGGGGGAGCGTTGAGGAACGAAATCAACCTCGGCAATGAGACAACTTCGATCGTCCGAGTAGTTTCGATCACCCGACAAGATTCGGTGCAAGCAATGGTTCCCTGTTGTACTTGATGACAATTTGAGTTGAGAGAAGCCAACGGCCACGCGATCGCGGCCCTCCGGCGCAATGTTCCTGGCGCAACACCCCCGTCGAGTTGGATCTTCAGACACATCGTCTGGCGAGACCCCGATCCACTCGATCCGCGGCAGCCCGGACACCTGCCATCCCGGAGTTCCGCGAGGCAACGCGCGAACCTGCCTCGGCTCTCTCTCGCACCCGCGGTCTGTCGGCCGGAATACGCTCGTACGGCGGCCGGGAAGCTGTCTCCTCACGGAGCAGACAGGAGAGCTTTGCCCCCGAGGCTGTGGCTTCAAGGGTTGTCCCTCCTGCCGGCTTGGTCGAAGCTGCTCCCCAAAGCCGCCGCAGCAGAGTTTCCCGGCCCGGACCGCGGGCCACCTTAGCCGAGCCCGCCGGGCGCGTCCGCCAAACAGCAGACGCGCCCGGCGGCACAATTCGCCAGGCTGCACCGCTCGACCCGGTACGGAAGCCGGTCAGCGGTGTCAGCGGGCAGAAGCGAGAAGCCATGCGCCCCAAGAAGACCATTCTCTGCGTCGACGATAACGAACAGATTCTCTCCGTCCGAACTTTCCTGCTGGAGACGCGGGGCTATCGCGTCATCGCCCTCACCGACCCGCGCCAGGCGCTCGAAGTCATCGCCAACTCCCTGCCCGGAACGCTCGACCTGCTGCTCTCAGACCTCATCATGCCGCAGATGGACGGCAACGAGCTGGTGCGCCGCGCCAAAGACATGCACCCGCAACTGCCCGCCCTGATCGTCTCCGGCACCGTCACGGCGTACGACCGCGCCGGTCGCGCCGATGTCTTTCTGCCCAAGGGCGCATGCACTCCCGCCGAATTGCTGGAACGCATCCGCATCCTGGTGGCCCGCAAGCGCGGCCCCAAGAAGTACTCGCTGCCCGCCGCGCCCATGGCCCCCAGCCACAGCATTGCCGCTGTCTCTGCATAGATGGGGTGGTTTCATTCTGTTACACCTCGATTCTGGATCTGCTGGACCGCTCCTTTTTGTGCCTGAGGCATACCTCCTCTTGACTACATACCAACTGGTTGGTACCATACTAATCAGTATGTGTGAGTGCAAGGAGCGTTATGGCCAATCGAAAGCAATCCAATCCACAGGAAAAGCCCCTGTCCAGGACCAGGCTGCTGGATGCGGCGCTCGATCTGATCCGCGTCAAAGGCTACGCCGCTACAGCGGTCGACGAGATATGCCACCGGGCGGGAGTGACCAAGGGCAGCTTCTTCCACCACTTCAGGAGCAAGGACGATCTGGCGCTGGCCGCCGTCGCGCACTGGCGGACCATGACGGAGGGCCTCTTCGCGGCGGCGCCGTACCACCAGGCCCAGGACCCGCTGGACCGCCTGCTCGGCTACGTGGACTTTCGCGCGGCGATCCTCACCGGCGAACTGCCGGAGTACACCTGCCTGCTGGGAACTCTGGTGCAGGAGACATACGACACCCACCCGGAGATCCGCTTGGCCTGCGAGCAGGCGTTGTCGGCCCACACCGCTGAGCTGACGCGCGATGTCGAGGCCGCCAGGCAACTCTACGCACCGGCTGCGACGTGGAGCGCGCAGAGCGTTGGCAACTTCATCCAGGCCGTGCTGCAAGGCTCCTTCATCCTGGCCAAGGCAATGCAGGGCCCCGAGGTTGTGCGCGAGAACCTTGCCCATCTGCGCCGTTACCTGCGCGTTCTCTTTCAGCCAGACTCGTACTCCGAGCCAAAGAAGAAAGAGCGCCACCCGCCGACCCCTCATCCCCAGCCAGTGGAGGCGCCGGAGGCAGAACTCGAAGTTGAGGAGTACGACAGCCAGCGAAGCCACTTCGTCGACTAAGGCCGCGGCCATATTCTGCGATGCGTCTTCCATGCCCCGCGGAAATCGCGGCGCAAGCCCTACTCCGCCAGCGCCTCGCGCGCGGCCTCGAGTATCAACTCAACCTCAGCCTCGCCGTGTGCCGTGCTGACAAACGCGGCCTCGTACTGGCTGGGCGGCAGCCAGACACCGGCCTGCATCATGCGCCGGTGGAAGCGCGCAAAGGCCTCACTGTCGGAGGCGCTGGCCGAGGCGAAGTCCGTCACTGGCCCGGCGGTGAAGAACCAGGTGAACATCGATCCCACGCGGTTGGTGGTCAGCGGAACTCCGGCTTCGCGCGCCAGTTCTGCGACTCCCTCCGCAATCTCCCCGGTCACGCGTTCGAGCTGCGGATAGATTTCGGACTGGCGCTCTATGAGGTGGGTGATCGTCGCAATCCCGGCGGCCATTGCCAGCGGATTGCCGCTGAGCGTTCCGGCCTGGTAGACCGGGCCCAGCGGGGCGAGCAGATTCATCACGTCGGCGCGTCCGCCGAAGGTACCGCAGGGCAGGCCGCCGCCGAGGACCTTGCCCAGCGTGGTGAGGTCGGGAGTGACGCCGTAGAGCTGCTGCGCGCCGCCGAGCGAGAGCCGGAAGCCCGTCATCACCTCGTCCAGAATCAGCAGCGCGCCCTGCTCGGTCGCGATTCGCCGCAGCCCCGCAAGATAGCCTGGCGCGGGCGGAATCGTCCCCGCATTTCCCACCACCGGCTCGACCAGGATGCAGGCAATCTGGGACGGGTGGGCGGCGAAGGCTGCCTCCACCGCGGCGAGATTGTTGTAAGGCAGGGCCAGCGTGTGCTGCGCCGTCTCCGCCGGAACGCCCGCCGAGCCGGGAATGCCGAAGGTCGCAACGCCCGAGCCGGCCTTGACCAGCAGCGCGTCGGCGTGGCCGTGATAGCAGCCCTCGAACTTGATGATGAAGTTTCGCCCGGTAAATCCGCGGGCCAGGCGGATCGCCGACATGCAGGCCTCGGTGCCGGAACTGACGAAGCGCATCTTTTCCACCGAAGGGAAACATCGGCGCACCAACTCGGCCAGGTTCGCCTCGCCGGCGTGGGATGCGCCAAAGCTCGTGCCGCGCCCGGCCGCCTCGCGGATGGCCTCCACCACCGGCGGAAACGCGTGGCCCAGAATCATCGGCCCCCAGGAGCCGAAGAGATCCACATAGCGGTTGCCATCGGCGTCGAAGAGAGTCGCGCCCTCGGCCCGCACCACAAACGGCGGATGCCCGCCCACGGCGCAGAAGGCCCGCACCGGCGAGTTCACTCCGCCGGGAAAGAACTGCTCCGCGCGGCGTTCGAGGTTGAGCGACTGCACATGCGGCTTAATCCTGCTCTCAGATCGCATCGATCCAGTATAGGAGAGCGTCTCGTCCGCCGCCGCCAAACGCGCCCGCTTCCTCGGCATCCGTCAAGAATCTGCCGGCGGGCGGAGGTCGTCTGGCGCATTTATCCTCATGCGCGGCTGATAGACTGGTGTCCGCCGCAGTGCCCGACGAAGTGCAGCTCTGTAGACGGCAGCGTTCCGACCCGTTTGCACGAACTGATCCAGAGATGGTCCCGCGCAAGCAGGACCAAAAGCAGAATCATCCAAGAGAATTCAAGTGTCTGAAGAGTCTTCCAATCCGACCGTCCCGTCCCTCGCAGACCAGCCCTTTGCAGACCAACCGGCCCACGCCGCGCACGAAGCCGCGCTCCACGCCTCGCGCGCAGATGCGAAGCCCGCAGTGGCAAAGGTCCATGCCACCTACGCCGACGCCGGGGTGGACATCACCTCGGGCGACCGCGCCAAGCAGCGCATCAAGATGCTGGCGCGCAAGACATTCAACAAGCATGTGCTCTCGGAGATCGGCGGATTTGGCGGACTATTTGCGCTGGACCTGGTGAAGTTCCCCGAGCCGGTTCTGGTGTCGAGCGCCGACGGCGTGGGCACCAAGCTGAAGGTCGCCTTCGAGTTGGGCATCCACCACACCATCGGCGCGGACCTGGTGAACCACTGCGTCAACGACATTGCCGTGCAGGGCGCGACGCCGCTGTTCTTCCTCGACTATCTGGCCACAGGCCGGCTGCGCCCCGAGGACAGCGAGACGGTGGAGACGGTGGTGCGCGGCCTCTCCGAGGCATGCCGAGCCAATGGCTGCGCGCTGATCGGGGGCGAGACGGCGCAGATGCCCGGCTTCTACGCCGACGGCGAATACGACCTGGCGGGGACGATTGTCGGGTGCGTCAACCGGCCAGAGATCATTACCGGCGATAAGATCGAGGCGGGCGACGTGCTGATCGGGCTGCCCTCCAACGGGCTGCACACCAACGGCTACTCGCTGGCGCGCAAGTTGCTCTTCGAGGTTGCGGGATACGCGCCCGACCACTATGTCAACGAGTTGAAGGACAAGACCGGCGCGGCGCTGATGCGCACCCACCGCAGCTATCTGGCGATCCTGAAGAAGCTCATCGGCGCGGGGATCGTGCGCGGCATGGCGCACATCACCGGAGGCGGCATCACTGAGAACCTGCCGCGCATCCTGCCGCGCGGGACGGCCGCGGTGGTCGATCTGGCAAGCTGGACCGCGCCGCCGCTCTTCGAGCATCTGCAGCAGCTCGGCAACGTCACTCAGGACGAGATGATGCGCACCTTCAACATGGGGATCGGGATGATCGTGGTGGTGCCGGCCGAGCAGGTGAAGAAGGCCAAGGCAGTGCTGAACCGCGCCAACGAGCGCTTCCACATCATCGGGCGGATTACGCGCGGCGACCGGCGAGTCAGCTACAACTAAGCCTTTTTCACGCGAGAAGCGTTGCGGCCCTCAGCCGCGCCGCATGGCGCGGTCCATGGCCTGGTTGGCGAGGCGGTCGGCGTCTTTATTTTTGTGGCGCAGGGCGTGGGTGATCTCGAAGGCGTCGAGCTGGGCGATCTTCTTTTTGGCGAGGTCGAAGAGCGGGCGCAAGAGCGGGCTCTTCACCTTGTACCTGCCCTGAATCTGCTTGACCATCAACTCGGAGTCGGAGACGACGCGCAGGCGGGGGTGGTTGTGGGTGAGCGCGAAGTCGAGCGAGGCGAGCAGCCCGGAGTACTCGGCGAAGTTGTTGGTCTGGATACCCAGGAACTCGGAAAGCTCGGCGAGGACCGCGCCATCGGCGTCCTGAATGAGCGCGCCGAAGCCGGAGGGGCCGGGATTGCCGCGCGCGCCGCCGTCGCAGTGGGCGGTGATCCATTTGCCGGAGACAGGGCCGGAGGACGTGGCTGGGCGCATAACGGGGCGGGAGGCTGGGCGGGACTCGGGGAAGAGGCTGGGCTGGGTTGGGCTTTGGGGCATGGAATGAGTTTATAGGGTGGGCGGTGTGCGGGTGGGCAAGTACAAAAGCTGAAGATTCGTGGGAGAAAGGTTCGGTCGGTTGTGCAGGGGTCAGCTTCATCGGGATCCTTCGCTGCGCTCAGGATGACAGCTTTAACCTTTACGCAGGATGACTTCCAACTCATAACTTCCAACTCACAACCTGTTTTCCGCTCACCTTTTGGCGGCGCGGCGGTCTATTGAAGTGATCCATTTCCTGGCTCCGGAGTCAGAGACGATGAATGCAGATGCGATGGGACTGGACGGCGGCGGCGGGATTTCGCCGGTGCTTTCGGCGATGGTTGGCGGCGGTCGCGCGCGAGGCGCGAACGCGTTCGCACCTGCGCTGCGCCTCTCCGTGCTGATGGACGCGGCGGCCCGTGTGGGCGCAAGTCGCCCTGGAGCGATAGAATCGTCCCCAGCGATGGCCAAGCCCGCGGCGCAATTCGGAACCAGGACCGACAGGAACGGCGGCAAGCTGACACAGGAGCAGCTGGAAGCGCGCGCCCAGCAGCGTGCTGAAGACGACGATCTGATTCGGGAAGCACAAAGCGGCGACCGCAGCGCCTTCGACTCGCTGGTGCGGCGCTACGACCAGCCCGTCCTGCGACTTGCGCTGCACATGCTGAGCAACGAGCAGGACGCCCAGGACGTGCATCAGGAGGCGTTCCTGAAGGCGTATCGCCACATTGGGAACTTCCGCTTCGAGTGCTCGTTCTACACCTGGCTCTACCGGATTGTGACCAATCTTTGCCTGGACCACCTGCGGCGGCGCAAGAGCCGTCGCGAGGACCCGGCCACGGTGCTGGACGCGCGCGGCGACGAGATGGACCTGCTGTCGAACATCTCCGACACCCGCGCCATGGCCAACCCGGCGCGCGAGCTTGACCGCAAGCGCATGGGAGAGTGCATCATCCTCGCGCTGGACAAGCTAACGCCGCGCGAGCGCACCGTCTTCGAGCTGAAGCACTACCAGGGATTGAAGCTGCGCACCATCGGCGAGATGCTGAGCACCACCGAGGAGACGGCGAAGAATACGTTGTTCCGGGCGACCCGCAAGCTGCGGGCCGAGCTGGCGGAGTTGAGGGGATAGTTGTGAGTTGCAGGTTACAGGTTGTTAGTTGTGAGAAGCACAACAGACGGGCGGATGGCATAGACCCGGGACGGCATTTTGAAGAGGCAATTTTTGAGGCTGGTTGAGGTAGAGCGATGAAGTGCGAAAAGGCGCAGCAAAATATAGTTCTTGTCACCTACGGCGAGCTGCCGGATGAGCAGATGGCCTCGCTGGAGGAGCATCTGGCGGGCTGCGAGGCGTGCAGTCGCGAGCTACAGGCGCAGCTTGCAATGCACGAGGCGTTGGCCTCGAACCCCGTGGTCGATCCCTCGCCGAACCTGCTGGCGAGCGCGCGCATGCGGCTGGACGAGGCGCTGGACACGATTCCTCCGCGTGGATTCATCGCCCGGCTGCGTAGCGACCTCTTCGGCTGGCTGGGCCATATGCAGGGCGCTCCGGCGCTGATGACGCTGCTGATCGGGGTGGGATTTCTGGCGGGCAACTTCACCAACCGCTACCAGGTGGCGCACCAGCCGAAGCTGCCGTCGCCGGTGGTGCTGAGCAATACCACCAACGGGACGATCGCCAACGTCAGCGGGATTGTGCAGACTCCCAACTCGCAGATTGTGCAGGTGACCTACAACCGCGTGGTTCCGGAGACGGTGCAGGGCTCGCTGGACGACCCGCAGATTCGCCAGTTGCTGCTGATTGGGACCAAGGCTCCGGCGACCAATGGAGTGCGTATGGACTCGGTGGCGCTGCTGGCCAACGAGTGCCGCGCCGGACACCAATGCGTCGGCGGCCCGGATGGCGGCGGCATTCGCAGCGCGCTTCTGGTGAGCCTGCGCTACGACAAGAGCCCCGCCGTGCGGATGAATGCTCTCGATGGGTTGCAGCCCTACGTTGTCGAGGACCAGAGGGTCCGCGACGCGGTACTGGAGGCCCTGATGCACGACTCCAGCCCGCAAGTGCGCACGCGCGCCATCAGCCTGCTGCAGCCGGTCGAGTCGGACTCCAGCGTGCGCAAGGTGATGCGCACCGTCTCCACCACGGACGAGAATCCATACATCCGCACCGTCAGCACGCACGCGCTGGCCGGGACCGCGGACATTCAGTAGGTTCGAGGTACAAGGTTCGAGGTTCGAGGCGATCGGCGATGAAGAGGGCACTGGGATACGGACTGGTACTGCTGGCGGCTTCGGCTGCGGCGACCCAGTGCGCCCGTGCCAGCGGCGCGGCGTCCAAGCCAGGCGGCGGAGTTGTGCTCTTCTTCCTGAGCGGCTCAGCTGCGCCTCCTGCACGCGGAGGGCAGGGCTATCTGGGCGTCGATGTGCGCGACGTGACCGAGGACCAGCTCCCGGCGCTGAAGCTGAAGGAGGCGCGCGGCGCGGAGATCGTCCTGGTGGACCACGATGCTCCGGCCGGCAAGGTGGGCCTGCGCGAGCACGACGTCATCCTGCGCATGAACGGCCAGGCCATCGATGGCGAGGAGCAGATCCGCCGGACGCTGCGCGAGTCGCCTCCGGGAACGCCGCTCACGCTCCTCGTCAGCCGCGACGGGCAGCAGATGACCGTGACCACGCAGACCGCCAATCGCGAAGAGGTCGAACGGCAGGCGTGGGAGCAGCACCTCACCGTCCCCGAGCCGCTGCCGCCCGGCGAGATCGAGGGCAGCATCTACTTCACCGCTCCGGCCTCCCCCGCCCCACCCGTGCGCGGCGGTAACAGCTTCCTCGGCCCCACGCTGATGAACCCCTCCTACACCGGTGCCATGCTGGAGACGATGAGCAAGCAACTCGCCGACTTCTTCGGCGTGCCCGGCGGCGCGGGGCTGCTGGTGCGCAACGTCGAGGCCAACTCTCCCGCGGCGATTGCCGGAATGCGCGCCGGCGACGTGGTGGTGCGGGCCAACGCGAAGTCCGTGGCCAACTCCGCCGACTGGACCAAGGCGATCAAGGACAGCCACGGACGGCCACTGACCGTCGTGGTGCTGCGCGACAAGAAGGAGCAGACCCTGACACTGACTCCCGACAGCAAGCGGCGCTCCAGCCTGGAGCAGCCGTCGCAAGACTCCGAGCGCGCGGTGCTGGCCCCCATTGGATTCTTCTGTATTCCGCTCCCATAAGGAAGGTCTGAACAAGTTCTCAAGATTCCCTCGGCGGCTAAAGCCGCGTTGGAAATAGGCCGCTTGCGGCGGGACTAAGAGCTTATCCGTAAATAGAGATTGTCTGTCTCCAGCAGATCATGGCGGCGGCGAGAGAAAGCAGGGCGAGGTAGCTTTCCTCCTTCTTCTCGAAGCTGACGAGCAGTTTGCGG
>Ga0224557_1002749_pt1 | contig 14542 bp, 16 predicted proteins | sample 714S31014metaG_FD_180677 | JGI IMG/M metagenome (GOLD analysis project Ga0224557, IMG submission 180677) | Peat soil microbial communities from Stordalen Mire, Sweden - 717 S3 10-14 | ecosystem: Environmental > Terrestrial > Soil > Wetlands > Peat | place: Sweden: Norrbotten County, Stordalen...
CCAAAAACCCGGCGAAGTTTTATTTCTTGAGCTGCCCGGCGCACGCGGCGCACCCCGCCACGATGATGAAGCCGAAGGACGCGTCGCCCGTGCCGTTGGGCGCGCAGGCGACGGCCAACAAGCGGACGATTTACAAATACATCCATCAGGGCGGCATCCAAAGCTGCCAGCTCGTGATGGGCTTCACGGCGCTCGATGAAGGCAGCGTGTGGAATTCCATTCCGCCGCACACGCACTGGCGGCGCACGGAGATTTATTTTTACTTCGACCTCGGCGAAAACGTGCTGACGCATTTCCTGGGCGAGCCGCAGCAGACGCGGCATTTGTTCCTGCACAACGAAGAGGTCGCGCTCTCGCCGAACTGGTCCATCCATTGCGGCTGCGGCACGGGTAATTACAAGTTCATCTGGGGCATGGCCGGCGAAAACCAGGTGTTTGATGACATGGATGTGGTCAAGCCGGTGGATTTGCGGTAAGTGGAACGCCGGTCTCCGACCCGGCGAAATTAAAATGGGAAACATCGAACATTCAACAACCAACATCCAATGACTGCGCCCATCATGCCAGTTCCCCATTGGATGTTCGGTGTTGGATGTTGGTTGTTGAATGTTTTCCGCCTACCGCGCCGGGTCGGAGACCGGCGCTCCGTTGAAAATTTATGAACACAAAACGATTCGAAAACAAAACAGCCATCGTCACCGGGGCCAGCCGCGGAATCGGCCAGGCCATTGCCCTCGCGTTCGCGCGCGAAGGCGCCCACACCGTCAGCATGGACATCGGCGACCAGTCGGAAACCGGCGCGAAGGCGAAGGCGCTCGGCGCGAAGTTCAATTCCTACACCGAGGATCTCGGCAAGCTCACCCAAAAGCACGCCGCCGAAATCATTGCGCAGGTCGTGAAGGATTGCGGGCGCGTGGACGTGCTCGTCAATTGCGCCGGCATCATCAAACGCGCGCCGATTGCGGACCATCCGGAGGCCGACTGGAACGCCGTGCTGCAAATCAATTTGACCGCGCCGTTTTTTCTGACGCAGGCCGTTTGCAAATGGTGGCTCACCGGCGGACGCGAAAAATCCCCGGCGGACGCGCGGCTGAAGGTCGTCAACATCGCCTCGATGCTGTCGTTTCAGGGCGGCATTTTTGTTCCCGGCTACACCGCCAGCAAGAGCGGCATTGCCGGCATCACCAAGGCATTTGCCAATGAACTGGCCAAGGAACGGATGAATTTCAACGCCGTCGCTCCCGGCTACATCGCCACGGACAACACGAAGCCACTGCGCGAAGACCCCGCCCGCAGCAAGGCGATTCTGGACCGCATTCCCGAAGCCCGCTGGGGCACACCGGAGGACGTTGCGGGCGGCATTTTGTTCCTGGCGTCGAAGGAGGCGGATTACCTCAACGGCACCATCATGAACATGGACGGCGGCTGGCTGGCGCGTTAAATCATTTCCGATTGACGATTGATGATTTGCGATTTGGAAGGCGCTCCAATTCGCAAACGCGATGCGCGCGGAACACACTCTTAATTTTTGAAAATGACCAAACCGACACTTCTTATCCTCGCCGCCGGCATGGGCAGCCGCTACGGCGGACTCAAACAGATTGATCCGGTCGGCCCCGCCGGCGAAACCATCATTGACTACTCGATTTATGACGCGCTGCGCGCCGGCTTCGGCAAGCTCGTCTTTGTCATCCGTCACGATTTCGAGCAGGCGTTCAAGGATACTGTCGGCGCGCGGTTCGAGAAGCGCGTGCCGGTTGAATACGTTTATCAGGAATTGGACAAGCTGCCGCCGGGTTTTTCCGTGCCTGCCGGCCGCACCAAGCCGTGGGGCACCACGCACGCAATTCTTCAAGCTGAAAATGCAATCCGCGAACCGTTCGCCGCCATCAACGCCGACGATTTTTACGGACGGCAGGCTTATCAGGTGCTCGCGCGGCATCTGACTTCCGGCACGACGGATTACGCGATGGTCGGGTTCATTTTGCGCAACACGCTTTCCGAATTCGGCAGCGTCGCGCGCGGCGTCTCCCGCGTGGACGGAAACAATTACCTCACCTCCATCGTCGAAATGCTGAAGATCGAACCGGACGGCGGCGGCGCGAAGGACACCGGCGCGGACGGAAAAATCATCAAGCTCACCGGCGACGAGGCTGTCTCGATGAATTTCTGGGGGTTCACACCGGCGGTGTTCGGGCAGTTGCGGTCGCAGTTCACCGAGTTTTTGAAAAAGTGCGGACAGGAGGAGAAATCCGAGTGCTACATTCCCGCCACCGTTGGCGAGCTTGTCACCGCCGGCCAGGCAAAGGTGAAGGTCTTGCGCACGAATGATTCATGGTTCGGCGTGACTTACCGCGAAGACCGCCCGCGCGTCGTCGAAAGCATCCGCAAGCTCATCGCGCGCGGCGATTATCCGGAAAAGCTTTGGTGAAGCTAACCGGGCTGACCCTTTACGGGCGCGGCGAATTGATCTCGTGTGCAGGTTCCTTGGATGGGGAACAAATGAATCCAAGGACGCCGCTCTTTACCAATACGGCGGGCAACAACTCGTTTTACTTCTTCGATCCCGCCTCGACCAAATTACCGGGGCGCTTTTACCGGGCCAGGCTGCCGTAGCCATGAAATGCAAGCAGCAGCGGACGTGAGTCCGCTCATTATTCCAGCGGGAGAAGTTGGAGCGAACTGACGTTCGCTGCCACGGGTGAGGATTTTTGCCGAGAGAGAATTCGAGAAGATTATTTGCCGGGGCAACTTCCTTTGTTCCGGCGGAAATGCTGCCAACACATCAGCATCATCGCGGCCAAAACCAGCACGGGCGTCAAAATGACGAACGCCAGATAGAACACGATGTAAATGACCGCCAGAAATGCCGAAAGGTTCCAGCCCAGCGCGAGCGAGCCAATTGTCCCGTTCAATATGCCGGTGTATTCCCGGAATCCGGCAAGATGCGCCAACAGAAACATCACGCTGATGGCGGCGGCGCGTTGCAGCATGTCCCTGGCGGACAAAAATTCCGCCCGCTGGAAAATGGCGGGTTTCTTTCCGGAAAATATTTTCATGGTCTTGCTCCTGTTTTCACTTTTTCCCAAAGCGGCCCGAGCGTCGCGGCGTAAAGCAGGGCCGCGTCGCCGACCTGGTTGCTCGCGCAGTATTTCAACCGCCCGCCCGTTCGCAACGGGAATCCGGCAAAGTCCAGCGTCGCCGCGAGTGACGCGAGATACTTGTCGTCGCCGAACGAACTGGCACCGATGAAGGCCATGCCGCTCGAACCGGCGCTGACGTCAAACACCGGAATGATGGGGCCGGAATCAATATTGGCCTCGCCCTTCCAAGTTTCCGGCCATTCATGCGCGTAGCCGAAACCGAGCGTGATGGCGCCGAGTTCCTTCCGGGCGCGCTGGTATTGGTCGCGGGCAAAATCCTCATCCAGCAATTGCAGGCTGTGCGCCACCATCCAGATGCTGGAGCCTTCCGGTCCGGCCATTGGTGTGCCATCCGCCTCGAAGCTGGAAATCAATATGCCGGATTTGGGATCCACGAGTTTTTGTTTGGCCATGGCAATCCAGTCGCGGATCAACTCCGAATGATCGCTGCCGTCCAGACAGTCGGCCATCTTGATGGCGTCCAGCGCGACGCAATGGTCAAACATCCAGCATTCATCCGGGTAACTTTCCAGCAGCAGCTTCGGGCTTTTCTGGAAACGCCCGACGATGGCGTTCACGCGTTCGGTCAGCAGCGGTTTGTATTCCGTTTTTTCCTCGACCATCCGGCGCGACGCCAGCATCAGGGCGATTTCGCCGTCCAGAAACAAGCTGTGCGCGGGCTGCGCGAGATAAGGCCGGTCCTTGGCGTAAGGCATCAGGAAGAAATACATCCCTTCCTGCTTTTCGAGCTGCAACGTTTCGTCAATGATTTGATCCATCGTCCGCAGGTAAAGCGGCTTGGACGCCGGGTCGCGCAGGCTCATGTTTGCCAGCGACCAGACCAGATAGCTGCGTCCCATGAAATCCCATTCCGCATTGCTGACGCGCATTTTTTTGAGTTCCGCGTCGCGCAACGCGGGGTCGGTCCAGAGTTGCAGATGCCGGGCGGCAAGTTCGCGCGCCTTGGGCGAGAGACCTTGGGCCTGGCGGAAGTTGGAAACCGGCCTGCTGAAAAATAAATGCAGGCCCGGCAGCCAGATGAGCGCGGCCACGGCCAAGGCGGCCAGTCCGGCAAAAATTCGTTTCATTCGCAATTTCATGAAAACATCAATCCGCACATTCTTATTCCCGCAACTTGGATTTCAAGTCTTTGTCCGTTGCCTTCAAACAATCGCCCCAGTGGCTCACGAAGAATTGTTTTTCTTTCGGCAAAAAGGTGTCCGCCTTGCCGATGATGGGCCGCAGCGCGGTGGTCATTTGCACCGCGACAAGCAGAAAAATGACGACCCAGGTGTGGAAGCCCGCGTGCGACCGGGCGTTCGAGTGCGAAAATCCTGTCTCTAAAAACCGCAGGCCGAAGATGGTCGCGATGAACCAGAAAACCAGATGCAGCGTGCCCATCCAGGCGAGCGATTCGGTGGATTGCGAAAAAATCCACGCGACCGGCGCGAAGCCGATGAGCAGAATCGTCATCAGCATGAGCAGTCCGGCGAGCAGTCCGCAGACTTCTACCAGCCGTGCCTGCGAACCGCTCAAGCAAGTGAAAATGTATAGGCTCGGCAGGCAAATCAGCGCCGAAATCATCAGCCCCAGCGCGATTTTGGCGGGCGCGATCCACAATTGCGGTCCGCCGGAAAATGTTCCAACCACGACGCCGTAAATCAAACTGCAAATGACCGAGACGAGCAGCATCATCGCGATCAATTTTCCCGCGTCCGGCTGGCGCAATTGGAACATCACGCGGCGCGGGTGCCGCAGAATGGCGTCAATCGCCGCAACAATGTTTGAAATTGGGATGCGCTCGGCCGGATCATCGCCCAATTGCAGGACACCACTTGGCGTGGCGGCGGGAGGAATTCGCGGTGGAATTTGCGGCGGGACTGGATTTTGTTCGTTCATAGGTTAATGGCGTTGATGGTTTGATTTAGTTCGATGTGAGAATTTGCATCAGCGAATGGAAAACGTTCTCGTAAAAATTTCCGCGCAGGGCCGTGTCGCGGAAAAATTCCACCGGCAGATTGGGCGAGCCGATGAACGGCCGCAGAATCCACGAAAGCTGGCTGCCGAGAAACAGGTTGCCCGCCAGCCAAGCGAGTAACACGCGAAACGCGACGGCTTTGCTTCCGCCGAGTCGCGCGAGTGTTTGAAACAAACGCACATTGCCCGTCGAGCCGGCGAATGCAATGACGCCGACGTTTGCAAGTTTGATGAGGCTGTAAGTCGTGCCGGAGACGGCCTGCGGCGACATCGGTGGCGCGTTCCAAATCATGAATGCCATCACCGGGCTGAACGCGCCGAGAATCGCCGCCGCAACGGTGAAGCTCATCAAAATGGCCGAGAACGATTGCCGCAACGGAATGTTCAGGCCCAGCAACGGCGCGAGCATGGCGTTGAGCAGCGCGTTGCCGGCGGTGGTGAGCAGGATGATGAGCGGAAATTTGATGGCGACGTAAAGCGCCTGCTGCGGATCGCGCCACCAGCCCATCGCCGCGCCGTAAAGTCCCGCGCCCAGAACAATGACGGAGACGTGCAGCGCAAACCGCTGCGCGCTCCAACATTCGCTCCACGCGGCGATGGTTTCCGTCTCACCGCGCAGGAGCGTGGCGATTTCCGCCGGGTGCGTTTTTAGTTTTGCAGATTGCGTGTGCATCCGAATTCTCCGGCCGGCGCTTCAATTTCGGGTTTTTTTCGCGTCCGGGTCAAAAATTGGCGAAACATCTGCGCCGCTGGCGCGGACATCAGCGCCAGCGCCACACAAAACAGCGGCCAGTTGAATTTTTCGGGCAGCACGGTGCGAATCGCTTCCAATCCGTGACGCGTGGCGGCAATGGAGTCCGCCATGAAAACGTAAAGCGCGAGCGCAACCCCGGTGAAATTCAAAATCCACACGCGCCAGTTTGACAGCGCCGGGGCGTGCGTCCGTTCAAATTGAGTGGCGAATGCGCCCCAGAAAATCAGCAGCAGCGAAATCAACACCGGCGCGAGCACCGGCCCCCACCACGGCATCGGCAGCAGAAACAGAACATCCCAGTCGAGCAAGGAATGCGGCCACCCGCAAATCATTTTCAGGAAGACGTAATAAAAAATGTCCCATACGCCGAAGGCGACAGCGGCATAACCGATTCGCGCGCGCCAAGTCCGGCCCGCGAGGAAGCCCACGGCGAACAGCATGACCATCGTGGCGAACTCGCGCGTCAGTTCCACCAGGGCGAACCCGCCGATGACGGGCAACGGGTCGGGTTGATACGGCTCGATGCGGTCAATCATTGTGCGCAGATAAAAAACGACGGCGGATTCCACCCACGCCATCGCACCAGCGTAGATCACAACGATCCACCACCGAACCCAATCCGGTCGGCTTGCGAAACTCTTGATGTATCTGGCATCGCTCATGATTTTTCAGGATTCAATCCGAACACAAAGGCTGTGCCGATCCGCCGCGAGTTCATTCAAGCGTTGCGCTACACCCTCAATCACCGCATCGGGTGTCGAAGTGCCGGCGGTGAGACCAACTGTTTCCGCATCCACAAACCATTCTTCACGCAAATCGGCGGCGGTCTGGATGCGATGAACTCGCCGACAAAACCGCGAACAAGTTTTGACCAACTCGTGCGTGTTGTTGCTGTGCGCGCCGCCGATGACGACGACCACGTCGCATTTCTGCGCGAGTTCAACCGCCGCGTTTTGGCGCTGCTTCGTCGGCTGGCAAACCGTGTCAACGAAACGCACCTCCGATTTTGGAAATCTCCCGCGAATCAATTGCACGAGCCGCCGGACTTTATCAACCGGCTGCGTCGTCTGCGAAACCACGCCGAAGCGCGGACGCTCGCGCAGATTCACCGCGTCTTCTTCGCCAAGCACGACATCAAATTCGCCGAGGTCTTCCGTCATGCCGAGCACTTCCACGTGGTCGCGCTTGCCGATGATGACCGGATGAAATCCCTCCTGCACCAGTCTCGCCAGACTGCGGTGCGCAACGCGGACCAGCGGACACGTTGCTTCCAGCACGTTCAAGCCCAATTTGCGCGTTTCGCCCATCCTGCGTTCCGACGTGCCGTGGGCGGTGATCATCACGGTTTGCGTTCCGATTTCCGCGGGTTTTTGCCCAATGCGGATTCCCTCCGCGCGCAATTCCGCCAGCACGGTTTCGTTGTGGACGAGGTTGCCCAGAATTGTCAGCGGTTCGCGCCGCGCGGTTTCCAGGGCCAATGCGATGGCGTCCTTGACCCCGAAACACATGCCCAGATGTTCTGCCCGGATGATTTTCATGGTTGTTTCAACAATTTACTTTGTGATACAAAGTAAAAGACCAAGCCGGCTTGAATTTGTTCAAAAGTTTTTACCTGGGTTTGTTTTGCCGGACAATCTGTTCCAGCAAATTGATGTATTCAGCGAAGGCCTTGCGGCCCGGCGCCGTCAGCGAGCAGGTCGTGAGCGGGCGGTTGTTTTGATACGACTTGGCCACCGACACATATCCCTCCTCCTGCAACGCGCGGATGTGTGTGGTGAGATTTCCGTCGGTCATGCCCAGCGCGTCGCGCAGCTCGGTGAACGACAATTCCGGCGAGGCGGCGAGCATGGACATGATGGCCAGCCGCCCTTTCTCGTGGATCACACGGTCGAGCTGTAAAAAAGGTTCCGGGTTCACGCCGCATTCTTTCGCTTCTCGGTCAGATACAGATACGCGCCATAGGCCAGATGCAGCACGCCGAAGAAAAAGCCCATCAAATAATGCGCATAAATTAAAGGCGGCAAAGGACCGGATATGCTTTTAATCGCCAGCATTACCAATGCGGCAAGTCCGCTCAAAAAGAAACACCAGCCTAAAAGTCGAATTCCCCGCGGCGTGAAAAATCCGGCACCGTAAAGTGCCAAACCATACAACACCATCCAAATTGGCGGCAGCCACCAAAAAAGTTGTGGGTCATTTACGGCAACAAGTCGAAACAACGTTGCGCTGATCAATCCAGCCAACCACGATGGCAGCATTGCCTGAACGACACGCTTGGCCGGAGGCGACAAGAAAGGCTCTTTGGCCTTGAATGCCTGTCGGCGGGAAATAAGAACTGCACCTGTGAATGCAAATATTGCGGTATCCATCCACAAACTGTCAATAGCGTCCGGTGAATCAAAATGACATAAAAAACCTATGGCGGCTGCGAACACGCCCACAGAGCCGACAAAGAGCATGATGGGTGCAAGAGCCCGGCGATATACCGAGGCGCGCTCCATCAGCGTGCGGATGGTTTGCAGGTTTTCTTCGGCCCAATTGGTATCCATGCCTACACTTTGCACTACAAAGTCTATTTGGTCAAGCGCGAATTGCGCGCCTTCGGAGCGCCGAACTCCGGTTCGGCGTGTTGCGGTAAAATGTCATTCGATTCTCGCCGATCGGGTGATCGGCGCTCCAGGCTGTTCGATTTTCTGCCTGCTTGCATTTCCAGCGCGTTCGTCGAGAATTTTCCACCGATGCCGCCGCCAAGAAAAATTCCCGCCCGCCAGCGCGTGCTCGCGCAATGGCGCGGCGTGGATTTGTCGCCGCTGGAAACCGCGAAGGTCGTGCGCGCCCGCGCCGCCGGCGATGTGGTGTCAAACGTGCTGAAGGATTTGCACATTGACGACCGCCGCGCCGAGGCGGAACTGGTCAAGGTCTGGAACTCGCTGATTGACCCGAACATCACCGCGCACGCGCAGCCGGCGAATTTGCGCAAGGGCACGCTGTTCGTGAACGTGGACAGCAGCGTGTGGCTCTCGGAAATCGTCCGCTACCGCCGCAAGGAAATTCTGGATCGCTTGCAGCACAGCTTCGGGAGAAATCTGATCCAGAAAATTTCCTACCGCGTCGGGTGAATTCTTTGGGGGGTAGGGCCGCGTTGCTGCGCGGCCAGATTGTCGGCGGCGTGGCAGCGCCGCCCTACCACTGTGCCATCAATTCCATTTGCGCCGGCGTGAGGAGCCAGGCGAGTTGGGCGCAACGACCGTGCCCCAATTCCCCTGCTTCCAATTTGCACAAGCCGCCCTTTTTCATTTCTACCGCCGCGTTTTCGCCGCCCGAAACCAGCAGCGAAATGAGCCGGCTCAAATACGGCTCATGCCCGACCAGCAGGATATTTTCCGGCGCGGGCTTCAATTCATTCAGCTTCTGAATCAGCGCCTTGAAACCACCGCCGGGGGCCAGTTCATCGGTAAATTGAAGCCGCTTTTTCAATTTCAATTCGCCAGCGACGATTTCGGCGGTCTGTCTGGCGCGCAGGAACGGGCTGGACAGAATCAAGTCGAAGGATAACTCCAGTTTTTTCATGGCGGCGGCGGCGGATCGCAGGCGGCGTTTGCCCTTCGGAATCAGCGGGCGTTCGGAATCATTTTCAAAGCCGGGCGTGCCGGGTTCGGCTGCGATGCCATGCCGCAAAAGGTAAAGTTTCACGCGCAAAATCTAATCCGCCGCGCGCCAAAAGCAATGGCCGTAAAATGTAACATTTTTCAGTTCGGCTTCCCCGGCGGTGTCTTGTAATTTTCCGGCGAATGGAACCCGTCCGCCGCGCTGTCATTGATGTCGGCACCAACTCGATCAAGCTGTTGGTTGCTGACGTGTTGGGACACGACGTGCGGCCGGTTCACGAGGAAAGCCGCCAGACGCGGCTGGGGAAAGGCTTTTATGAAACGCACCAGCTCCAGCCGGAAACCATTGCACACACCGCCGAAGCCGTCTGGGAATTTGCCGAAATAGCGAGAGAGAAAAGCGTGGACTCCATCCGCGTCATCGCCACCAGCGCGGCGCGCGACGCGATGAACCCGATGGATCTGACCGGCTCCATTTTTCGCGCTTCCGGGTTGAAAACGGAAATCATCTCCGGCGCGCGCGAGGCCGAGTGGGTCTTTCAAGGCGTGACGACCGACCCGGAACTGGCGCGGCATCCGTTGCTGCTGCTGGACGTCGGCGGCGGCAGCACGGAATTCATTGTGGGCGGCGGCGGGAAAAAACATTTTGGGCACAGCTTTCCGCTCGGCACGGTGCGGCTGATGGAACAATTCCCGCACAGCGACCCGCCGGCGCGTTCCGAATTCAATGCCTGCCGCGACTGGCTGAAAAATCTGCTGCACGCCGAAATCCGGTCGCAGCTTGCACCCGCGCTGAAAAATGAATCCGGCGAAATCTGGCTGGTCGGCACCGGCGGCACGACGAGCATCCTGGCGCGGATTGAACACAAACTGGACCGCTATGACCGCGAAAAAATCGAGCGGACGACTCTGGATTTTGACCGGATGGTCGCGCATCGCAAAAAGCTCTGGCGGCTGCCGCTCGCCGAGCGCAAGGAAATTCCCGGCCTGCCCAAGCTGCGGGCGGACGTGATTTTGACCGGCGTGCTGATTTACGAAACGGTGATGGCGGAATTCGGCTTCAAGCAGCTTCGGGTCAGCACGCGCGGCCTGCGCTTCGCGGCGGTGATGGAATGAGGAAACCAAGAAACCAGGAGACGAATTTAATTCCTGCATTCCGGGTTTCCTTATTAAATGTCATCATGCGCGTTTTGATAGTTGGTTGTGGCCATGTCGGCCTGCCGCTCGGAGCGGAATTGGTCCGCCAGGGCCACGAGGTTTTTGGTTTGCGGCGGAGCGCGGTGGCGGAAAATGAATTGAAAGCGGCGGGCATTCATCCGCTAACCGGCGACGTGACCAAACCGGAAACGCTGGCGAAATTGCCACGCCAATTTGACTGGGTGGTGAACTGTGTCGCCGTCGGCGGCGGCGCGGAAAATTACCGGCAGATTTATCTGGAAGGCAATCGGAATCTTGTTTCGTGGCTCGCGGATTCGCCGCCGAAAAAATTCATTTGCACCAGCAGCACGAGTGTTTATGGACAGGACGACGGCTCGCTGGTCACGGAATCCAGCCTGACGGAACCGGCGGCGGAAACTTCCAGAATTTTGGTCGAGACGGAAAAAGTTCTGCTCGACGCCGCAGCCCAAAATAAATTCCCCGCCGTGATTCTGCGCGTGGCCGGCATTTACGGGCCGGAACGCGGCCACTGGTTCAGGCAATTTTTGCGCGACGCGGCGCGCATCGAAGGCGACGGCTCGCGTTTTTTGAACATGATCCATCGCGACGACGTGGTTGGCTGCATCATCGCAGCGTTGAAGAACGGCCGGGCCGGGGAAATTTACAATGCCGCGGATGACGAGCCGGTGCGCCAGAATGATTTTTTCCGGTGGCTTGCGGCAGCGCTCGGCAAGCCTTTGCCGCCGTCGGTTTCCGAAGATGCTGGAATTGTCCGCAAACGCGGCGCGACCAACAAGCGCGTCTCGAACCAAAAGCTGAAAATGGAGCTTGGCCATCAATTCAAGCATCCGAATTTCCGCAGCGGCTACGGCGCGGAAATTTCGCGGCTGAAAGCCACCGGCGAAATAAAATGACGTTCAGACTTTTTGCAACGCCGCCTTGACCCGTTCCGGCGTCATGGGCAACTGGAACAGCCGCGCGCCCGTCGCATCGTAAACTCCGTTGGCCAACAGCGCGCCCATCAGGATGATTGACGGTTCGCCGCCGCCCTGTGGCGGAGTTGTGTTGTTTTCGATGAGCACGGTTTCGATTTTTGGCACCCAGGAAAAGAGCGGCAATTCGTAGCTGTCGTAGTTCGTGTCCAAAACCTGGCCGCCTTTGAAATGGATTTCCTCCGTGAGCGCGTAGCCGAGGCCCATCGTGACGCAGCCTTCCAGTTGAATCGTCGCGCCTTCGGGGTTTATGACCACGCCCATGTCCTGCGCGCAAACGACGCGCTTCATTTGGACCGTTCCCTTGGCCGTGTCCACGGCCAACTCGGCAATCGCAGCCACGTAAGTGCCGGCGTCAATGCCGCAGGCCACGCCGAGGCCGCGTTTGGACGGAGCTTTCGCGGGCGTCCACCCAAATTTATCAGCGGCGGCCTTGAGGACGCGAATCATCTGCGGGTCGCTCAAATTGTTCAGCCGGAATTCCACCGGGTCAATCCCCGCGGCGGCGGCCATGATGTCAATCTGCGATTCGCGGGCAAAGGTGTTGGTGCTGTTGCCGGGCGCGCGCCACGCGCCGGTGCCAAACGGATGCGCGTTCGCCGGGCCGCCGCGCGACGCGGTGCGATGATTCGGCACGGTGTAAAATTGCTGCGCGCCGCGGTCGCCGGCAAAATAAACGTCGTAATCCCAGAACGCCATTTTCCCGGCGGCGTCAACGCCGGAATTTATTTTCACGACGGCGGCGGGCCGGAACGTGTCGTAAAAAAATTCCTCCTCGCGGCTCCACATCACCTGCACCGGCTTGCCGGTGGCCTTGGCCAGCCTCGCGGCTTCCGTCGCCTGCAAATTGAAGGTTTTGCCGCCGAAGCCGCCGCCGACAAAGGGCGTGATGACGCGGACTTTTTCCGCCGGAAATCCAATCGCCTGCGCGATTTCACCGCGCGCGCCAAACGGATTTTGCGTCGAAGCCCAGACCGTCGCCTTGTCGCCCTCGATTTGGGCGAGCGCGGCGTGGGTTTCCATCGCCGAATGGGCGATGTAAGGGGTGAGATAAGTCTGCTCGAATTTTTTGGCGGCGGATTGCTGGCCTTCGTCCAAATTGCCGCCCTGCTTCAAAACCCGCGCCGCCGCCGCGACGCTGGTAAGATGATCGTAAATGTTTTTGTCGTCCACCGTTGCCGCCGGCGTGTCGAACTCGGCCTTGATTTTTCCCAGCGCGTCTTCCGCCACGTCGGGAAACTCGTGCAGCACCGCGACGAAATCGCCGTCTTGAACTATTTGCACGCCGGCGACCGCCTTGGCGGCCGACGTGTCTGCGCTCTTCAACGTGGCGCCGTGCGCCGGTGGCCGCAGAATTTTCGCATAAAGCATCCCGGGCAGGCGGATGTCCGCCGAGTAATGAGCTTTGCCGGTGACCTTATCCTCACCATCCCGTCGCGTGTGCGACTGGCCGGCAATTTTGAACTGGGCCGGGTCCTTCAACGCCGGCTTGGTTTGCAAGTGCCGTCCAATGGTTTGTCCCTTCGCAAGCTGGCCGTAGGTGATCCGGTTTTTCGCATCCTGCTGGTCGGAAATAACGCCGTCCTTGGCGACGAGTTGCGTTTGCGGAACCTTGAGCGCGTCGGCGGCCAGTTCCAGCAAAACGCCTTTCGCCTCGGCCGCCGCCGCGCGCAGCGACGGACCGAAACCGCGCGTCGTCATCGAACCAAACGTGCCCTGATCCCACGGACACAGATCGGTGTCGCCCATCACGATGCTCACAGTGTCCAGCGGCGTGTCCAGTTCCTCGGCCAGCATTTGCGGCAACGACGTGATCGGCCCCTGGCCCATTTCGATTTTGCCGGTGAAACAGGTGACATGGCCATCCTCGCCGATTTTCAAAAAGGCGTTGAAATCCGTCGGCAATCCGGGCCGTCCGCCGCGCGGCCGCGCGGCCTCCTCCTGGCCGAACAGCAGGTCGTTCAGCGCGACAAAAATAAAAATCCCGCCGCCGGCGCGCTTGAGAAAATCCCGCCGGTTGCTGGAATAAAAATCCTCAATGCCGCGGATGTCCGTAAAATCCAGCGCCAGATAATCTTTCGTGGTCATCAGATTGCTCCTTTCATTTCAGCGGCGGCCTGCTGCACGGCTTGGACGATGCGGACGTGCGCGCCGCACCGGCAGAAGTTATTTTCAAGGCCGGAATGAATTTCCTTCTCGGTCGGCTGCGGATTGAATTTCAGCAAACTGACGCCGGTCAGAATCATGCCCGGCGTGCAGAAGCCGCATTGCATGCCGTCGTGATCCATGAACGCCTTTTGCAGTGGATGAAGTTTTCCGTTCTGCGCCAGCCCTTCGATGGTCACGAGTTCCTTGCCGTTGACGTCCTTGATTTTCAACAGGCACGAGCGCGTCGCGCGCTGGTTGATCAGGACGGTGCAGGAGCCGCAAAAGCCCACGCCGCAGCCGTATTTGGTGCCTGTGAGACCGAGGTCGGTGCGCAACACCCACAGCAGCGGGCGGTTGCCGTCCACGTCCAACTGAACCGGTTTGTCGTTGAGTTTGAAAGAAATGGTGTCAGGCATGCAAACCTCCTTTTAAGGGCATTGTTTTCTCGCGTTGCTCCATTGGAAATTCATAACTCCCGTTCTTCTAACCCAAAATTGGCAGGAGTAAAGGGAGAATTTCAGTTTTTTTAGCACCGGTTTATTTGTGCAACCGGCAGTCCGCGACGGAGAGGCAAAGATTGTTTATTGTTTACGCACAGGAAGTCCGCGCCGTGTCAATTCCATAAACTTCACGAATCACATCCGCTTCCGGGGTTGAAGCGGCTGCTTTTGCAAGTCCGCGACGATCTTGTCCACTGCGGGAATGGCGTGGGCGAAGTATTGCTTGAAGCCGCGGCAGAGATAATTCAGCCCCGGCTCGCCG
>Ga0224557_1002750_pt1 | contig 14537 bp, 9 predicted proteins | sample 714S31014metaG_FD_180677 | JGI IMG/M metagenome (GOLD analysis project Ga0224557, IMG submission 180677) | Peat soil microbial communities from Stordalen Mire, Sweden - 717 S3 10-14 | ecosystem: Environmental > Terrestrial > Soil > Wetlands > Peat | place: Sweden: Norrbotten County, Stordalen...
GCGTCATCGTCATACCGACAAGCGCTGAGTATGGGGACGCCCGTGAAGGTGCCATCATGCGCGTATACGTGGCTATTTTGGAGCAGCATGGATTGTCGGCACATGTGGCTAGGCAGGTTGACTGAGAAATCTCAGTCTGTAATCTCCCGCCAGGGAGTGGGTTGGAACGAGAATCATGTTTTACCAAATAATAGACACGAGGAGAAAAACATGGCAAAAACAAAGACACACACACCTTATACACCTTCAGCTTTACAGAAAGCCTTTGAAGCTTACGGTAGCGCCGTCGCAATTGGTCAATTCTTGGAGGCTCGTTGTGGTAAGCCTTTCCCGGACACGCGCCCCATGCCATTCTCTGCGGCAGAAGAATACCTCCTGCCAGCAAACCATAGTAGCAAGCACCGTGAGGTACGGTAGCCAACGCTGGCGACATCGCATCTGAGTACACCAGCAACACGCCCAGTGCAGTGTTCAAGGGCAGGATGTCACCCAGCGTTTATGTGGACGGGCAGCATGAAGGCAGCAGTATTGCCGGTGGGAGAAGAACTTACCGGCCACAAACAAGTCGAGAGGAAATGGCTTGGAAAACGCCGCAGAGTTCGCGTGCCGGGAACTAGCCGCACATGGAGTATTAGTAGTCATGGATACTATTGAGACAATAGAGAACTGGGGTAAGCTTCTTACTGTAGAAGAACTCGGGGAGTTTACTTCTATCTCCCCAAAGACCTTGTACCGCTATATCAAGCTGAGGAAACTCCCCGCAATAAGAATCGGCGGCTGCGTCCGGTTAAACCCGGCTACAACCGCCGCATGGTTGAGGGCGCGTCAGTTCTAGGCTGCTACTGCAAACGGGTCACGGTCGATTTTCGACATGCGCCCCTTCAGATAGATGGTCGTGATTGAAATGTCGTGGTGCCCCATGTTCCTGCACAGTTCATACAGGTCGATGTCAGCATCCAAGCTCCTATGTGCAAAGGTGTGGCGAAATCTATGAAGGTAGAACTGCTCACATTCGCCCTTCTCAGCGCACGAGTCGCACACTCCGCAGTTGAGCCCCGCGTCCCGCCAGAACTGCTTACCATACTTCAACCAGTGGTTGTTCGGCTGGTCTCCCCTAAGGCTCCCGACCACGTAGATGGTGTCAGGGTGCTGCTGACGCCATTCTAGCAACGCTGCCCTCAATGAGGGGTACAGGGGAATCTTCCGGCCCTTGCGGTTCTTAGTTTGAAATTCCTTTACCTTACCCCGGTTGGTGATGCGTTGGTTGCCGGGGACGGAAATCTTGCCCTCGTCCCACAGGACATTTGCCCACGTCAAGTGGCTGGCTTCACGGAAGCGCATCCCGGTCTGAAGGAGCAGGGTGAAGACCATCTTGTAGTAGGGGGCGCAGACGGCAAGGAGCTTCTCCACTTGCGCCCGTGTGTAGGGCTCGGTGTCAGCCTCAGGCTTCGCCCCAAGACGCTTGTGGGTGGAAGATTCAATGAGAGCCTTGAGGTCAACACCACAGGTCTGGAGAAAGCCCCTGATGAGAGTGTAACGCATCGCACGGCTCTTCGGTGCGTAGCCCTGCTTCACCAGATGGTCACAGAAGCCTGTGATATCCTCCTCGGTCAGGTCGCTGGCATACACCCGCTTGGCGCAGGACTTGACGAACGTATTCAGCGTCGTCTCGTACAGGTGGGTGCTGGTGCGGCTCAGCCCTTGGGACGGGCTCTTCTTCTTTGCGATGTACGCTGCTGCGAGTTCAGCCAGTGTCTTGCGGGTTTCCGGTTCCGGTTTGGGGGCCGGGGCAATTCCAAGGATGGTTTCAGCCGCTGCCTTGTCACGGGTTGCGTTCAGACGCTCAAGCATCGCCATGGCCGCATCAAGGTCATTCCCGACCGTCACGTATACGGCCTTGGTTCCCTGATACGTTCTAATCTGGTAGGTGCCTTGCGGGGCTGGGTATTCGCCACCGTTGTACAGCATGGCGTCAGGCTTGATGCGCCCGTTTTTGGACTGGATGAGGGTGCCCCTCCGCCAGCCGATTCCGGGGAGGTTTGCGTTGCGAATGAGTGTTGCGGTGCGATTAGCCATTTGGAGTCTCCGGTAGTCTTCGGGTACACTAGAAACGGTCAGGTGGAGACGGTAACCGCTTCTGAATGTCCTCTACCTAATACCCGGTATTGCAAAAACATGACTAAGCCGATTTTGAAAAATCGAAACAGTCAATGTTTATGCGGGTATTCGGTACATGGCTTAAGTTTCCCCTCTTCCGCACCAAATCTCTCGCGTCCGGGTCAGCCGGACTGACCTGGAAAGCAGCTTACAAGATGAATGTACTTCTCTATTTCGTTCTCGGCGTGCATGTGATTGTGTGCTTTTTTCTGATCGGCGTGGTGCTTTTGCAGCAAGGTCGCTCCGCCGACCTGGCTGGCGCCTTCGGCGGCCAGGGCTCGCAGACCGCCTTCGGCCCGCGCGCCGCGGCCAACGTACTCACCCGGCTTACCACCTACTCGGCGATCGTCTTTATGCTCACTTCGATCACTCTGACCGTGCTCATGGTGCGCGCCGGAAGCGGCTCGCATTCGGTGCTGGACAGCTCCAAGCCCGCGCCAGTCTCTGCGCCCGTCAAGTCTGGCAAGTAGCCATAACCCTTTCCTCCTCTCATATCTGCAAGAAACGGTAGGCCGGTTGGTCTGCCGTTTTATTTGCGTCTGCGTCCGCCCATAAAATTTCTTGAAGATTTCTGTTGACAATAATATCTGACAGATATATCTTACAGCTATATGAACCACAACCGTACAGCTTACGTCCTCCTCGGCGGGCTCTCCATCCAGTCGAATCTCTCCGGCTATGAGCTTCACAAGGCTATCGAAGAGAACTTCGGCAGCTTCTGGGGTGAGAGCTATGGACAAATCTACCCCACACTGAAGCGGCTGGTTGCCGAAGGCTTGATCGAGGCTTGCGGCTCGGCCACTGCCGGCAAAAAGCGGCGGCAGACGTATGCGCTGACCGATGCCGGGCGCGTCTGCCTTCGCGATTGGCTTGCCCTGCCCTTCCAGAACGATCCGCCGCGCAATGAGTTCCTGCTCAAGCTGTTTTTCGCCCATGAGGCTGCGCCGGGGGTGGCGCTGGCGCACGTCCGCGAACTTAACGAGCGCAACCGGCGGATGCTGGCCACGCTGGAGGGGATTGAGAAGATGGCTCGCGCGTACCAATCGAAGGATCCGAATTTGCCGTACTGGATGCTCACTCTGGGACTCGGTCTGGCGCTGGCCCGCGCTGCCCTCGACTGGGGCGAATCCGCGCTGGCAGAGCTTGCTGCCATGGAAGTAGACACTCGTGAACCGCTGAAAACTTCGGAGGCTGAGCCTTCTTGATGAAGTTCGATCACTGTGCCACGAACGCGTGCTGTTTGGGTTCTTCGTATCCCACCCTTCACACAGAGCGCGAAGGATGGGGCACCCATCGATTTTGAGATTTTCAACAAAAAAGGAGAAGCAGATGCCTACCAACGTAAAATCCAGCCGCTTCGCGCAGATTGTGGCCTGGGTCGCCGCCAGTATCTTTGTCCTGGGAAATTTCAATGCCACAGTGGGTGCGTGGTCCGGCTCCATCCTTCCCTTGTGGTTCGCCGGAACGCAGAAGCCCCGGCGCGGCTTTCTCTGGCTGCTGGCCATCAGCTTCCTTCCTGGCCTTCTTGTCGGCTGGCGCAAGATTCCGCTGACCGGCCTGGATGCGGCATTGTCCTATCTGGGCTGGGCGCTTGCCGCCGCAGTGCTCGGCGTTCTGCCGTTTACATTTCATCGGCTGCTCAGCCCGCGCTTGCCCGGATCCCTTGCCACGCTGCCGTTTCCGCTGGCGGCCGTGGCCATTCCGTCGCTTGCTCTGGCGCTGCACGTTCACGCGGTATCGGAAATCGGCCTCGACAGATTTTTCATTCTCTGGTTCGCGGCGGTGATCGTCTGGTTGTGGAACCAGGAATCTCGCGCTACCAGCCCAGTCTTTGCCGCGGGCTGCGTGTTTGCTGCTGGCTGCGAGATCTTCCGACCTTACAGCGGCGTCGCGCTGCCGATCAATCTGCTCAGCAGCATAACATTTTCCTGGATTTGCCTTGGCGCAGCCCTGTTGCTGAGCGTCTGGGCGCTCATTCGCCCGATCAAACAGCGGAGCTGGGCCAACCGTCCGCAGACTATCGCTCGTCTGCAAAGCCCGTTTACCGGAGAGCCGTTGCAGGTGGTCAGCGACAAGGGCCGTGAAGCGCTGGTCAGCTCGTCGGGCGAACGCTTCCCGGTGCGCAATGGAATTCCCGCCTTCCTCAAGCCGGAAGACCTGACCGGCGACAACGGCAAGTATAACCACCTGTATGAAACCATCGGCGGCTTTTACGACGATACGCAGCGAGTCTTCGCTGCTTTTCGTGGATTGGATGTCGACTCGTACTTCGAGAATTACATGAATCTGCTCAAAGTCAAAGCGGGCGATTCAGTGCTGGAAACCTGCGTCGGCACCGGTCTCAACTTCAAATATCTTCCGCATGGCGTGAAACTCTCGGGCCTCGATCTCTCCGCAGAGATGCTGGCAAACGGCTTGGTAAACCTGCGCCGCTGGAAGATGGATGCCGACCTCTATCTGGGCAATGCAGAGTGCCTGCCATTCGCCGACTCCAGCTTCGACGTGGTCTATACCTGCGGCGGCTTCAACTTTTTCAGTGACCGCGCCAAGGCTGTTCGTGAGATGATCCGCGTCGCCAAGCCAGGCGGCCATCTGATGATTGAGGATGAAACCGAAGAGTACGTGAAGAGCACCTACCAGAACATCCCGTATACCAGCAGCTTTTACAAGGATCGCAAGGATGCCGTGACCGTGCCCATCGATCTGGTGCCGCCGGAGATGGAGGATACTCACGTTGAAATGCTCAAGGAGGGCAAGTTCTACGCAATCACCTTCCGCAAACCGGCTGCTGGCCTAGAATAGAACCATGATTCTGGAGACCTTTCCCGTCGGCCCGCTGGCCTGCAACTGCACCATCCTCGGCGACGAGGCGGCCGGCGAAGCCATCGTCATCGACCCCGGCGACGAGGTCGGCCGCATCCATCGCCGCCTCACCGAACTCGGCCTCAAGCTCAAGCAGATTCTCGTCACCCACGCCCACATCGACCACGTGGGCGGCGCGCTCAAGCTCAAGCGGCTCACTGGCGCGCCCATCCTGCTGAACGTGAACGACCTGCCGCTGCTGAAGATGATGGACATGCAAGCCGGATGGGTCGGCATGGAGACGCCGGAGACCGCCCCGCCCGACGGCAGTCTTGAAGACGGCCTTCTGGTTGGATTGGAGCGCTATCCCGCGCAGGTGCTGCACACCCCCGGCCACACGCAAGGCTCGGTCTGCCTTCACTTTGCCCCGCTCAAGCTGCTCATCGCCGGCGACACGCTTTTTGAAGGCAGTATCGGTCGCACCGACCTGCCCGGCGGCAACTTCGATCAGATCATCGACTCGATCCACACCCGCCTGCTCGCGCTGCCCGACGAGACCCGCGTCCTCCCCGGCCACGGCTCCGCCACCTCCATCGGCGCGGAACGCCGGAGCAACCCGTTCCTGCGCGGGTAGTGAGTTAGTAAGTCTTCTATCGCGTTAGTCGCTGATTCATCTTTGAGTATTGAGGAAAGCCGCCAACAGGGCGACTCCGGCGCTGAATTCCTGCTCCGGCCCTAGTAGGCTAACCACAAGCCAGCCCGATTCGGCCATTCCGAAAAAATAGCCGGGATGGACCCAGACGCCGCGCTCCAGCAGAGCCAGCACCGTCTGCTCGTCGGGCGCGAGCGCAGGAATGCGCAGCACCGCGTACCAGCCGCCTTCGACCTCCAGGCGGCTCACTTCAGGCAGTTGAACTAGCTGCCGGTCGAGCTCGTCCAGGTTGGCCGCTACACGCGACTGAATCTGCCGCTGAATCGCCTCGCGCCCTTCCAGCCAGGCCGGAAGCGCGCATTGCACCGGCGCATTCATCGAGAGAAATGTGTCGGCAATGACCTCCAAACGGTCCAGCGCCACGCAAGCCTCCGGACTTGACTCGGTTCTGGCCACCACAATCCAGGCCGCCTTCATCTGAGGCAGCCCGGCAATCTTGCTCAGCCCGCTGACGACGAAGACCGCAACGCCCTCGAGGCCAGCGGCAAAGCTCTTCCCTGCCCCGCCAAAGCTGTAGTCGAGAAAGACCTCGTCCACAATCAGCGCCAGGTCAAACTCCCGGCAGAGCCGCGCCAGCTCCTCGGCCTCCCACGGCTTGGTGAAGTGGCCGGTGGGGTTGTTGGGATGGACGAGGACGATGGCCCGCGTCTCCGGCGTGATGGCGCGGCGAAATCCTTCGGAATCGATCTGCCAGCCGTGGTCGTAGACCAGCGGCGCGGCCTTCAACTTTACGTCGTCCAGCACGGCGAGGAAGTCGAAGAGCGGGTAGCCAGGCTGGGCGGCAAGAATCTCGTTGCCCGGATCGCAGAGCAGGCGAAAGAGGAAGCTGTAGGCCTCGCTGGTGCTGGTGGTCAGGAAGATCTGCTCGGGCGTGAGCGCGACGCCGTGGCCGGCATAGTAGGCGCAGACGGTCTGGCGAGCGCTGAGCAAGCCGCGCGGCTGGGGATCGTAGTCGAGCGCGCGCGCATCGCTGAGCGCCGCCAGCAAGCCTGGATCGTAGGCAAAGCCGCAGCGGGTGGGGTTCGAGGCTGTGAGATCCGCAATGGGCAGGCCGGCCGCCAGCCGCCGCCGGTGCGCCCGCGCCAGCTCGTTCTCCTCCATATTCCAGTTGGTTCGCCGCGAAAAGCGCATAAACTCTTCCCCCATCAAGAATCTAGAAAAGGCTGCCGCACCGCAGGTGCCACAATAGAAGCAGGCGTCCCTTTCAACATTACACGGGCGAACTGAGAATGCGAGGGAGGTAGATTGGCTTTGCGCGCGGTTGTCTTCGACTATGGAATTGTACTGACCGGTCCTCCGGACCCAGAATCGTGGTCCAACCTATTGCGCATCAGCGGAATGCCCCAGGAGCGCTTCGAGCCGCTCTACTGGGCAGACCGCCGCGCCTACGACGAGGGCCATTTGAGCGGCGTCGGCTTCTGGCAGAGGTTTCTGTTGAGCGCGGGGATGCCGGCGAACTGGGCGAAGGCCGAGGAGCTGAACCGCTGGGATGTGCGGTTGTGGACCGTGGAAAACCCCGCCATGGTGGTCTGGCAGCTCCAGATCAAAGAGCGTGGCCTGAAGACCGCCATCCTCTCCAATATGGGCGACAGTGTGCTGGAAGGCGTGGAACGCGAATTCGACTGGATTCACCGCTTCGACGTGCTGGTGTGGAGCTGTCAGTTTGGCGGCGTTAAGCCCGACCCGGCCATCTTTCGCCACACGCTCGATGAACTGGAAAGCAGGCCCGAAGAGACGCTCTTCATCGACGACAAGCGGGAAAACGTGGAAGCCGCGCGGGCGCTGGGGATGCAGGCCATTCTGTATTCCAGCGTGGAAGGGCTGCGCGCCGACCTGATCGCCGCCGGCCTCGACGCCGAGCTGCCCTTGCCTGCCTGAAAGAGGACGGTAGCCGGCCCTCGCCTCAAAATGGTCAGATGCGTGAAGTATTTTGATCTACACTGTTTGCTGTTGAAGAGGGCTGGCTAAGCTGTTTCTGTAAGCCGGCAGTGAACTACGATTGTGAATTCCGCGTCTTCGAGACCGGCTCATCCGTCCAGAGATACGGCAGAGGGCCAAAAAAGGTGAATTTCATGCAGGAAACAAAAGCAGTGCGCGCGGCCATCTCGGCCGTGCTAGGTATAGTTCTGGGGCTGAGCGCGGGGTTGGCGCTCGGACAGAGTGTCCCGGTGGTCACCGGAGACGCACGAGTAGACAAGCTATTGAGTCAAATGACGCTCAGCGAGAAGATGATCCTGATCCACGGCACACAGGAGGATCCGGCGGTCTACCAGGGGCAGGCCGGTTACCTGGCGGGGATTCCTCGGCTGGGGATTCCGGGGCTGCGCTTTGCCGACGGGCCTCCGGGGGTGCTTACGCGCCATCCGTCGCAGGGCGAGACGGCGACGATGGGCGTGGCCGCCACATTCAGCATAAGGACTGCCGAGCAGAATGGCGTGGTGATTGGCCGCGAAGACCGCGCGCTGGGCATCGACGTCTCGCTACAGCCCTTTGTCAACATCGACCGTGACCTCCAATTCGGCCGCGGCTACAACACCTTCGGTGAAGACCCGTTCCTGACTTCCGAGATGGGGGTTGCCGAGGTCAAGGGCATTCAGTCGCAGCACGTGATGGCGCAGATCAAGCACTACGTGGCCTACGACTCGAATAGCGGCAATATCTTCGTGGACGACCAGACGCTGCACGAGGTCTACGTGGCGCCCTTCGACGCGGCCATCCGGAGGGCGGACGTCTCGTCCATCATGTGCTCCTATAACCGCGTGAACGGCACCTTTGCCTGCGGCAACGACTCGACGCTGACCAAAATCCTGCGCGACGAAATCGGCTTCAAGGGCTTCGTGACCTCAGACTGGGGCGCGGTTCACGGGGTCAACTTCATCAATGCGGGTCTGGACATGGAGATGCCGGGCGAGCCAAAGCCGGGCGCCGGCGGCTTCTCGATTCCCTCGTTCTTCGATATGCAGCCACTGTCTCCTCCGCCTCCGCCACGCCCGGCCGCCAATGCCGCGCTGGGGGAGATGATGTCCATGTTCGGCGGCCACATTCCCGAAGAACCGGTTCCCGAGCGGGGCGGCTTCGGCGACTTTGGCAGAAAGCTGGATCCCAAGAAGATGGCCGACGCCCTCAAGGACGGCACCGTGAATGAAGCGGCCATCACCCGCGCCGCCGGGCGCGTCCTTTATGAGATCGTCCACTTCGGCTACCTCGACGGCCAGTCGAAGCACGAAGTCACCGCGCAGGCCATCGAGGCAAACGCCAAAATCATCGAGAAGACCGGCGAAGAAGCCGCAGTGCTATTGAAGAATGAAGGCGGCGCGCTGCCCCTGAAGGCCGCCGATCTGGACTCCGTGGTTCTGATCGGCCCGACCGCCGGCCAGGTGGACTCAATCGGCATCAACGGCGAACGATCCGTCGGCCTGCCGCAACGGCAGGTTGGGCCGTTTGAAGCACTCAAGAAAGTTACCGGCAACGCCAAGATCAACTTCGCCGTGAACGACGACATGACCGGCACGCCGGTTCCCGCCAGCGTGCTGAGCCACGACGGCAAGCCGGGCCTGGTCCGCAGCGGCTCGGGCGCCGAGCAAACCGACGCCCAGATTAACTTCACCGGAGCCAACGCTCTGCCGGCCAACGCGACTGTTACCTGGAAGGGTACGCTCACTCCGCCCCATGCGGGAAGCTACTGGCTCAATCTCCAGGCGTTGGGGACCAACGCCAATATCTCTCTCGACGGCAAGCGGATGGCCGCGACAGGCGCCTACCAGGGCGGCGTGCATGGCGACATCCTGCAAGCCAATCAGGACAACGTCCTTCCCACCACGGACGGCCTGGACAACCTGCGCCGCGCCGTTGAACTGACGGCTGGACCCCACGCAATCGAAATCAAGACCAGCCCGGACAGCTCCAACTCACCCGTCCAGGTGCGGCTCAACTGGTATACCCCCGAGCAGCGCCAGGCCGACCACGAGGCCGCCATCGCCGCGGCGAAAAGCGCCAAGGTGGCCGTGGTCTTTGTGTGGACACGCCTCAGCCCCGTCTTTGGCCTGCCCGGTGAGCAGAACAAGCTCGTTGAGGAAGTTTCAGCGGTGAATCCGAACACCATCGTCGTGCTCAATACCAGCCAGCCGGTCGCGCTGCCCTGGCTCGGCAAGGTGAAGGCGGTGCTGGAGGTGTGGTGGCCCGGCGATGAGGGCGGATGGTCCACGGCCAACCTGCTGGCGGGCAAGAGCAGCCCAGCCGGCCGTCTGCCTGTCACCTGGGGCAAGCGTCTGGAAGACTACGCCGCCACCGATCCAAAGTACCCGGAACGCTCCACCAAGGGCGTGGACGGCAAAACCACCTACAGCGAAGGCGTCAATGTGGGCTACCGCTGGTTCGACCAGGAGAAGATCGATCCGCTCTTCGCCTTCGGCCACGGCCTCAGCTACACCAGCTTCGCCTACTCCGGCCTGAAGGTAGAGAAAGCCAAGGACGGCGGACTTGATGTAATGGTAACGATCAAGAATACCGGCACAGTGGCCTCGGACGAAGTTCCTCAGGTCTATCTGGGCGCGCCCAGCGAGATTCCCGCTGGAGTCCAGTTCCCGGTTCGGGCGCTGGTCGCCTTCGACCGCATCCACTTGGCTGCGGGCAAGATCGGAAACCTGGTCATCCACGTCGCGCCGCGCCAGTTGCAGTACTGGTCCACCAAAGAGGGCAAGTGGGTAACGGCGACCAGCAAACGCACGGTGAGCGTGGGCGCATCAAGCCGCGATCTGCGGGTGGAGCAGAGCATCGACTAAGCAACCCCGACTAACCAGAAAAGCCGGAGCATCGCTCCGGCTTTTCTGTTTTGCGGCAAAGAAATCAAAGATCGACGGTAAAAACGTAACTGCCAGCATCCAGTTGAATACCTTTTTGCTCAACCGTCAGTGGCTTGCCGTCGAGCCGGTAGCGCGCGGCTTCCTCCGCGGTCAAGGTCAGAACTCCCCTGGTGTTGGCGGGCAGGATCAGATGCCAGACGGCGGTGCTTCCCGTGACCTTCCAGTCGCTGTGGATTGTGCCATAGGGCGAGTCGTAATCGAAGGCCACGCTGCCCAGCCGCGCATCGAAGACCGGATGCAAAACCACCGTATGGAAGCCGGCATCAAGCGGTGACGCATCCACGCCGGCGGCGTAGCGATAGAGCCAGTCGGCGACCGCGCCATAGGCGTAGTGGTTGTAGGAGTTCATGCTGGGATCATTCTTCATCTGATCGCCGTTCCAGCGCTCCCACATCGTCGTCGCGCCATGCTCCACCAGGTAGCCCCAGGAGGGATAGGCAGTGTTCAGCAGCAGCTTGTAGGCCAGATCGGCGTGCCCCGTCCTGGTCAGTTCTTCCAGCAGATAAGGCGTGCCGAGAAAGCCTGTGCCCAGCAACCCGTGATTGGCTTCGATCTTGTCCGCCAGCTTCTGCGCGACGGCCGGGCGCAGCTTCTCCAGGACCAGATTCATGTGCAGCGCCAGCACGTAGCCGGTCTGCGTATCGCCGCCGTGTGCCATGGGGTTGTTGATCTGGCCAAAGGGCGACGGGCTGTTGTCCGCGCCAGCCACAAAGCCATCTTCATGCACAAAGTGCTTCTGAAAGGCGGCGGAGATCGTGGCGAAGAGCTGCGCGTATTTCAGTTCGTCCGCAGTGCGGTGAGTGGCGTGCGCCATCTGCCGCATCAGCGTTGCGTCATAGGCCCAATAGGCGGTTGCAACCAGAACGTAGTCGGTGCGGCCCTCGGGCGAGAGCCAGTCGGCAAAGGGAATCCCGGAGCTGTGCTTCCATAAGCCGTCGGGGTTGGCCGCCTCGATTGCGTCAAGGTACTTCTCCATCGCCGCCCAGTTCTCGTTGATGATACTGGTGTCGCCGCTTTGCAGCCAGGAGGTCCAGGGAATGATCACGCCGGCGTCGCTCCAACCCGCGGCAAAGCCCGCATTCGGCGTCACGGTTCCGGGAGAGTAGATGCCGTAGAAGGGCGTGCCGACCTGCGTTCCGCGCATATCCCCGGCGAACTTGCGCGAGAAGGCCGCCAGATCCATGTTGTAAGAGGCGGCGCGCCAGAAGACTTCGGCGTCGCCCATCCAGCCGAGGCGCTCGTCGCGCTGCGGGCAGTCGGTGGGAATGCCGACAAAGTTGGAGCGCTGCCCCCACTGAATGTTCTTCCACAACTGGTTGATCATCGCGCTGCCGGTCGTGAGCTTTGCCGTGAAGGGCGCATCGGTGTGGAAGACCACGGCCGTCACAGCTTCCTTTGGCGGCGCTGCACGCAGCCCGGTGACTTCAAGATAGCGGAAGCCGTGGAAGGTGAAGTGCGGCATCAACTCTTCGATTCCATTGCCGGTCAGAATAAAGTGATCGGTTACCTTGGCCGTGCGCAGATTGTCTGTATAGATGGTTCCATCGTCATTGACAATTTCGGCGAATCGCACTTGGATTTTGGTTCCTGCCGGTCCCGAAATCCGTAGCCGCTCCACGCCCGCAAAGTTCTGGCCGAAGTCGTAGACGTAGACGCCGGGCCTGGGCTCGCTGACGGTCCTGGCGGTAAGAGTTTGCTCTACGCGAATCGGCTGAAATTCCTGCGCTTCAATGCGCACGGGCTTCGGCTCGATCGCAATCACGCTCTTCCAGCCGCTTTGATCGAATTTAGGGGAATAACTGGAAAGATGCATCAATCTATAGTCCTGGCTCTCGCCGTCATAGATCTCCGCGTGAGAAATGTAGGAAGAACTCGCCTGCCAGCTCGCATCGGTTGCCACCCACTCAACGCTGCCGTCGGTGTACTCGATGCGCAGTTGGGCATGAAGCGCGGGCGGCGTGTCGCCGTAGTTGTTGGGCTGCTGAAACCACTCGAGCGGCGTCTCATACCAGCCTGGAGCCAGCAGCGCTTCGATTGAATTCTTGCCGCTCGCCAATTGAGAGGTGAGATCGTAGGTCTGATATTTGACGTGCTGGCGATAGTCGGTCCATCCCGGCGCAAGCACTTCGTCGCCCACACGCTTGCCGTTGATGAACATCTCGCAGGCACCGAGCGCCGTGGCGTAGAGGCGCGCTGACTTGACCGGCTTTGTAACCTCGAAGCGGTGGCGCAGCGCCTTGACCGTATCCGGAATCCAGGGATGGCCGAGCGGCGCGCTCATCGGGCCTGATGCTGACTTCCAAGCCACCGCGCTCTTCCACCCCGCATCGTCGAAGCCCTTTTGCTGCCAACCTTCCGGCGGATGGATCGCCGTCTTCCAATCGCTTCCGCTCACAAACGTGGCGACACTTCCATCGGCGTACTCGACCACCAGCGTGGCAATCATCGGTGGCGCATCCGCCGAGACCATTCCGTTGGGGTTAGTGATGTAATGCACTGTCTCGATGGCGATGGTGTTCTCGCCAACTGCCAGCGCGGCAGTGGCATACGCGCGCACAAACTTCTTCCAGGGCATCTGCTTCCAAGGCGGCAAGGGATCGGCTTTAAGCAGTTCCGCGCCGTTCACCCAGGCGGAGACCGTATCCTGCCCAGTTGCGAAGAGCGCCGCGCGGCGCACCGGCTTGGCCAGCGTGACAGCCTGCCTGTAGGCGAAATGTTGTTCAACTGCCTTTTCGGCTGCCACAGCCTTCGCATCCGGGCTGGAGATCCACGCGGCCGGCGCGTGGCGGACGGCATCCTCTTCCGCTGTCTCAAAGCCTATCCACTGGCCGCGCCAGTTCTCCTGCCGGAGCAGTCCCGTCTCCCACCAACTGATCGCGCTCTCCGGATACGGCTTGCCCGCGGCATCCCACACCTTGACCCGCCAGAAGTAGCGCGTGCTGGGCTGTAGAGCCGGCCCGGCGTAACGCACATTCAACGACTGCGCCGACTCGATTCGGCCGCTATCCCATACGTCCGCCTTGCCGGATGCAAGCATTTCCTCCCGCGAAGAAGCAACCTGGAGTTCATAGGCGGTCTGCTTTGCGCCGCGCGCCGGATCCTGCAACTGCCAGGAGAAGCGAGGCGCAGGGTCGTCGATGCCCAGCGGCGACTTCAGCTCGTCCACGCGCAACTGCTGTGGCCCAACCCAGGCCGTTGGAGCTGCGCCTGCCGTTGCCGCAACTGCCGCTGCCATTACCAATCCGCATATCGTGCCGTGCAAGCCAATTCCACGCATGACTCTCATTGCCCTTCCTGATTTCAACTGACAATATGTTCCAACTGACAATATGCAAGAGGCAAGGCCTTTGTCAAAGACAGCAGCGAAACGAATGATCGTTTTGCCAATTACACTCGAATCATGGCCCTCCGCCTCTATGCCGCCACCACCAGCCAAGGCAAGCTGCGCGACTTTCGCACTGCCGCCGAAGTCCACGCCCTCGACCTTTCGCCTCTTCCGGGAATCGAAACAATCCCCGCGCCGGAAGAGGATGGTCTGACCTTCGCCGCAAACGCCACACTCAAAGCCGTTTACTACTCCCGGTTTGCTCCAGGGGAATGGGTGCTGGCGGACGACTCCGGCCTGGAGGTGGACGCGCTGGACGGCGCTCCCGGCGTGCGCTCGGCCCGCTTTGCCGCCGACGCCGGACTGATCGAATCAACTCTGGCCGGATCGCCCGGCGCCAACCATACCACCGACGTTTGGAACAACATGGAGCTGCTGCTGCGGCTGGCCGGCGTACCCGCCGCCCAACGGACGGCGCGCTACCGCTGTGTGCTGGTGGCCGCCCGCGACGGCGTGGTCCTGCACACCGCTGAGGGCGCGGTTGAGGGGCTGATTCTGGAATCGCCGCGCGGAACGGGCGGCTTTGGCTACGATCCGCTGTTTTATCTGCCCGCGCTTGACCGCACCATGGCCGAAGTGGACCTTGAAACCAAGCACTCGCTCAGCCATCGCGGGCGCG
>Ga0224557_1002753_pt1 | contig 14517 bp, 17 predicted proteins | sample 714S31014metaG_FD_180677 | JGI IMG/M metagenome (GOLD analysis project Ga0224557, IMG submission 180677) | Peat soil microbial communities from Stordalen Mire, Sweden - 717 S3 10-14 | ecosystem: Environmental > Terrestrial > Soil > Wetlands > Peat | place: Sweden: Norrbotten County, Stordalen...
CATACGCTCAACGACCGCGATCTGATCGCCGCGCTCACTTCGCTAGCCAAAAGCTACCAGACGCTGGTCAAGTCGAGCCTGATTTACGAACAGCCCAGCGCGAACCTGACCCACCAGCAGATTGCCGGGGAAGTTGCCACCATGGTGAAGGAGTTTCGCGAAGCCGAAGAAAAGCATTTGGGCTATTCGCGGTTGCGCGACTCCGAGGTTTTACAGGCGCTGGTATTTCTGCTGCGCATGGGAGTGGCGCGCACGTCGGGGCGTCCTAAGTCGCGTGCCTACGTCGATTTTCTTTTTGCGCAGTTTCCTGAGTCGCAGTCGGCAATGGCCGCGCCGGAGAGCCCGGGCAGCGGGCTCATCATTCCGTAATCGCGATACCCTGAGGCAAGGCCGATTAACTGCGGGCAAAACGCACTAACCACAGAGTACACGGAGGAACACGGGGGAATGCCTGGCAATTGCGGTCAGGTCTTCGCGCCGCGGCTGGATGGCTCGTCCAACCGGCGCACGGTTTCGCCCGGTGGGAGCGCGGCCAGGAGTTCGCGCGCCGTTTTCCCGAGAATGGGATGGCGGGCGGCGGGCGCGATTTCCGCCAGCGGCTCAAGCACAAACCGGCGCAGGTGCATGGACGGGTGCGGGATCGTCAGTCCGGGCTCGTCGACGACTCGGTCGCCAAAGAGCACGATGTCGATGTCGATTTTGCGGGGGCCTTTGTCGCGTGTCCGCTGCCGTCCCATGGACGCTTCGATCGATAACGCCAGATTCAGCAATCCGCGCGGTGTCTTCTCGGTTTCGATTGCGAGAACGCAGTTCAGAAACCAGGGCTGGTCGGAGACGTCCACTGGTTGCGTTTCGTAGAAAGCGGAAAGCGCGCGCGCCGGACCGGCTACTTCCAATCGGACGATGGCGTTGCGCAAATTGGCGGCGCGGTCTCCGAGGTTCGAGCCGAGCGAAAGATACGCCATTTCGGACACCTGGCTAGTGTCGCGGTAAACGTCTGGCGAATCCACAGGAAATTGCTGCAGTCTGTATCCCGCTGATTCCCGTGGTAGTTGCCGCATCCGGAAGCGGGCTGCTTTTGTCTGACATGACCGGAGGAACTCCCTTACCTGGTACCTACGTAAGTTTCCGCCTGCCAGCTTGACCGCTACTATGGAAGCTCTATGAACCTGGAGTCCCTTCTCGTCAGCCAGGACGCCGCTCTAGTCGGAGTGTTGCGCCCGACGCTGGAGAAAATTTCGGTGAATGTCATGGTTTGCTCGGAGACTGGGAGCGGCGGCGAATCGCTTGCCAAACGCAAATTCGATGCCGTGATCATCGACTGCGACGATCTGCCAGACGGTTTCAGAATGCTCCAGGGGCTGCGCCAAACGCAGAGCAATTCCCAGTCGGTGGCTTTCGCCGTGCTGAACGGGAAGACGACCACGCAGGAAGCTTTCAAGTCGGGCGCCAATTTCGTTCTACAGAAACCGCTCACGCCGCTGCATGCCACGCGCTGCTTTCATGCCGCGCTCAATTTTATGATCCGCGAGCGGCGCCGCTACTATCGCTATCCGATCGAGATGCCGGTGCACGTGAGCATTGCCAAAGTCGGGGAAGTCAAAGCGAATTCCACCAACTTGAGCGAAAGCGGCATTGCCCTGCGCGTCACCTCAAAGCTAGAGAAGGACATGACAGTCGGACTCCGCTTCACACTGCCGACGACAAGCATCTCGCTTGAACTCAAGGGCCAGATTGCCTGGGCCGACGGTTCCGGCCATGCCGGTATTCATTTCGTGGAGGTTCCGCAAACGTCGCAATACCAGCTGGAAAAATGGCTGACCGACCGCTTGCAGAGTGAGATGCCTCCAAAACTGCAGGGCTACGCATCGCTCGTCTAGTCACCCTCCTGCGTTTCCCGCTCCCCCTTTCACAAACCGAGCCAGCGCAATCGCAATCACACGCATCCGCCTGGTGACTTGCGCTTACCTCCGGGTATGGCAATCTAACTTGAGTTTGCGAACGACTCTTTGTGAGCCCAGCCATGATTACTTTGGAAGAGAAGATTGCCCGGACCGAGCGCTTGCTGCGCCGGCTAGAAGAGGACCAGCCTTACTTGCGAGCGCGGCTTTCGGCGCTGGGAGCCGAACATCGCGAGAGCGCGCATGCCTATGCCGAACGGGTGCGGGTGGAAGCCGAGGCCGAACTGCAGCGCTTACAGGCGGAACGCGCGCCGACACTGGAGTGGACTGCGCCGCAACCGGCGGATTGAGTTAAGCGCTGACGCTGACTGCCGACGCCGCGACTGGTGCGTACTTCGCGTCTTCCATCGTGGTTTCTTCCCACAACGAGCGGTCGCGCAGAATACGCGAGACGAGCGCAGTATGCATGGCATGGCCAGCGCGGTCGGCAACCACTGCCCCCAGAATCTGCTTGCCGATTAGCGCCAGGTCGCCGATCAGGTCGAGCACCTTGTGGCGCACAAACTCATCCGGGAAGCGGAGCGGGGGATTTTCGATGCCCTGCTCGGTCAACACAATGCAGTTCTCGCGGGAAGCGCCGCGGATCAGGCCCATGTCGCGCATAGCCTGCTCGTCCTGCCGGGAACCGAAAGTGCGCGCCGGCGCGATCTCCTCGAGATAGCTGCCGTTGGTGAGGGGCGCGCGAAATGTCTGCTTGCCGATCTGGGGATGGGGGAAGTTGATCGAATAAGAGACGGAATACGCGTCGTCGGGGTAGACAGCGATAAACTTGTCGCCCTCGCGCAATTCGATTTTGCGCACGATCCTCAGGTAGGAGCGCGCTTTGCGCTGCTGGCGGATGCCGGCCTGCTGAATCATCTCGACAAACGGGCGGGCGCTGCCGTCGAGAATCGGCAGCTCCAGGTTATCGAGTTCGACGATGGCATTGTCGATCCCCATTCCGATGAATGCCGAAAGCAGGTGCTCGGTGGTCGAGATCAGCACGCCCTTTTTCATCAGGCTGGTGGCGTAGCTGACGCGAGCGACGTTGCGGCCGCTGGCTTCGATGGGGAAGCAGTCGAGGTCAGTACGATGAAAAACGATACCGGTTCCGGCCGTGGCGGGCAGGATGCGTAAGTGGACCGGTGCTCCACTGTGGAGGCCGATGCCATCACAACTTGCGGCGTTGCGAATTGTCTGTTCGTGGATCAAAGTTGCTAATCGGTCGCGCCGAACCGGTGCGACCACCTGCATTCCGATGAAGGCTGTAAGTGCTTTGCTGTCCAATAGTTTATAAGGATGGGCGATTTTCGTATGTGGCAAAAAAGCCACATTCCGTGGCTCAATTGATCAGAAGGCGGCCATCTTGTTTAGGCGATTACAGATGTATGGGGTACTTTGGGAGTGAATGGGGCCTGTTTTTCAGAGATTTGGCCATACTTCGCCATAAACTTTAGAGGCGGCGCGAAGTCCTACCGCCGCTTCAGCGGCTCTTTGCGCCCGTAGGTCACGGAGGCCTCGAAGAGCGCATCGGGCAGATTCTGGTTGTATTTTGCGGTGGTGATGAAGCGCTGCTGCGACATCTCTCCATTGAAGTAGCGCGTGATGGAGTGCGGAGTCATGATGCCGTCTTCGGGTTTATAGCTGTCGTAGACCTCTTCCTCGACGTTTTTCTGCCCGTCTTTCGGATCGCGCCACGAATAGCTGATGCGGATGGGATAGTGCGTAATCTGGTCAAGCGCGACGCTTACTGAATCGTTCTGGCTGTTCAGCAGCGTCACGACGTCAACGGGCTTGCTGTCGACGATGGCAAGCCCGTCGTTGAACAGGGCCACCGTCGGGTCGTTCAGCCATTTGCGGAACACCCATTCGAGCGAGTGCGGCCGCCGCCGCAGATAGTTTTGCAGCTCCTCCTTATCCTGCGGCGCCGTTCCCTTGTAGGTCGTCTCGTATCCCTTGTCGCCGTTGTGGATCAGGACGATGTCGAACTGTTTGTCGGTCTTCACCCCGCCGATGTCGATCTGCCCGGGGATGATGTGAATGTCCTTGGTGTGGATGACTTCAAAGCGGTCTTTGTCGGGATACTCAAGGTAGTAGTTATAGGGAATTCCGAGGCTTCCGCTGGTGCCGTGATGCAGCGGGTAATAGCGGCCCGTTTCGCTGCGGTTGGTGTAGGTGAGATAGGGCTGGCCGCCGAGGGCCTCGATCGCCTGATCGAGCAGGGCCCGCGCTTTGTGCGCGCTCTCGGAGTCGTTCAGGTTGACGGATGCCGGCTTTTCCGGTGGCAGCGGCGTGCGGGGTGGGGGTTCGCTGCCGGTCTGGGCATGGGCCAAGCCGGAGGACAGGCAGGACAGCAGAGCGAGCAACAAAATGGCGGGGAAAGTTCGCATTGATCTATCTATTAGAAGCGTGCAGAACCATTTTAGCTGTATTTGAGGATGTATCATTGCTGGGCTCCCGAAAGAGCGCTTCGGAGGTAGAAAATGAAAAACCTGTTCGAGCGGGAGACTGTGGATGAGGTGATCGCGCGCATCGATCGGCTAAAGCCTGCATCGCCGCGGCAGTGGGGGAAGATGGACGCGGCGCAGATGATGGCGCACTGTTCGGCGGCCATGGACATGGCTTCCGGCCGGCTGAACCTGCCGCGCATCTTCATCGGCCGGATTCTCGGCCCGCTGGTCAAGTCCGTTTACACGAACGAGAAGCCGTTCAGAAAGAACAACCCTACAGATAAGAAGTTGGTAGTTGCGGATCAGCGTGATTTTCTGCGCGAACAGGAGCAACTCAAACTGAAGGTTCGCCAGTTTCATGAAGGCGGAGAAGCGCAGTGCACGCACCATCCGCACCCGTTCTTTGGCGCGCTCACGCCGCAGGCCTGGGCCCGCGGGTCGTATAAGCATCTGGATCATCATTTGCGGCAGTTCGGGGCGTGAGACGCCGCGAAACGATATTTCAACGCAACGTGAACTTCACGACTACTTCCGTCTTCACGTCTACCGGCTGGCCGTTCTGTAAGAATGGCTTGAACTTCCAGCGTTTAACCGCCTCCAGGGCGGCGGGAGCAAGCATCGGATGGCCAGAAATGAGCATTACACTCTTAACAGCGCCATCCTTGCCGATTAGCGCGAACACCACGACGATACCTTGAACGCCCGCCTGTCTTGCATCGTCAGGATAGTGCGGGTTCACTCTCTTTACCAGTAGAGACTGCATAACCTCCCTAGAGACATGGATAGGCTCCGAGTTTTCCGGACCCGCCTTCGATGTCTCAGCGGTTGAGGCAGTAGCTTCGCCAGCTTGTTGTGCGGCAGAGAATGCGGTTGCGAGGAACAGCAGAGCAATCGCGCAAGACCAGCAACGTTTCATAGATATCCTTCTTGTTAACGGCTTATCCAACCAGCACAGCGCCGCCATTTACGTTGAAGATTTCGCCGGTGATGAAGCCCGCATAGGGAGTACACAAGAACAGGATCGGGCCGGCGATTTCGTCTACCGTGCCCACGCGGCCGAGAGGAATGGTGGCGAACACTTTGGCTCGCGTCGCCGGATCTTCGAGCGCGGGCTTGGCCATATCGGTGTAGACCCATCCGGGAGCGACGCAGTTGACGCGGATGCCGTCGCGCGCAAGTTCCGTCGAAAGGCCTTTCACCATGCTGATGAGCGCGCCCTTGCTGGCGGCGTAGTCGCAGTGGAAGGCTTCTCCGCGCTGGCCGGCGGTTGAGCTGACGAGCACGATGTGGCCGATTGAAGGCGGAGGCGGATCGCCCTTTGCCCTCTCAATCTGCTTCTCCTGTTTCTTCATCTGCCCTACCGCGTGTTTCACCAGCCCGAACACGCTGTCGAGATTGACGGCCATCGTGCGACGCCATTGCTCGTCAGTCATGCGGTCAACCGGCGCATCTTCCGGCGGCCAGATCCCGTGGTTGGCGACGAGAATGTCGAGCCGCCCGAACTGGGCAACTGTAGCGGCGACCAGTTTGCCCGCGGCTTCTGGGGTGGAAAGCTCGCACTGCACGGCGTGGCAGTTTGCCGGCCCGCACTCGCGCACGAGTGCATCGGCCTGCGCTTTGGCCGACTGGTAATTGAAAACAACTTTCGCGCCCGTGGCGGCAAACAGACGGACGGTGGCCGCGCCAATGCCGCGCGATCCGCCGGTGATGAGAGCGACCTTGGAGTCGAATGAGAGCTGCATAGAAGCCCGATTCTACAAGGTGTTGCGGACGTCTGCCTTCTCAACAAGAAGGGCGGCGCGAAGGCCGCCCACTGAGAGCTGAAAACTGACAACTGCTCTTACGCCGTCGCGGGCCGCTCTCCGCCGGCGGCCGGAGCGCGCTCCGGCTTCAGCACCTGCTGCACATCGTCGGTCTTGGCCGGCAGTGGCTTCAGCGGCGGCAGGTCCTGTCCATCCACCAGCATCTTGATCTCGACGGCATCGAGCACTTCGCGTTCGATCAATGCCCTCGCGATCTTCTCGAGCGTCTCGCGATTCTCTGTCAGGACGGTTTTGGCCCTCTCGTAGCCGGCGCTCACCATCTTCCTGACCTCTTCGTCAATCTGGACGGCAGTCGCTTCCGAGTAATCGCGATGCTGCGCGATTTCGCGGCCCAGGAAAATCTGCTCTTCTTTCTTGCCGAAGGTCAGCGGTCCCAGGTCGCTCATGCCCCATTCGCAGACCATTTTGCGCGCCAGTTCGGTGGCCCGCTCAATGTCGTTGCCCGCGCCGGTTGACACCACATTCAGGAAGATCTCTTCCGCAATGCGACCGCCCATCAGGATGGCGATCTGCGAGTCGAGATAATTCTTGTAGTAGTTGTGCCGGTCGTCGACGGGCAACTGCATAGTCAAGCCCAGAGCCATGCCGCGCGGAATGATCGTGACTTTGTGCACCGGGTCGGCGTAGGGCGACTTCGCTGCTACCAGCGCGTGCCCGGCTTCGTGATACGCCGTGTTCTTTTTTTCCTCATCGGTCAGGAGCAGCGACTTCCGTTCCACGCCCATCAGGACTTTATCTTTCGCCACTTCGAAGTCGTACATCAGCACAGCTTTGCGATTCTGACGAGCCGCCGCCAGCGCCGCTTCGTTGACCATGTTGGCGAGATCGGCGCCGGAGAATCCCGGCGTACCGCGCGCCAGCACTGAGAGATCGACGTCGTCGGCCAGTGGAATCTTGCGGGTGTGCACCCGCAGAATTTCTTCGCGGCCGCGAACATCGGGGCGATTCACCACCACGCGGCGATCAAAACGTCCCGGCCGCAGCAACGCCGGATCGAGCACATCCGGACGGTTGGTGGCGGCCATCAGGATGACGCCATCGTTCGATTCGAATCCGTCCATTTCGACCAGCAACTGGTTCAGGGTCTGCTCGCGCTCGTCGTGCCCGCCGCCCAGGCCCGCGCCGCGATGGCGTCCGACGGCGTCAATTTCGTCAATAAAAATGATGCAGGGAGCATTCTTCTTGCCCTGCTCGAATAAGTCGCGCACGCGGCTGGCGCCCACGCCGACGAACATTTCAACAAAGTCGGAGCCGGAGATCGAGAAGAATGGAACATTCGCTTCGCCCGCGACCGCCCGGGCCAGCAGGGTTTTGCCCGTTCCCGGAGGGCCAACCAGCAACACGCCTTTTGGAATGCGTCCGCCAAGCTTCTGGAACTTTTGCGCCTCGCGCAGGAACTCGATAATTTCGCGCAGCTCTTCTTTGGCCTCATCCACGCCGGCCACGTCTTTGAACGTGATCTTCTTTTGCTGCATGGAGAGCAGGCGCGCGCGGCTCTTGCCGAACGACAGCGCCTTGTTGCCGCCCGTCTGCATCTGGCGGATCATGAAGAACCACAGCGCGCCCAGCAAGACCAGCGGCGCGAGATTCAGAATCCAACTCGGCCACGATCCGGCGCTGGCGTCCTTAATATTGATGGCCACGCCCTTGCCTTGCAGGGTCTTGTACATATCGGGATAGTTTGTCGGCACGGTGGTATGGAACTGCGTGTCGTCGGTGAACTTGCCCTTTACTTCCTGCATGTTGAAGGTGGCGTCGCGGACTTTGCCGGCATCGACCTGCGCCAGAAATTCAGAGAACCCGATTTCTTTGTCTTTCGGGCCGGTTGTGCCCGTGCGCACGACCTGCCACAGCAGGACGGCCGACACGACAATCACTGCCCAAAAAAGTACGGTTTTGATGGTTGAATTCACCTGGAAAACTCCTCGGAATGCGGCCCTTCCCAGCGGGGAAATACAGCCGCTCGCCTTGATTAGATGCTGGCGGCGGAAATTCGACTGGCAAAAGCCCGCGTCCTCATTCTAGACCTTTTCCGGGGAAAACGGGCAAACGGAGGGAGGTGACAGAAGTCACAGGGCAAACCCAATTCACGTTGTCGCCGCCAGAAATGGCAGATTCCGCTCCGTCTGCTCCGGACTGCCCAGCCCATACCCGCACACAAACGCGTCATCCACCAGGAAGCCGAAGTAGTCCGGCTGCAAGGGCACGCGGCGCGCCGACTGCCGGTCGAGCAAGGTGACCAGCTTGACCGAGGCTGCGCCCCGCGCCTTCAGATCGTTCATCAGAAATTCGGTCGTCACGCCCGAGTGGACCAGGCCTTCCACCAGCAGCACGTGCTTGCCTTTGATATCGAGCTCGTGGGCGAAGAAAATCTCCAGCACCGGCGCTTCGCCCTGGTTGGTTTGCTTGTAGCGCGGCTTGATGAAAGTGCAGATGACCGGCACATCCAAGGCCCGCACCAGGTCGGTCATAAACATAAAGCCGTTTTCCAGGATGCCGAGGGCAACGACGGTCTGCCCGCGATAGTCGTCGGAAATCTGGCGGCCCAGTTCCCGGACTCTCTTCTGAATCTGGTCAGCCGAGATCACCTGGCGCAGGGCATGGCCCTGAGCATTGTGCGGCGAAGGATAGTTCGGCGAAGCGGACATGGCGAGTAAAGGATAGCACTTAGCCGCTCCAAACCGGGCTGATCCGCACTAACCACCAGGCACTTTATTGCTGCTTTTTCGGCATTAGCAGCCACTGCAGAATCGAACTCACGATCATCATCAGAATGGCCCCAATGAACGCGGGAAAGAAGCCGCGGACTTCGAAGCCGCGCACAAATGCGGCAGCAAGTTCCAGCATGAGCGCGTTAATCACAAACCAGAACAGGCCGAGCGTGAGAATGGTGAGCGGGAAGGTGATGACCTTGAGCACCAACCCGAGAGTTGCGTTGATCAGGCCGATCACCAGCGCCGCGATTAGAGCGGCCTTCGGTCCGCTCACGTAAATGCCGGGTACAAAATGGGCGACGATCCACAGCGCCAACGCGCTGATGAGCCAATGCAGTAAGAGACGCATGCTTGCCTCCTGCGAATGAGGATACAACGAAGTGGGAATTGGCTTTTGTGGAATGAGGCATGTGTCTCCGAACGAATGAGCGCTCCGGCTTGGACCCCGTTGGTCCGGGTCTTTAAAAGTCAAAGACTGAGCGCGAACGATTGGCCAGGCCTTTGAGGACAAAGGACTTGGTGGTAAAGTATTTTTAAATCAATCACTTATGTCGAAAGCGGATCTTCCTAAGGCCAAGACGAATGCGGCGCGGCTGCTTGATCAGCTGGGGATGCATTACCAGCTACGCGGGTATGAGGTCGATCCCGATGATCTCGCCGCCGAAACGGTTGCGGCCAAGATTGGGATGCCTCCGGAGCAGGTGTTCAAGACTCTGGTGGCGCGCCCATCTGGTAGCAAAGGCCGCAACGGCGTGATTATGGCCGTCATCCCCGGCGACCAGGAACTCGACTTGAAAGCGCTGGCTGGAGCGGCGGGAGAAAAAAAGATTGAGCTGGTGCCGGTGAAGGAGCTGCAGGCGCTCACCGGCTATATTCGCGGAGGCGTGACGGCGCTGGCCGCCAAGCGCGAGTATCCGGTCTTCGTGGACGAGACGATTGAGCTGTTCGATGTGGTGTCGATTTCGGCGGGAATGCGTGGGCTGCAGATTCTGATGGCGCCTGCGGACTATCTGCGGGCGACTAAGGGGACGATTGCGGCGCTGGGACAGCCGAAGAAGCAGCAATCTATGTGAGCAGCGGGAACCTCGGACCGAGATATCCCTAGCCAGGAGCATCCCGACCGGGGTCGCCAGGAAACGTGCCTCAGATCAGCTGCGCGTGCCTTAGCATTCGGTACACCAGAGCGACCGGCAATCCCACCACGTTGCTGTAATCCCCTTCGATGCGAGGAATCCAACGCGATGCTATGCCTTGGATCGCATACGCTCCGGCCTTGTCCATCGGTTCGACGCTGGCGACATAGCCGCCGATCTCGTCGGCGGAAATTTCAGACATTGTTACGGAAGTGATTTCGCTGGTCACGGAACAGTTCCCGCCGACGAGGAGGCACACGCCCGTAATCACCTGGTGCACGCGCCCGGAAAGCAGGCCGAGCATGCGGGCGGCATCGACGGCGTCGGCGGGCTTACCGAGAATTTGATCGTCGATCACAACGACGGTGTCGGCACCAAGGACTGCTTCGCCGGGCCGCAGACGCGCGACTGCCAATGCCTTTTCGCGCGCCAGGCGCTCGGCACAACTTTTCGCGTTCTCTTCGGGGAGCGGATCTTCCGGGATATCTGCGGGGTGGACCTCAAATGGAATCCCGGCGCTGCGGAGAAGTTCCTGACGGCGCGGCGAGGCGGAGGCGAGAACGAGCATGGAAGATTGATTCTAGAACAGACGGGGCACCTGAAGTTTAGCTGCGTGTTCCGGGCCTAGGCGAGACGACTGGAGGGAGGGAAGCCAGACGACCATAAGGTTGCCAATCGGCGAAATGCGTGTAGAATGGCGGCTACTTCTTAGGTCAATAGGGTCGATTCCGGCGAAGTCCTTCATTCTGGATTCAAATCCAAACATACGGAGGGGAGACATGAAGTTGACTAAGCTTATGTTGGTGTGTGCCACCGTGCTTCTGGCTGTGCTTTCGACGGCCGCGCAGGAAGACAAAAGCACTGTCACCGCACTGGAGTTTCAAACGCCGAAGAACGGTATGACGCAACAATATGAGGCAGGGCGCAAGGCGAAAGCCGCCTGGCACAAACAGCAAAAAGATCCGGAGATGCTATTTGTACTGCAAGTACTCACCGGCGAGCACACCGGCTCCTTTATCGTGGGACGGGGCGGCCTGCACTGGGCCGATTTGGACAAGCCCGCTGTCTCCGATGCCGCCGATGAGGAAGAGTACAACAAGGTTATCGGCGCCTACGTGGAGAACCGCACCGCAGCCTACTTCGAGACGCTGCCCAAGGTGAGCAATCCAGGCCCGCCGGGCGGCGCCAAATACACCAGCGTCACAAGCTTCCACATTCGATACGGTAAGGGCGACGATTTTCGCAGCGCCATGGCCCGCATGTACGACGCCGCGCAAAAAACGAAGTGGCCGTACCACTACCATTGGGAGAGGCTCGCGAATGGCGGCCCGGGTGGAACTTACGTTCTGCTTGTAGATCACGCCAACTGGGCTTCGTTCGAAGACGATCCCGCCATCAAGCCGCTGCGCGATGTTCTGCGGGAAGCGTTCGGCGAGCAGGAAGCCATGTCGGTGATCGAACGGCTCAACGGCTCCATCGAAAGCACGTACAGCGAAATTGTCGAATTCCGTGGGGATCTGAGCTACATTCCGGAGAAGTAGCGCGACGGCAACCCGAACCCGTTTACAGATTCGTCGGGCGATCTCCCGGAATCCCGATTCGTGGGATTCCGGAGATGCTCTCGACCCTTGTCAAGGGCGAAGGCCGGAAGCGCCACGAAGGCGTCCATTCGCTCGCATCTCCCACCTCAGGTGCCTATAGACCATCGCCATCAGGCATAAGCACCCAGAACCCGGCCAATGGTATGGGAATTTTGCAACAGTTGATGCCTGATCTTCCCGAGATCCTGAGATGCGGCTGGACGACCGGAGGCACCCTGGGTTTCGGCTGTCCCTAAATGGAACCCACTTCTTCAACGGCCAAACCTCTGCGCAGCAATGACTTATACGTAGTTACTAATGATGCGCCGGGACTTGCAAAAAGGAGGATAATGAATTGAGCGGTTAGGCATCCTTCACCGAACTCCCCGGGTTGAAGCTTGAGTGCCGTGTCTTTTTAGGCGCGGGGAAAGGAGGGAGCTATGTCCATTATTCGCAGATTGTTTTCACTTTTTGTTCTCTTTCTTAGTCTTAACGCATTAGGTGAGTCTCCGCAAAAGCAGATCAAGTATGTGCCGGCGAAACCGACCTCGCCGGCGTCGGGTCAGGAGATGTACACCGCATATTGCGCCGCCTGCCACGGCAGGGAAGGCAGGGGAAACGGCCCGGCTGCCGAGGCGCTGAAAGTTGCACCCACGGATCTTACGATTCTTGCCAGAAGGAACGGAAACCGCTATCCGTACGATCACGTCATGAGCGCGATAACGGGTGACGCACATTTGCCGGTCCACGGATCGAAGGAGATGCCGGTTTGGGGCGGCCTCTTCTGGGGTATGAGCCAGGGGCACCCCTCCGAGGTACAGCAGCGCCTCAGCAACTTGAGTAAGCACATCGAATCGATGCAGCGAAATAACTGAAACCTGTTCTGGGCGGCTCTGACGCTGGCGGGGCCGCCGACCAGGGCTTCCTTAGGAATTTGGATGGAACGCCGACCTCGACATCCCGTTATCACTCCCGATCCGGGTTGTTGATTGAATCGGCGCAGGCTGAAGAAGTAACGCGCTACTCCAGCGCTTCCGGCACGATTGAGATGTTCTTTTCGCCCTTGGCGCGGCTCTCCCAGTACTTCTTTACCCACGCTTCGTAGGTCTTGCCGGCGGCGGTGTCGCGTCCGGTGAAGGCGATGCCGGCAATTTCGGAATAGGGGATAGCGGGACGTTCGTTGCTGGAGGCGAGCATCAGGCGGATAGCGGAGTCGTTGAGAGTTTTGCCGACACGGCGGTCGAAGAGATATCCGGTGAGCAGCGAGCCGTTTTTGCGCGTGATGGTGACATCGCCGCGATAGTCGAAAGCTTTTTCGATGACGGCGCGGATGTCGGCTTCGGTGGCGAGTTCGGGAATCCAGCCTTGCAGATTCTCGCGCTCGAAGCCGGGGACGACCTCGAGGTGGTCATTGGAATTGGAGTGCGGCTGGGTTGGAGGAACCACGTGCGCCGCTGGCGGCACAGGATGCGGCAATGGCAGTTCGTGCCCATGTTCGCGGCCGCTCATGCGTGGGTTTCTTCCACGGCTGAGGCGGTGTCAGAAATCGAATCGTTCTCCGAAGACGGTGCCGCCATCTGGGCGTCGTTAATCTGGACCAGCGGGTTGTGCGAATACACCGGCCGAATTTCGCGGTCGAGATCGGCGAGCGCGTCCTTGTCGGGATAGAGCGAGAACGTCGCCTTCACCGTATCGATAAAGCCGCGCAGCGAACCGAAGGTGTCGTCGACAGATGTCGGCTCGTATCCGCAATGCACCATGCAGTTCGCACACTGCGGATTCCCCGACTGCGTGCCATAGGCGTCCCAGTCGGTGGTTTCGATCAGCTCCTTGTACGACTCGGCGTAGCCATCCTGCAGCAGGTAGCAGGGCTTCTGCCAGCCGAACAGGCTATAGGTCGGCATGCCCCAGGGCGTGCAGTTGTAATCGCGCTTGCCCATCAGGTATTCGAGGAAGAGCGGCGACTGGTTGAAGCGCCATTTCTTCTTGCGGTTCGCAAGCATGGTGCGAAACAGGCGGCGGGTGCGCGCGCGGCCGAGGAAATGCTTCTGGTCGGGCGCTTTGTCGTAGGAATAGCCGGGCGAGAGCATCATGCTCTCGACGCCCAAGTCCATCATTTCGTCGAAGAAGGCGCGCACGCTCCTGGGATCGGCGCCGTCGAAGAGCGTGGTGTTCGTCGTCACGCGGAAGCCGGCCTTGACGGCTTCGCGAATCCCATCCACGGCGATGTCGTATCCGCCTTCGCGGCAGACGGAAAAATCGTGGTGCTCCTTTTGCCCGTCGACGTGCACGGAAAAGCTCAGGTACTTGCTGGGTTTGAAGAGGTGCAGCTTTTCCTTGAGCAGGAGGGCGTTGGTGCAGAGGTAGATGTATTTCTTGCGCGCGACCAGGCCCTCGACGATTTTTTCAATCTGCGGATGCATCAGCGGCTCGCCGCCGGGGATCGAGACCACGGGGGCGGGGCATTCATCGACGGCTTTAAAGCACTCTTCGGGCGTCAGGTCCTTTTTCAGGATGTGGGCGGGGTACTGGATCTTGCCGCAACCGGCGCAGGCCAGGTTGCAGCGGAACAGGGGCTCGAGCATGAGCACGAGCGGGTAGCGCTTACGGCCGGCAAGCTTCTGGCGCAGGACGTAGGTCGCCACGGTCCACATCTGGGAAACAGGAACAGCCATCACCCCTCCGGAAGGAATGTTCTTCTATGATAAACGGAATCGAGGGGTTGCGCGATACCGGTGGGAGCACGTGTCCTTGCCTGTGCTGGCTGCCCACGCCGGGGGGCGAGGCGCCACTGCGACAGGCTCAGGGCAGGCTCTCGGAACCGACGGCAAGGTGCCGGCGCTACACACTACGCGTGGAGTGAATAATCTCCCGGTT
>Ga0224557_1002755_pt1 | contig 14513 bp, 14 predicted proteins | sample 714S31014metaG_FD_180677 | JGI IMG/M metagenome (GOLD analysis project Ga0224557, IMG submission 180677) | Peat soil microbial communities from Stordalen Mire, Sweden - 717 S3 10-14 | ecosystem: Environmental > Terrestrial > Soil > Wetlands > Peat | place: Sweden: Norrbotten County, Stordalen...
CGCCTGGTTCTGGATCGCATTCCGGCTGGGGCCGCCCCTGGGCCAGATCGTGAAGCACGCGCTGCTGCCGTCCATGCCCGCGGGTGGGATCACGCCGGAACTCATGTTCCTGGTGATCGCGATTGTGGGCACCACCATCGCGCCCTGGCAGCTTTTTTTCCAACAAAGCTGCATCGCCGACAAGCGGCTCCGCTTTGCCGACCTGAAGTGGGCGCGTCTGGACACTTTCCTGGGCGCTTGCATTACCGTCACCGCCGCCGTTTGCATGATGATCGCCGGTGCAGCCTCGCTGACGCATGGCTTCCGCTTCACCGATCCGGCGCAAATGGCCGCCGATATCGGCACTTACGCGGGGCCGGTGATGCGCAACCTGATCCTGCTGATGATGATCAACGCGGCGGTGCTGGGCACCACGGCGATCTCGCTTTCGAGCGCCTGGGCCTACGGCGAAGTCCGGGGTTGGCCGCACAGCCTGCAGTTGCCCTGGCGCAACGCGCGCGGATTCTATTCGCTTTACCTGATTTGTGTAGCCGCGGCGGCTGGCATCGTGCTGATTCCGCGCGCGCCTTTGCAACTGATTATTCTCGGGGTGCAGGTGCTGGCCGGCGTGATCCTGCCGTCGGCGATCATTTTCCTGCAGCTTTTGCTGAACGATAAAGAACTCCTGGGCGAGTACGCCAACAAGCCCTGGAATAACTGGGTGAACTGGACCATTATCATTGTCCTGTTCATTTTGTCCCTGATCCTGGCGGCGCAGGTAGCCGCCCCGAATCTGTTCCCGTCCGCCGCAGGCGGGCCAACCACTTGATGGAGGAAACGAAAATGGCAACGATGGCAAGTCCGATGGACCTGGAAACCAGGCTGGAAAAACGAAAGGACCATTTCGTAGTGGTTCATCCGCTGGACGACGTGTTCGAAACAAAAGTGGATACCGACGCGCTGGGGCCCATGGCGATGACACGCACGGTGCGGCTCTCGCTGCTGAGCCTGCGGGCCTACCTGATTCTGATGGTGCTGCTGGTCGTGTATCACGTGGTAATGCTGGCGAGATAGCAGGGCGGGCGTCCACGCCTGCGGCGGGTCTCCAGACCCGCCATACAAAAAAAGGAGGTGAGACCAATGCGGATGAAAACCAAGAACGTGGTGCGCTGCGCGAGCCGCTGGATTCAGCGGTTCCTGAACGTGCGTTTCCCCGTCGATGTAGCTTGCGGGCGCCGCACCCAATGAAAGCGCGCGAATAAGCCATGATGCGAGCGCGTTATGCCGGCGAGCTGGAATCGGTTCGTCAGAATCTGATCGCGATGGGCGAAACCACCATCGCACTTCTTGCCGAAGCGCTCCGCGCGGTAGTGGATCCAAATCCCGGCTGCGCGGCAAGAGCCAGCGAACTGGAAGCGCGGACCGATCATCAGCACCGGCTCATCCACGACCAGTGCCTGAGCGTGATTACGCTGCAAGCGCCGGTCGCGCGCGATGCGCGGCTAATCACCGGGGCTCTGGACGCCATTGTCGATCTGGAGCTGATCGGCGACTATGCCTACGAAATGGTTGGACTGGTCCCCGCGAAACAGGGCCGGCTGCCGTCTCAGATTCTGAGTCAGATATCCGAGATCGGCGCCAAGATCCGGGAGGTTCTGTCGGCCGCCATCGACAGTTGGCGCAACGAAGACCGGGGCTTGGCGCTTTCGGCGCGGCCTCGCGAGGCGGCGATCCGGGCCGAATGCCAGGCCCTGGCCGATAAGGTGTCCCTATTGACTTCGGCCCCGGGCGATGTGACCGCTTACGTGAACCTCCTGCTGATCTGCCGCCACCTGGAGCGCATCACGCGGCACGCCGTGTGCGTGGCCGAACAAGCCGCCGAGGCCGCACGACCGGCCCCGGCGGGATAAATGGCCCCAAGCCGCGGCCCGACTTACCGATTAGTTAGCGATCTGCGGGCAGTAAACGTGTACGACCGGGGTCGGCGCGGCTCCCCACTGCAGGGTCACCGCCGTTGTTACTGGTGAAGGTGCCCTCCTCCGGTTCGTCCCGTCTGGTCTTCGCCGCCGCCGCGATCGAGCCGTTCAGGATCACCAAACCAAATCCACCTTTCAAGCAGCGGACCCGATCACGAACGTCGCCAGAATACACCGCGCGAGCCCATCCCAAGCGACGCGGTTTTGTGCTCACCTCACGGCGATCCATTCGCGACGGCGATACGACCCTCAAGTCCAGAAAACGTGACGGCCGGTCGAAACGGGGCGGCCCGCGCTACTGGCATGCATGCCGCCATGGGTCGCGCTATAGTCCTAAGAAGTGGCGGAAGATTCCCTTGGGGAACCACGAAACCTTGACAACGCTATGCGAGGGCGGCACAGGCAAGATGTGGCGGCTAGATTCGGGCAGTGGGCCGGCGCGCTGAATAAGCGTTCGAGACTCGGATTGAATTGAGGCGGGAACGTGACTTTACCCAAATCATGCTGGGCCGGCGTTGTCCTGCTCACCGCCTTGTGCGCCTTTGAGCGGCCCTTCCGCGTCTATCCCAGCCTGGAGCCATACGACGACGTGGCCTTGCCCGGCGACTGGCAGCAAAAGGCCGAGTGGATCTTCGGCCGGCTGATGTATCCGCCGCATCCCAATGCGCGCTTCGGGCGCTGGGCGCGCCGCTTTGGCGGCGTTGCCGACTGGCGGCAAGGGGGCACAAGCTGGACGCAGGACTACCCGCGGGCGGACCGTCATTTCGCGCAGGCCATCCGGCGCCTGACACGCATTTCGGCGCGCTCGGTGGAGCAGCCGGTGAATCTGGACGATGAAGACGACGTGTACAATTGGCCGTGGCTGTGCGCCGGCGAAATGGGCGATTGGAAGCTGACCGATCCCCAGGCCGCGAAACTGCGCGAGTTTCTGCTGCGCGGCGGGTTCCTGATGCTCGACGATTTCTGGGGCACTGAGGAATGGAACCGCTTCAACGAGAGCATGCGGCGCGTGTTTCCCGACCGGCCGATCGTGGAAATCGATAACCGCGACGCGATCTTCCATACGATTTACAACCTGGACGACCGTTATCAGATACCGGGTGAGTGGGCGCTGGCGCGCGGCACCACCTATCGAAGTGACGGGCAGATTCCACACTGGCAGGGGATCTACGACGATCGCAACCGCCTGATGGTGGCCATCGCCTTCAACTCCGATATCGGGGACTCATGGGAGTGGGCGGACGATCCGCGATATCCCGAGAAGTATTCCGCGCTGGGCATTCGCATCGGAGTGAACTACGTGGTTTACTCGATGACGCACTGACCAAAGCATGGAACCACAGATGGACACAGATGCACACGGATAAGATGGCGGTTGGTTCACAGATGTGACTAACATGCACGGTTTCCAAGGACGATCTTTCCCGATGGCTTGATTTCCGCGAACGGCCACCGACTTGCCACGGTCGGGCCATGCCTAGCCCCATACCCAGATTCGTAGTCGCTCTGCTGCCCCTGCTTGCCTGTCTGCCGCTCATGGCGCAAGACACCGATGCGCAAAAGAAGTTCGCCGGCACGTGGGAGGCGAAGTTCAAGGACAAGGTGATCTGCACTATCAGGGTGAAGGCCGGCAACCCAATCTCGGGAGAAACAGCCGCCTGTAGCATTAACGTGGATGAGAACGGGGACCTGAAGGAGCCGGACTCCACCGACCGCCCGGATGAGCCTTCGCCCATGCTGAACCCGAAGATTCAGGGCGATACGCTGACCTTCGAGGAGAAAGATGGTGACGATGTCCTCAAGTTCGAGATGAAGGTTGTTGGCGACGGACAGGCTCAATTGAAAATCTTGAACAGTCCCGTCCCGATCAAGCCGATTCACTTCGCAAGGAAGTAACGGTTTATCTGTGTGCATCTGTGTCCATCTGTGGTTACATTGTCTTGATGGAGATCGTTTCAGCCTCCGCCCCGGAACATCTGGCGATGGTGCGGCAGCTCTTCGAAGAGTACTGGCAGTCGTTCGGCTTCACGCCCTGCTTTCAGAATTTCGCGGCGGAAGTGGACGGCCTGCCCGGTTATTATGCGCCACCGGCGGGACGCCTGGCACTGGCGCTCGACGGCGGCGCACCCGTGGGTTGCGTCGCTCTGCGCCCGCTGGACCACTCGCGCGCGGAAGCCAAGCGGCTCTACGTGCGGCCGAACTTTCGCGGTCGGGGCGCCGGACTGGCGCTGCTCCAGTGGGTGATCGCCGAAGCGCGCACGGCCGGCTATCGTGAACTGCTGGGCGATACCATGCCGGTCATGCGCCGCGCGCTGGCGATGTATGAGCGATTGGGATTCGAACAGACCAGCCCCTATGCCCCAGATGCAACCCCAGGCGCGATTTATCTGCGGCTCGCCCTGTGATCCGTAGTCGCCGCCGGAGTAATTGTTTTTGATTATTGCGCTCCGGCGTTTGTCGCAGTTAGCCTAATCAATCGACCGATGAATGAGATCTCGGTTCTATTGGTGGACGATCACAGTTTGGTTCGCAAGGGCTTCCGGCGCATCCTGGAAGACGATCCCGAAATCCTTGTGGTGGAGGAAGCGGCTACCGGCCAGGAGGCCATCAGGCTGGCGCGGAAACTGCACCCCCGCGTGATTGTGATGGACATGGCCATGCCAGGCCTGGATGGCGTGCAGGCTACGCGTGAGATCCTCAGGCACGAGCCGGACATAGCGGTGCTGATCTTAAGCATGTACGCCGACGAGAACTACGTGCGCAACGCCTTGGACGCCGGTGCGCGCGGCTATCTGCTAAAGGAAGCCCTGGACGTGGATTTGGCGGGCGCCGTTAAGTCCGTTGCGGCGGGGAACCAGGTGCTCGGCCCCGGAGTGCTGGCTCCCGCCCGTGCGCCCGATCCGGATTACGAGCGTCTCACACCACGCGAAAAGCAGATCCTGGAGATGGTCGCCCGAGGCCAATCCAACAAAACCATCGCCGCTATTCTCCATCTGAGCGAGAATACGGTTGCCGTGCACCGCGCCAATCTCATGACTGAACTAGGCATGCACCGCACCTCCGAACTGATTGTCTGGGCCGCCAAGAAAGGGTTAGTATACTTGCCGTGACCTCCACCCGCGCATACGCGATGGGCTGGGCTCGATTCCCAGACCGTTCTTCTCCGATCCGCAAGCGGACTTACGCCAGAGTAGTCACTATCCCTTAGTCCTTTTTTATTATTGACAGGTTTACCGATACCGCATAGACTCTCAACATTAAGGGGGTTTTATTCAATTCATGCGTACGCTGGCATTGCTATTCGTGTGCCTATGTGGAGTTCTGCAAGCCCAGGATCCGATTGGCATACTGGAGGGCCAGGTTGCCGATCCTTCATCCGCCGTGGTGGGCGGCGCGCAGGTGGCTGCTCAGAACGTTCAGACCGGGCTGCGCCAAACGGTAGCGACGTCGCGGCAAGGGACATTTCGCTTTTCCAACCTGCCGGTAGGCGACTACTCATTAACCGTCACCGCGCCCAACTTTGCGCCGTATTCAGCGTCGCCGATCCGGATCGATGTCGGCCGCGTGGTGAGCTACCAGGTGCAGTTGGAGATAGCCAGCAGCCACAGCGAGGTCGTGGTGCAGGGCCAGCAGGCGACTATCGACACCAGTTCGGCGCTGGGGAACGTGGTTTCCGAGCGGGAAGCGACGGACCTTCCGTTGAACGGCCGCGATCTGATGCAACTCGGCTTGTTGCAGCCGGGCGTAGCGCCGATGACGGCGGGCCTGTCGGAGGCCGGCGGCATTCTGCGCAGCGGACAGGCTTTCGCGGTCAACGGACAGAGACCCGAATCGAACAACTACCTGTTGGACGGCGTAACTAACGTGGATAGCGTGAACGGAGGCTTTGCGCTGCGCACTCCCGTGGACGCCGTGAGCGAATTTCGCATCCTGTCGCTGAACGCGCCCGCCGAGTACGGCGAGACCAGCGGCGGAACCACCACGGTGGTTACCAAATCCGGAGGCAATAGCCTGCACGGCGACGTGTACGACTTCCTGCGCAACAACGCCTTCGACGCGCGGAACTTCTTTGCCGCTACGACCGAGCCGCTGCACCAGAATCAGTTTGGCGCAACCGTAGGCGGTCCGCTGCGGCGCAACAGGGATTTTTTCTTCTTCTACTTTGAGGGGCAGCGCGATAACCAGGGCGAGACTCAAGCGGCCATCGTGCCCACCGCCGCCGAGCGCACCGGGGACTTCTCGGGATTGGTCGATCCAAGCACGGGTCAGCCCGCGCCGCTGATTAACGAATTCACGGGCACGCCCTTCCCGGGCAACATAATCCCGGCCACCATGCTCAGTCCCGTAGGACTGGCCGCCGGGAAGCTGTACCCGCTCGGCAATGTCTCACCAGGGCTATATGAGGCCACCCAGATGGAAGCCGATAACTACAACCAAGGAGGCTTCCGGTTCGATCACTACTTCGCGAACAACGACCAGATCTTCATGCGGTATGCCGCTGCCGGGCAAAATCTTTTCGATCCGCTTCCCATCAACGGATCGAATGTTCCGGGTTTTCCCGTCACCGACGCGATCACCACGAATTCGTTCACTGTATCCCATGTTCACACGATCTCACCGGAGACGGTACAGACCGTGCGCCTGGCGTTCTTCCGCAACGCATTCATCTACGAAGACGCACAGAATCACACACCGGGAAGCAGCCTGGGGTTCAGTTATCAGCCCACGCTCGGCACAAACTCCGGAGTTCCATACTTGATCGTCAGCGGCTACGCCGACGTGGGTAACCCAATTACCGGTCCGCAGGACACTTATCAGAACGATTACCAGGGGTCGTACTCGATCGCCATGACTCGCGGGCGTCATAACCTCAAACTCGGCGCCGACCTGGACCGCCAGCAGATTAACTACTTGCTGGGAATTGCGACCAACGGGTTCTTTGTGTTCGCGCCGTTTCCCGCCAGTGACTCCTTTGCCAGCATGCTGCTGGGGCAATCGGTGCAGTTCTTCCAGGGCGGCGGCGACTTTAACCGCGCCCTGCGCAAATGGATCGCGGCGGGGTATGCGCAAGATGAATTCCGCATCACTCCCCGCCTGACGTTGAACTACGGCTTGCGCTACGAAGTCAACACGCCCTACACCGACATCCGCAACCGGATGAACGAGTGGGCGCCGGGCCAGCAATCCACCGTGATGCCCAGCGCGCCTCCCGGATTGTTATTCCCCGGCGACAAAGGCGTGCCGGCGGGCATCGCCGCGGTCGACTATCGCGAGTTCATGCCGCGCGTGGGCCTGGCGTGGGATCCGTTCGGAGCCGGCAAAACGACCATCCGCGCGGGCTATGGCATCTTCTACGACGGTTTCACAAACGGCGTGGGCGGTCCGCTGCAGGCTGCCGTGAGCGCCCTGCCATGGACCGAGGCTTATCAATTGGCCGGCCCCGGGTTCAACATCGCCAATCCCTACGGCAGCCAAGCGCCGCCGTTTGTGAATCGGCAGTTCGTACAACCAGCGACCATCCTGACGGTCCAACAAGGCATGCTGCCGCCCTATTCCCAGAACTGGAACTTATCGATCCAACGGGTCATCGCCAAGGACTATCTGCTGGATGTGCGCTACGTGGGCAACAAGGGCACGCACCTGCCTCGATTCATCGAGGCGAACCCTTCCATTTACGGTCCCGGCGCCAATGCCGAAAACACCGAGCAGCGGCGCGAATACGCCGGCTGTAATGCGGCCGGCGTTTGCAACTATGGGTCCGTCGGCCTGATCGCGGACGACTCCAGTTCCACCTACCATGCGCTGCAGGTGGCGTTCTCGCGGCAGTTCTCGCGCAACCTGAGTTTCCTGGCATCTTACTGGTACTCGAAGAGTCTGGACTATATCTCGTCGCTGAACGTGGCCGGATCGGCGCCCACGCTGGTGGCGGGAGAGAACGACCTCGCCCAGAATCCATTCGACTTGCGGGCCGAACACGGGCCATCCCTGTTCGATGCCAAAAACCGTTTCCTGTTCAGTGGAAGCTACAAGCTGCCCATCTGGCGGGACGCTTCTCGGGCGGCGGCATTTATCGTGAACGGCTGGCAGTTGAACACGATCGCCAGCATTTCATCGGGAACGCCTTTCACCGTCTACGACAGTGCTAACGTCTCGCTGCAGGGGAGCGCGCCCGAGATCTCAGGATTCTATTCGAGCCGCCCGGACCTGATTTCCAATCCCAATCTGGGTCCGCACACGCCCAACGATTGGGTGAGCCGGTCGGCATTCCAGCAACTCGATCCGGTCACGCAAGCCGGGCAGTTCGGCAACGAAGGCCGCAATGTAGTTCGCGGGCCGGGCATCGAGAGTGTGGATCTGTCGCTGTTTAAGGACTTCCGGGTGAGTGAGTCGAAGCGCGTACAATTCCGCGCAGAATGTTTCAACACGCTGAACCATCCGAACTTCGGTCTGCCGGAGAACGACCTGCAATCGCCGGCATTCGGCCAGATTCTGCAAGCGGGTCCGCCGCGGCTGCTTCAACTGGCGCTAAAGTTCATCTATTGAGTGACGGCGCGGAACAATAACGTGGAAATGGAATGCAAGCAGACTGGCCGGCGTGCCCTGTTGAAAGCCGCCGGACTTATCGCTGGAGGGGGCATGCCGGTGGCCGTTTCGGCGCTGACGGGCGGCGCACGCGCCAGCGCACGGAAGCGCGCATGGTGGGTGAAGTCCGTGGACCGGCCGGCCTTGGGTGAGAAGACCGCCGATTTCAAGCGCTTCTCGGGCGACAATATCTTTGCGATCTACCGGCAGTTGAAAACCAAGCGCGACGGAGCAGGTTCGTTCGAAGCGGAGCAAGCCGCCAAAGCCAAACGCATGGCCGGGTGGATGCGGGAGGGCAAGCCCGGCTTCCGGTTGCCCGACCACCAGTTGAGCGAAGGCGCCTGGACCTTGATGAAGGCCAACGAGCCCGGCGCGGGGCTGCTGTCGTGGACGCGCATCTCCGTGCGGACGCCTGCTGAGTTGGGCGTTGGGCGTCACACCGCTCCGCCGGAAGAGATGGCGGAAACGGTGAAGGCCGCCGCGCGGCTCTATGGCGCCGGCCTGGTTGGGATCGCGCCGATGAATGAGGCCTACGTCAACCTCAGGCAAGAGAAGAAGGACATCGTCTTCGAAGACGCCGAGGTGCCCGCGGTCACCGGCACGAAGTACGTAATTCCCAAGAAGATGAAATGGGTCGTGGCCATCGCCATCCCCATGGACTTGGACCTGCTCGCGCGCGCTCCCACCGCGTTGGGAGATGCCGCCACGGGGCTTGGCTACAGCCACTCCGCGTTCGCGGTGGCATCGCTGGCCGAATTCATTCGCGGCCTCGGCTATCAGGCTATTCCCAGCGTGAACGACACGGCGCTGAGCGTGCCGTTCGCGGTGGAGGCCGGCATTGGCGAACTTAGCCGCCTCAACAAGTTGGTCACACCGGAATTCGGCCCCGCGGTTCGGCTGTGCAAGGTCTTCACCGATCTGCCGATGGCTTGCGACAAACCCGTCGATTTCGGACTGGTCGAGTTCTGCAAGAAGTGCAAGAAGTGCGCCGAGGCGTGCCCCTCTCGCGCCCTGTCGTTCGATGACGAGCCGAGTTTCAAGACCAGAGGCCCGTGGAACAACCCCGGGCACAAAGCCTGGTTCGAGGATTCTTACAAGTGTTACCAATACTGGCAGAAGGTCGGCAACGGGTGCGGCATTTGCCTGGCGAGTTGCCCTTACACTAAAGCCGCCCAGGCCTGGATTCATGGAGCGGTGAAAGCCACGGCCTCGATCGCGCCGGCCGCGGACGGATTTTTTCGCATCATGGACAACGCCTTCGGCTACGGCAGGCAGCACGATCCGGAACGATGGTGGACGAAAGATGCGCCGTGGGTTCGAAGAGGATGACCATGCCGAACGGCGCCGATACTTTCACCATCACAATTCGCAAGCGCCCGCGGTGGTTCTGGGTTCTCGCCGGATTGTGGGTGCTGCTGGAAGTACTCTTCCTGCAGACCGCTTTGGCCAGCGCGAGGGAAGATGAATACCGCGCGGCCGCCATTAGTTGGATCGCGGTTGCCGTAATGACAGCCGGCGGCGTCCTGGTCTGGTTCCGCCAGGGCCGGCCGCGGGCGGGAGAATAGATTAATATGACCAGTGAGATGCAACGGACCCGGCTGATATCTGTCACGGTCCTGCTAACCTGTTTGGCCTTGTCGTTGACGTCGGTAGTGTATCCCATCTACGTGATCCGGCCGTTTCGGGCGCAGGGCGCGCGGGAATTGGCGATCGCGCTGGCGGTGCTGCGGTTTCGAAACGCTGCCGTCTTGATCTCCGGCGCCGCCGCCCTGGCCGCCCTGGTCATCTACTGGCGCACGCAACCTGGCAAATGGCGGCGGATTTTCGCCACGGCCGGCGCAGCCTTTGTGTGCGTCCTGGCGGCGCTGGCGCGCGTGAATATTTACGAGTTGATGTTCCATCCCGACGATCGTCCGTCGTTTGCGGCAGTGTCCCGGACGAAGCTCGATAAGGATGAAAAGGTGATCGCGATCAAGATCGGCGGCGCCGCCCGCGCTTATCCGATCCGCAACATATCCTATCATCACGTAATCAACGACGTGCTGGACAAGGTTGCGATCATAGCGACCTATTGAACGCTCTGTCACACCGGTCTGGTGTGGGGGAGAGATGTGGCGGGACTGCGGCTGACGTTTCACTTGGCCGGCATCAATAACCAGAATTTTCTGATGCGCGACGAGCAGACCGGCACTTACTGGCAGCAGATCAGCGGCAAGGCTGTGTCGGGCCCGTTGCGCGGGAGTCAGTTGCCGTTCGTTCACTCGGACGAACTGAACTTCGGCACCTGGCAATCCGAAGAACCTCAGGGGACGGTGCTGCAGGACGCCGCGGAGTACCGCTTCGGATACGCGCGCAAGGATTGGGATGTGCGCATGCAGCGCGCGCCCACGGTAATCGATTTCCGCGAGCACGGATTGAAAGCGCGCGACTTGATGCTGGGGATTCAGGCGTTCGGCGCCAGCCGCGCGTTTCCGTTCGACCAGGTGATTCGGGAAAAGCTGGTCGAAGACCGCGTGGGCGCCGAACCGGTGCTGCTGGTGGTGGGGGCGGACGGCCAATCCGTGCGGGCTTTCCGCGACCGCGTTCCCGGCGTCCTGGGGGCGCCCGAATTCTACCGGGTGTCCGGAAACCAGCCGGGTGCGTTGCTGATGGATGCGGCGACGGGCAGTGAGTGGAACTTTCAAGGCTGCGCCGTTTCGGGGAAAATCAAAGGCATCTGTCTCGAACCGCTCGAAGTCCTCAAGGACTACTGGTTCGATTGGCGGAACTTTAATCCCTCGACGACGGTTTACGGCAGGAAGTAGAGGGTGGAGACGGGCACGGAAAAGCCGGGCAGCAGCGAGTCCTCCAGGAGTTGGTCGCCCTTGAGTTCCCGCACGCCGGCAATTGTATGCACGGCTACCGAACCATCGCGGTAGAAGATCCAAACGGCACTGGCGCCATTTTCTAAATAAGCTGCTATCTTCTCTCTGATCCTGTCGACGGTGTCGGTCGGCGAGATCACCTCGACGGCAATCTCAGGGGATCCTTTAACCAAGCGGCGCTCGGTGAGCCGTTTCATCCGTACGACCGCTACATCCGGTCTGAATGTGTCGTTCGGGGTTACCTCGAATGCGATTTCGATGAGAGATCTCAAACCGAGTTCAGGGTGAGCCCGCAGGTGCAGAGCCAGAGCATCTCCGATATTGTTCTTCGTTACGTCATGCCATGTGGAGGGTTCAGCCATCTTTACGATCTCCCCGCCAATCAGTTCTTCCTTGATCCGGTTGCCGCTTTGGTCGAACTCGTCCGGCCGGGTCAGGAACTCCGCCGAGGTCATGAGTGTTGCCGTCGCCATACGATCATTCTAGCGCGCCCATCCCGCCCCTGCTAAAATAGGCTTGATCCAATCCCCGGGAGGACCATCGAGTTGCCATCTGCCATCCTCGCCCTGGAAGACGGCAGCGTCTTCGAGGGCCGGAGTTTTGGTGCGTCTGCCGAACGATCCGGCGAGGTCGTCTTCAATACCGCCATCACCGGCTACCAGGAAATCTTCACCGATCCGTCCTATGCCGGGCAGATCGTTATCCTGACCAATCCCCAAATTGGGAATTACGGGACTAACGCCGCGGACAACGAATCCGCGCGCCCTTACATCGAGGGCCTGGTGGTGCGTGAGTTCTCCAGTATTACCAGCAACTGGCGCTCCGACGAGGAAGCCCGCGAGTTTCTGGGCAAGCACGGCATCCCGGTAGTCTCCGAGTTGGATACGCGCGCGCTGGTCCGGCATCTGCGCACTCGCGGCGTGATGCGCGGCGTATTGTCCGCCGTGGACCGCTCCCTCACGGTCGCGGCTCGGACGCTGGTCGAAAAGGCGCGGCAGATCCCCACCATGGCGGGCCTGGATCTGGCGAGCCGCGTATCCACCGCCGAGCCTTACACGTGGGACAAGCCGGTCGAGCCGTGCTCGCCTTCCGAATTGGTGCGGTCTCCAGCCGAGCCGCGCTTCCGCGTAGTTGCATACGACTTTGGCATCAAGCAGAACATCCTGCGACGCCTGGTGCAGGTGGGCTGCCGCGTCACCGTGGTCCCGGCGCTGACCTCCGCCGAAGATGTCCTGGCGATGAAGCCCGATGGCGTGTTTCTCTCCAACGGTCCGGGGGACCCCGAGCCGCTCCAAACGCAAGTGAGCAACGTGCGCAAGCTCATCGGCCGGACGCCCATCTTCGGCATCTGCCTGGGCCACCAGATCCTGGGCCTGGCAGTGGGCGGCCGCACTTACAAGTTGAAATTCGGCCATCGCGGCGCTAATCATCCGGTTATCAACAAAGTGACGAACAAGGTGGAGATCACCTCGCACAATCACGGTTTCGCCGTGGACCCGGATTCGCTCAACACCAACGAAGTCGAGATTACCCACATGAACCTCAACGACCAAACGCTGGAGGGTTTCCGCCATCGCAGCCATCCGGTGTTCTGCGTGCAGTATCACCCGGAGGCCGCGCCGGGACCGCACGACTCGCATTACCTGTTCGACGATTTCGTAAAACTGATGGCGGGTGAGCGCTAACCGATGCCCCGGCGAAACGATCTGCACCGCATCCTGATCATCGGCTCCGGCCCCATCGTCATCGGGCAGGCTTGCGAATTCGATTACTCGGGGACGCAGGCGGCCAAGGCGCTGCGCAGCGACGGTTATGCAGTGGTGCTGGTGAATTCGAACCCCGCCACCATCATGACCGATCCGGAATTGGCGGACCGGACTTATGTGGAGCCGCTCACGCTCCCGTACCTGGAAGAGATCATCCGCAGGGAGCGGCCCGATGCGCTGCTTTCCACTGTCGGCGGGCAGTCCGGCCTGAACCTCTCCGTGGAACTGGCCGAGGCTGGCGTGCTCGATCACTACGGTGTGGAGCTGATCGGCGCCAAGATCGACGCCATCAAGAAGGCCGAAGACCGCCTGCTGTTCAAAGACGCCATGCGCAAGATCGGTCTGGAAACGCCGCATTCGAAGCTGGTGAAAAGCGAGGCGGAGGCGCTGGCGTTCGCCGAACGCATCGGATATCCGTGCATCCTGCGGCCCAGTTTCACGCTGGGCGGCACCGGCGGCGGCATCGCCTACAACCGCGAAGACCTGACCGAAATCATCGAGCGCGGCCTGATGCTTTCGCCCGTACACGAAGTGCTGATCGAAGAGAGCGCGCTCGGATGGAAAGAGTTCGAGCTGGAGGTGATGCGCGACCTGGCCGACAACGTCATCATCGTCTGCTCCATCGAGAATTTCGATCCCATGGGCGTGCATACCGGCGATTCCATCACGGTGGCGCCGGCCCAGACCCTGACTGATCGCGAATACCAGATGATGCGCGATGGCGCGATCGCCTGCCTGCGCGAGATCGGCGTGGATACAGGCGGATCGAACGTGCAGTTCGCCATCGATCCGAAGACCGGGCGCATGGTCATCATCGAGATGAACCCGCGCGTATCGCGCAGCTCGGCGCTGGCGTCCAAAGCCACCGGATTTCCGATCGCCAAGATCGCCGCCAAGCTCGCGGTGGGCTACCGGCTCGACGAGATCCGCAACGACATCACGCGCAAGACGCCCGCCTGCTTCGAGCCGACTATCGACTACGTGGTGGTCAAGATTCCCAAGTGGCAGTTCGAAAAATTTCCCGGCGCCGATAACACGCTGGGCACGCAGATGAAGTCCGTCGGCGAGGTGATGGCCATCGGGCGCACCTTCAAGCAGGCCATGTGGAAGGGGCTGCGCAGCCTGGAGACCGGCAAGGCCTTCGGCTCGGAGAAGCTCGACAAGAGCCTGATCCCGCAGAAGCTGATTACGCCCACGCCCGACCGCTTCAGCTACATCCTCTTCGCTTTCGAGAGCGGCTACACGGCCGAAGAGATCCACGAGATGACCGCCATCGACCCGTGGTTTCTGCGGCAGGTGGAAGACGTGATCAAATTGCAGGCGGAATTGCAGGGCGATAGCCTGGA
>Ga0224557_1002756_pt1 | contig 14512 bp, 12 predicted proteins | sample 714S31014metaG_FD_180677 | JGI IMG/M metagenome (GOLD analysis project Ga0224557, IMG submission 180677) | Peat soil microbial communities from Stordalen Mire, Sweden - 717 S3 10-14 | ecosystem: Environmental > Terrestrial > Soil > Wetlands > Peat | place: Sweden: Norrbotten County, Stordalen...
GGCCTTCTACGTTTTGACCGGGTTGCTTGTGGTCGTGCTGGTCGCTGCGGGCGCTGCCAAGCTCGCCGGCATGGAACGAATGCGTCAAGGGGCCGAACGATTCGGAATTCCGTGGCCCCGGTATCGACTCATCGGCCTCCTCGAGACGGCCGCAGCAGCAGGCATCCTGGTCGGACTCGGCTGGAGACCGCTCGGCCTGGCCGCCGGCATCGGAGCCGGCCTATTGATGATCGGCGCCCTGGTCTACCATCGACGTGCCGGCGATCCGCCGCCCGAGATGGTGGGGGCAATCGTGACGTTCGCGCTTGCGGTCGGTTACCTCGTGACGGCATTCAGCCTGTCCACCAGCGGCCTGCCCTAAAGCACCCACAACTGCTTGTCGTCAGCTGCTTTCGAAGCAGGTGCCTCCTGACCCAGGCATGGTGAAGGGGGAAGGGATTCGCCAGAGTGCTGCCGTAGCTTCACCGCTCCAATCCTCCTTACAATTGCGGACAACCCGAGCGGTTTGTCCGGCCCCCCGAAAACTGGTCCACCGCGGATGTTGTGGTCGCGAGTTAGGTGAGGGCCATGGGTTGACTGGGTGCGACGACCGCCCCAGCGCCTTATTGCTTCCGGACCTGTTCCTGACCTTCGAAGCAAGTGCTGGCTGGGAGCACGGACAGCGAAGCAAGCGGTCCTAGCGAATTCAAGAATGCCTATGCGAGCGACGAAAGTCTAAGGAATTTACTTTGGGAACAAGAGGTCCCCAGTTCGAGTCTGGGCGCCGCGACCAGTTGGTCAGCTAACGGTCATTTCTGAATTCGCCTCGTGCACTTGCTTTGGTTCTGGCCGGCCCCGGCCGGGCACCGGGGTGCAGAGGCAAGTGCTGCTCCGGGCCACGATGGCAGAAGCAAGTGCTCTGTCAAAACGCACCGGCAGGCCGGAGGGGTCCCATGGGTACCCTGGAGCAGCCGTCAGGCGCGCGGGTAGCGGTCAGAGAAGCTCCAGGAACGCCGCGGGAGACAGCACCGGCGGCGAGGCAGTCGGGAGGCCGGTGAGGTCCTTGTCACCGGACATCAGCTACGGTTCCCAACTTACGACCTGATTGACGCGTTAGGAGCTTGCCCCGGTGTCGCTCGAGGTGGCCACGGCCGACTCGGCGTCATCGGTACAAGACACTGGGGGTTTGCCGGACACTCGTGGCAATAAGATGATGTGGAAGATGTGCACCTCGCATCCGCTGAGGGGTTCCCGAGGCTGAATCGTTCTGAGCCGGGGCTGGATGCTACCCAGAATCGGGTCCAGGCTATCTATGAGGCGGAGCTGGACCACCTCCTCGCCCTCTGCACCCTACTCGTCGGAGGTCGAACAGCCGGGGAGGACCTCGCCCAGTCGGTCTTCGCAGAGGCGCTGCAGCGTGAGCGGAGGGGGCCTGGATATCTTCGCGACCCTGTCTGGCCGTGGCTGAGGACTGTCGCTGTCCGCTTGGCCTCGCGACAGCGGGCACGGTTGCGCAGTGAGTTGGCACGTCTCCATCTCGTTGGCAAGGACGTCCCGGACGACGCCTGGGACCGCCAGTCCATCGACGTCGTGCGGGCCCTGCGTCGCCTTCCTCCGAGGATGCGCACATGCACCGTTCTTGCCTACTTCGAGGACCAGAGCACCGAGGTTGTCGCCGCCACGCTGGGTTGCTCAACGAAGACGGTGGAGAACCAGTTGCGTGAGAGCCGCCAGCGGCTCCGGGGCTTGCTCGGAGCTACCTACAGGGATGCGGGTGATGAGTAAGCCGAGGTCGGAAATCGATGAATCCACGCTGCGTACCCTCCTGCGGCACACGGCGAGAGACATCGCCTGTTCGAGGAAGCCTATGTTGAGACTAGCCAGAGGTGGTTTCAATGGGCTGCTGATGAGCGCATCGGTCGTCGTGGGGTTCGCGGGGCTATTCTGGCTCCTGGGCGCCATCTTCTCTATGGCAGACGGCGAGGTGGACGGGTTTCCCCTGGGATTGTGGGGGGGGTTGTGTGGCCTCGCCCTCTTCGCGGTTGGCCTCGGATTGATGAGACTAGCGTGGGGTCCAGACCGAGCTAGAGACCAGGCCAGCAAGGGAAGAGTGCGGGTGGGTCGGCGAACTCTTTCGACACTCGTGCTGGTCGTGTCCATAGTGGTGGTTTACGGGGGCGCCTCAAGCTTGCTATTCGTTCTCATTGCTTTCGTCGCCCACCACTCATATCCCAATGTCCTCTGGCAGGTGGCCTGGGGAATCCCGGAACTTGCCATCGGACTGGTGGGCATGCAGGCCGCGAGGTACCTGCGGCGACCCTGACCTCGTGCTCGGCGCCCCGCCAGGGGAGACCGAAGGAAGGGGAAAGGGACAACCCAGCACACAGGACTCCACTCTGGATGGGGATGCACGTTGGCACCGGCTCAGATGGAAGGGACCAACAAGCCTTTCATGACGACGGGGCCACCCTTAATCTGATGGCGGCGAGGCATCAGCGGCCTCCAGGACGAGATCGACCGCGCTGGCGAGGTCAGCGCGCAAGCGGCGGCGGGAGATCCCCTGGCGGCTGGCGAGGTGGGTGAGAAGGTCGGCTCGAACCGCCGCGAGCAGCAGGTGCGCAAGCAGCTCGCTGTCGCCGCCGCCCCCGGTGGCGCGCACCAGGTCGCACAGCAGCTGGTGCACCAATTGGTACTGCGGCTGCCCGTAAAGGCTCGTGCCCCCGGAACGTTCTTCGACCGCGAGGGTCAGATGGCGGTTGTCGAGCTTGACAACGAGGATGGCGTCGAGAATGGCCGCGATGCGCTGGCGCGGGTTGGTCTCCGGGCCGAGGGGCGGCGGCCCGCTTTCGATCGCGTCACGGAGAGGCTCGTACCTACGCTGCCATAGGGCCTGGAGGAGCCCGGCTCGGTTGCCGAAGGCGCGGAACAAGGTGCCCTTGCCCACGCCGGCTGCTGCTGCCACGTCGTCCATGGACAACCGTGCTGGCTCCGGCACCGTTGCGAACAGCTCGTCGGCGGCGACGAGCACGGCGGCACGGTTGCGGGCGGCGTCGGATCGCTCGGCGCGCGTCACGTCGTGGGGCCTCCTCTGCCTAGCGGACTGCCGGTCCGAATAGTATAGTTTGTCAACCGGGCTGTCGGTCCGGATCGCAAACAACAAAGAGGACAGTATGTCGGAGACTGCAGACCTGCTCCGAGCGGGCTTGGAGCGCCTCGCCGGCGGTGACCTCGGCGGTTACCTCGACCTGTGCAGCGAAGATGTCGAGGTCGAGTTCCCCTTCGCCCCGCCCGGCCGGCCGCAGCGGGTGCACGGACGCGAGGACCTTCGCCGCTACCTGGAGCCGCTGCTCGCACGCGTCGCCTACGATGAGATCAGCGACCTGATTGTGTACGAGACCGACGTGGCCGGGACCATCGTGGCGGAGATGACGATCGGCCTTCGAATGCTTGATAGCGGTCGGGCCTACGCGAGACGCTACGTTGCCGTCGTCCGTTCGGCCGGTGGGCGCGTCGTGTCGTACCGTGAGTATTGGAACCCGGGCGCGTTGAGCGACCGGGTTGGTCCGGCCGAGGCGTCATGAGCGGCGTTCGAGCGCTCGTCACGGGCGCCACCGGGACGACTGGGTCGCGCGTAGCCGCGGGGGCGCGCTCGGCCGGGGCCGAGGTGCGCACCGCGAGCCGGCACGGCAGCGACGTCCACTTCGATTGGTACGATCGCGGCACCTGGCCGGCGGCGCTCGACGGGTGCGATCGTGCCTACCTTCTCCCGCCCGCTGGCCTCGACCTCGCGCCTTCGATGGTGCCGTTCATCGAGCTGGCCCGCCGCAACGGCGTCGAACGGCTGGTGCTGCTCGGCAACTCGGTCTTCCCGATGGGCGGCCCGGGTGTCGGCGCCGTGCACCAGGCCCTCGCCGAGGGCGGGCCCGACGACTTCGTCGTGTTGCGGCCCTCATGGTTCATGCAGAACGTGACCGGTAAACACTACCTGGCTCGGATGGTCCGCGACGAGGACCGCATCGTGACCGCCACCGGCGAGGGACGAGTCGGCTTCGTCGACGCTGACGACATAGCCGCCGTCGCCGTGCACGCGCTGCTCGACGAGAAGAGGCCGGCGGCCGAGCTGGTCCTGACCGGGCCCGAGGCGCTGAGCTACAGACGCGTAGCCCAGGTCGTCGGCGCGGCTCGTGGTCGTCCCGTGGCCTTCGAGTCGGTGACGCAGGCTGAGCTGGTCGAGCGGCTCGCCCGCACGTACCCGCTGCCGTTCGCGCAGGCACTGGCCGCGCTCGACGTGGTCATCGCCGCGGGCGCTGAGGACAGGGTGACGCCCGACGTCGAGCGCGTCACGGGGCGCCCGCCACGCAGTTTCGAGCAGTTCGCCGCCGCTGCGTTCGGGTCCGCCGGCTGACGCCGTGACCGCAGGCGTTGAACCGACGGCCTTGGCCTCGGCCGAACAGCCAAGACGACGAACATGACGATGGAGAAGGAGACTTCTGGTGCCGACCGAAGCTGAGCTGTGGGAGCTGGTTCCGGACATCGACAGGGTGCCCTAGTCCTTGCCCGTGAGCTGCGGGGCAAGGACATCACCGTCAATGCCGTGGGACCTGGCCCGACCGCGACCCCGCTGTTCCTCGACGGCAAGGACGAGGCCGCGATCGCCAACCTCTCCAAGGCCGCTCCGCTTGAGCGGCTTGGTCAGCCCGAAGACATCGCCGAGATGGTTGCCTTCCTCGCCGGCCCAGCCCGTTGGGTCAACGGTCAGGTGATCTTCGCCAACGGCGGCCTCGCCTGAGCTCAGTCCGACCGCGTCGCCACCCCACCGCAACAGAGACTGCTCCGCCGGCTTGTGCGAGCAGAGATTCGCTTCAGCTGTGGCCTGCTGGATCGTCCGGGGATCTCCGTCGCTCGGCTTGTCGGGGTTCCCTGAGTAGCGGCGCAATTTCCGTTGTTAGTGACGGGATGCCGCGGCGCCCATCGAAGCGGTGCAACGATAAATGTCGTCTACACGGTGGTTCGGCGAGAACGGTTCCCCAGCAAGCCGCTCACCGGGTACAATGACAACAGTGGGCGACCAGATCGAGCCGGTCCCGCGAGAAGTCGGTCTTCGGGCGATGCTGAGGATTGCCTCCGGGGATCCGTGGCCACGTGCACTGCGTGCCGCAGTCGCTATGACTGCGCCGCTAGCCTTGGGCGTTGCGACGGGGCACACCGCCGCCGGCATGGCCGCCGGGCTCGGCGGGTTCACCGCTCTCTATGCCCGGGATCGCCCGTATCTCGATCGTGCCCGAGCACTCGCATTCATCGCGGTCGCGTTCGCCGTGGCGATCAGCGTCGGCGTCTGGACGGCATCGATGGCATGGGTCTCGGTGCTCGTCGTCGCAGTCGTCGCATCGTTGGTGGCCATGTCCTGTCTCGCCATGTCCGTCGGGCCGCCCGGGGCCTACATGTTCGCCTTCGCCTTCGCCGCCGGGGTCGGAACGAGGACGGCCGAGGATCCGGTGTCGCTCGGTCTGCTTGTGCTCGCCGGCGGCGGGGTGGCGTGGTTAGTCGCGCTCGAGGGAGCGCTGCGTCGTCCCCACGGACCAGAACAGGACGCGGTGAGAGTCGCCGAAGGCGCGGTAGGGGCGTTCCTAGCGGCCGGTCCGAGCGGGGCGACCGCCTCGCTGCAGCATCGGGCGGCGGAGGCGCTGCGAGGGGCGCGGGTCGCCTTGTTCGACCAGCAACTCACTCGGGGCCGCCCCGGCGGCGAGGTGGCACGCCTCCGCGGCGTGACTCGCGAGCTGCAACTGTCCTTCGCGCAAGCGGTCGTCAACGCTCAGGAAGGTCGCCGGACGTCACCGCCGGACGGCGCCTGGACTCCGCACAGTATCTCTCAGCAGGCCAGCGCAGGGCCCAACCCGGCGGCGAGCAGCCGCGGGGCGCTGTCGAAGCGTCTCTCAGCAACGCCGCGTGAGAGGCTCAGTCGCCAAATCCTGCTGGTCGGATTGCGAGTGCTCGTCGCCGCCTTGCTCGCAGGAGGGGTAGGCAGGCTGCTGGGGCTGGCCCACAGCTACTGGGCCGTCGCTGCGGCAATGCTGGTCGTCTACCGGGGGCTCGACCGACGACAGGCGATCGAGAAGGGCGTGGAACGGATGGTGGGCACGCTCATCGGTCTGGCGGTCGCCGCGGCTGTCCTTGCCCTACACCTAACCGGATGGGTCTTCGTCGGTGTGTTCTTCGTCGATGTGTTCCTCGTGGACTACTTGATTTCGCGCAACTACGTGCTGGCTGTCATCTTCATCGCGACCGCCGCCCTGCTGCTCGCCACAGCCTCACGATCCGTGCACGTCGACTCGACCGTGGTGGCCCGCGGGATGGACACTATCGTCGGCTGCTCGATCGGGATCGCAACGGCGATCCTCGTCGCGCCGCTGTCGCTCGTCGTGTCAGTCCGCACCCAGATCGCAGCGACTCTCGACGCCACCGCAACGCTCATTGAGACGCTGGGGCCGGACTTCATGGCCGAACGTCGCCGCGCCCGCAGGTCGCTGCGCCGGCAGCTCCGCAGCCTCTCCGACCAATTCGACCGAGAGCTCAACGACCGCCCTAAGCGTCGATCGGCCGTCATGCGTCAGTGGCCGGCGGTCCTGGCCACCGAACGCATCGCCCAGCGGGTGCTCGCGGAGAGCTGGGCGCCGGAGCCTCGGCTCGAGCATGGGATCGATGACGGTCCCGACCCGCGTGACCTTGCGCCGGCGCTGCGGGGCCTCGCGATAAGCGCCGAGGCGGGCACGCCTGCCCCGCCGTTGTCGGCCCTACCTGCCCAGATTGCGCTCGAGGTTAGCGATCTACACGCTGCGCTCGCGGAGCTTGCTGACCGCCCCGGGACCTGAACCCCATCGTCCTGAACGAACAGCTCCACCATGCCGGGCGGCGGCCCATCGAGACCCGCGTCAACAAGCTGTGCGTGGCCTCCGTCGACGACAACGCAGCCATCGAGAGCTTCCACAGTATGGAATCCACCAAGGAGAGCAATGAGCGATATCTGTTTGCCGATGCCAACCGCCGAAGAGGCGCGAGCCGCTTTCGGAAGTGATTTTGACCCTGACAGAACGCTCAATGGGGCAATTGCGCTGGCGGCCGCGGGCGATCTCGCTGTCCCAGCTGTTGCACTAATGAGGGCGGTCTTCGCCTGCCCCGCTGCCGACGCCAGGATGCGGGAAGCAATGATTGTGCGAACCGCCGTGCGCTTGGACTGCACTTATGCCGTGCATGCTTCCACTCGTGTAGCGCTGAATAGTGGACTTTCTACAACCGAGGTGGAGGCGCTCACCGCTGACGGCCCAGTCGCCGGAATAGATCCGGACATCGTTTTGATTGCGCGGATGGCGGACGACATCGCGGATCGCGCAACCCTCGGAGAGGATTTGCTGGAAGCAGCCATCGAGCGCTGGGGCGTGGATAACACGCGGAAACTGATTCTGATGCTGAGTTGGTTCAATCTCGTCAACCGTTATGAAAGCGCATGCCGCGTCCCGAGTGACTCCGACGAGAAGCTGGCACGATCGTCCGGACCGATCTAGCCATCAGCGGTGTGTCCCGGTGCAACTGCTAGAGTGCGGCGGCCCGCCGGTAGGACAGACGGGCTCGGCCGGTGTCCTCGGCGTGACCGCCATCGAGCTGATGCCGGTCGGCGAGTTCGCCGGCCGGTGGGGGTGGGGCTACGACGGGGTGGACCTCTACGCGGTTCGGGCCGCCTACGGCGGTCCCGACGGGCTGCGCCGGTTCGTCGACGCCTGCCACGAACGCCAACTGGCAGTGATCTTGGACGTCGTCTACAACCACCTCGGGCCGTCCGGCAACCACTTGGCCAAGTTCGGGCCCTACTTCACCGACGCCTACCGCACCCCCTGGGGGGCGGCGATGAACTTCGACGGCAGGGGCAGTGACGGCGTCCGTGACTTCGTGATCGACAACGCCCGGTGCTGGTTGCGCGACTTCCACCTCGACGGACTGCGGCTCGACGCCGTCCACGCCATCCACGACGAGTCCGCTCGTCACATCGTGGAGGAGCTGGCCGAGATGTCCGGTTGCCTGGAGGTTGAGCTACGGCGCCGGCTCTGGCTGATCCTCGAGACCGACCGCAACGACCCCCGGGGCGTCTGGCTCCCCACCCGGGGCGGTTGGGGCGCGACCGCCCAATGGGCGGACGACTTCCATCACGTGCTCCACGTGGCCTTGACCGGTGAGCGCTCCGGCTACTACGGCGACTTCCATGGCTGGCCAGACGTGGTCAGGGCCCTCGGCTCGCCGTACCTCTACACCGGACAGCACTCGACCTATCGTGACCGCCGGCACGGGCGTGAGCCGGCCGGCACCACCGGCGAGCACTTCGTGGTCTGCCTGCAGAACCACGATCAGGTGGGCAACCGTGCGCGCGGGGAGCGGCTCAGCCAGCTGACCACTCCGCCGCGGCTGCGGGTGGCGGCCCTGCTCCAGCTCACCTCCCCCTACGTCCCCCTCCTCTTCGCCGGGGAGGAATGGGCGGCGAGCACGCCCTTCCTCTACTTCTCGGGCCACGAGCCCGGGCTCGGGCGGCGGGTTACGGAAGGCCGCCGCGCCGAGTTCGCGGGCTTCGGCTGGGACCCGGCCGACGTCCCCGATCCGCAGGCGGAGGCCACGTTCACCGCATCGCGACTGCGGTGGGAGGAGCGCTCCGACCCACCCCACGCGGCGATGATCGACTGGTACCGCGCGCTGATCCGGCTCCGGCGCGACCATCCCGAGCTCGGCTGCGGGGATTTCCGCGACAGCCGGGTGCTGACCGAGGCCGGATCAGGGTGGCTGATGGTCGAGCGCGGCGGCCATCTCATCGCCGCCAACCTCGGTCAGCAGCGGGCCGCGATCCCGGCGCCGGATCGGGCGACAGCGCAGCCGCTGGCGACGACCGGGGAGGCCACTCTGGAGGGCGACACCCTGCTGCTCGGCCCCGACTCCGCCGGCGTCTGGTGAACGGGAGGGCCCGGCCTACTGACCGCCCTCGCGTGCACAGGGTCGGTGCTCGACGCGTCAACCGCCGAGAGCAGCGTCGCACCGGCCCCCGTCCTCGGGAGCCCCACCGAGCGCGATCCGACGGGTATTGCGGATCAGCGAACCCGTGAGCACGCGTCGTCCACCGCGGTGGGGCAGCCGGAGCAGCAGGTAGCCTGGTTCCGTGGCCGAGGGCGGCGATCACCAGGACTCCGCCACCGCGCCAGGGGGTCAGCCGATGCCACCAGAACTGCGCTCAGAAACTGGCGGGGACCTCGGGTGCCACTGAGCGAACCGGCGTCGCCCGAGCCGCCAAGCAGCTGGGCCCAGAGCTCGGCGAAGGGAACTGCAGTCCGGCTGCCTATCCTCCGGCGCTCGGCGTCGCAGACGGGGACGGAATGCTGGTCGGGTTCGGCGTCGCAGACGGGGACGGAATGCTGGTTGGGCTCGGCGATGCAGACGCCGACGGGCTGGCGCTCGCGCCGGCTGACGGGGAGGCCGTTGCCGAGGCCGACGGCGAAGGTGACGGCGACGCCGTCGGGCTGCTGGCGCCGACCAAGACCCCGATGTTGGGCGGTCCCGGGGTGGTATTGGTCGGAGCCGGCGTGGCCGGGGCGGTGCCTGCGAAGGCGACCAGGGCGGCGATCAGGGCGGCGGCCACCCCGCCGGCGCCTACAGCGGTGAGCATCGGCGCCCGCGAGGGGCGGTCGCCGGTGTTCTGAGCTGAACGCATGAATTCCTGTCGGGCCGGAGTCATCGCCACCTTCTCGGCGGCGGCGCTGGCCCAGCGGGCGCTGGCGTAGACGAAGGCCTCGAAGAGCAGCAGCAGCCCGAGGAGCGATGTCGAGAGACCCGGAGAGCGCACCAGCATGGCGCCGACCGCGAGCACCGCGATCAGGGCGATGAAGCTCTCGGCGAGGCTCTGGCGGAACGCCCGCCAGATGGTCCCGCTGCCCTTCTTGACCTTCGAGGTGCGCAGGAAGGCGGCGCCCTGATTGACCAGACCGCGCACGCAGGCCAGCGCCACCACCCAGGAGAGGGCAAACCACACCCGGAGCGCCCTCACCGCATCGCCCCAAGTGCAGTTGGTCGTCCGGCGCAGGGCCCACAGCGCGCGGAGGATGCCGGTCATCAGGAAGACCACCGGCACCACCAGCACCGTGCCAGCCATCTGTCGCAGCGGCAGCGAATGGTGGGTGGCCACCGCGATCGCGGTGACGATCAGGATGAGGGTGAAGAAGCTGGTTAGCAGATCGCCGAACCACTGGATCGAGCCGAGCAGGTAGTGCATGCGCTGGGCGGCGGTGAGGCGGAGCCGGTGGTGCACCAGCGGGACGAGATCCCGCCAGTGGGCGCGCAGGATCTGGATGCCTCCGAGGGCCCAGCGGAAGCGCTGCTTCTTGAGCCCGTCGAAGCTGAGCGGCATCATCCCGACCCCCCAGGGGCGGGGATCGTAGACGCCGACCTGATTGGGACTGAGGGCTAGGATCCGCAGGCTGCACTCCGCGTCCTCGGTGATGCAGCTGGGGTCCCAGCCACCCACCGCCTCGAGCACGCTGCGCCGGATCAGGCCCAGGGTGCCGCAGAAGATGATGGCGTTGCGGTGCGCCCGGCAGGGCATGCTGACGTCGAAGAAGTAGCGATAGCTGTAGAAGAGGCCGCGCAGGTAGGAGGAGTCCTCCCAGTCGCGGTAGTGCTGGGCGGCCTGGACGAAGGCGACGTTCTTGTCGCCGAAGTGGGGAGCGGTCGCGGCCAGCCAGCCGGGATGCACGATGTAGTCGGCGTCGACCACGCCGATGACGTCGACCGCGGCTGGGAGCCTCTTGGTCGCCTCGTTGAGGGCCCCGGCCTTGAAGCCGGGCCAGTCCTCGAGGTGGATGAAATGGAATCGCGGGCCCAGCTCCTCACAGATCTTCTGGAGCGGCTTCCACACCTCGGGATCGGGAGTGTTGTTGTCCACGACCTGGACCATGTAGTTGGGGTAGTCGAGGTGGGCCAGCGCCTCCAGGGTGGCGCGCACGATCTCGACGGGTTCATCGTAGGCCGGGACCTGCAGGGCGACGAACGGCGGAGGTCCCACCGGAGGCGGAGGCGGCGGCGTCGGGGAACCGCGCCGGCCGAGCACGTCCAGGATCTCGAAGGCATAGGAGAGGCTGAGGAAGAGGCCGAACAGCTCGAGCAGCAGCAGCAGGCTGGAGGCGATGAGGAACGTCGCACCGCTGATCTGCACCGCCGTCAGCGCGCAGGCGTAGACGATGTAGCTCAGCGCGGCCGTGATCAGCATGCCGAACATCAGCGCGGCCAGCGGCTGCCAGCGGCGCAGCCACAGCCAGGTGGCCGCCCAGATCACCAGCCCGGCAACCCCGAGCGCCTTGCCGGCGAAGGGATCGCCGCTGATCAGCGCCGTGGCCAGGCCGCTCGCGGCCAGGACCACGAGTGCCGCCGGCACCCCTGCCTGCCAGGGCCAGGCCGGGACCCCCTTCGCCAGGCAGACCAGGGTGGCGAGCGCCGACGCGACCGCGAAGAAGGTGAGGATCTCGATGAGCATGCGCAGACGTTCCCTTCCCAGGTCGGAGGCCCCGCCCCCGGTTCCGATCCCTCATCAAGCTAACAGCCTTGACCCCCTGCTGGGCTTCGCGGATCCCGAGGCCGTAAACGCCAGAATTTTACTCGAATTCGCGATCTTCTAGCCTCTGACCGAAGCGACTTTGAAAACCGCAAGGGCCGCCAAGCCCTCGGGGGTTCGAATCCCTCTCCCTCCGCCAAAGTGCGCTGTCAAGCACGGCGTTTATCGCTCGCTCTTGTGCCTTCAGCTTCCGGATTGGCCCAACTGGATCGTTTGCCATACCTCATCGACCGGGAGCATGTGCAGTCCGGTCGTGTATCCCTCCTCCTCCTCGAGAGGTAAGTCGGGACAACCGTTCGCGGCCGTTGAGGTGGCAGTCTCACCCCGTAACAGGAGGCCGGTTAGGAGCGAAGCTCTCCTCAGTTGTCCCCGAGTTGCTTGATGATGACTACCGGACAGGGAGCATGCTGAGCGCATTCCTGACTGACCGAGCCCAGCTTGAGGCCGACGAAGCCGCCACGGCCGCGGGATCCCAGCACGAGCATGTCGGCGCCCTTTGCAGCCGCGATGAGCGAAGCGCTCACATCTCCTTCAGCAACTAGCTTAGTCATGGGCACGCGCGGCTCAGGGACGATGGCGGCGACTGTCTCTTCCAGGAAGCGCTTGCAGATTCTCTCCATGTCTTCCCGGTCGAACGCACCGGGGATGCCGATGAATGGCATCTGCCATGCGAACACTGCGATGATCTCAGCCGCGTGGGCCAACGCCTCGTCCAAAGCCCATCGGAGAGCGGCGTTGCCGTGCACCGACCCATCAACACCGACCACAATGCGGTACGTCATGGGACCGTCGGACTGAGCTTGGTAGAAGCCGGCGCGGCGAGCGCCGCCCGTTCGAGCTGCTCAAGGGTGAGGCCCTTGGGCTCGGGAAGCAGCCAGATCGAAAGTCCGAGCCCGAGCACGCAGACGACGCCGGCGACGATCTCGGCGCCTCGCAACCCCCACGAGGAAGCGAGCATGGCGGGGAAGAGGTAGGCGCCGGCGAAGGCACCCAGCTTGCCCGTAGCCGCCGAGATGCCATGCGCGGTGGTCCGTACATTCACGGGGAAGATCTCGGCAGGGTAAACGAATGTTGTCGTGTTCGGTCCGAACTCGGTGAAGAAGTAGCTCGCCCCAAACAGGATGACGAAGGGCGCCACGGTGATCGTAACCCCCGGGACCAGACCGATGAGCAGGAAGGCCACCGCCATCAGGGTGAAGCCGAAACACTGGATACTCTTGCGACCCGTGCTGTCCAGCAATCGAATCGCCAATGCGTAGCCGGGCAGAGCGAAGACGACGAAGATCAGCAACTGCAGCACTGTGTTCTGCAGCAGCGACCCGTGGGGATTGATCACCTTCAACACTTCCGGGCTCGAAATGGTGTTGCCGTAATAGGCGAAGTCGAGTAACGCCCACGTGCCGGCGGTGCCGATCAGCCAGACCAGCATGCGTGGGCTGCGGGCGAGGGTGCTGAAGCCCTCGAGCATGGTTTGCCGCTGGCGAGCCTTCGAGGTGGGTTTGCGTCCTCTGGCGCTTGCCGCGCCGGTGGCCGCACCGATCGCGGCCTTTGCCTCGTCGGGATCCCCCCCGGCGTGGGCGAAGCGGGGCGTCTCGTGGATCTGACGTCGAAGATAGAAGACCGCCAGCCCAGGAATCGCGCCGAGGCCGAGGAGAATACGCCAGGTGATGTCCATCGGGACATGACTGGCGAGCAGAATAACGGCGATGAGCGGACCTACCACCAGGCCAGCGCCCTGCATGGCGAATACCAGGCCAACCATCTTCCCGCGTGACCTCTTGGCCGAGTACTCGCTCATGATGGTGGCGCTGACTGGATAGTCCCCACCGATTCCAATGCCCAGAACGGCGCGCGAGATGAGCAGCACGATGTAGTTGGGAGAGAGCGCAGAGGCAAGCGCCCCGAAGGCCAGGATGAGCACCTCGAAGCCGTAGATCTTCTTGCGTCCGAGAATGTCCGCGACCCTGCCGAAGATGACGGCGCCGACCGCCGAGGCGGCCAGGGTCGTGGAGTTGAGAAGTGATACCTGGCCGGTCGAAAGCGTCCACTCCGGCTTGAGGAGCGCCACCACGACGCCGATGATGAAGAGGTCGTAGGCGTCCGTAAAGAAGCCCATACCGGAGATGAACATGATCTTGTACTGGAACCGCGTGATCTTGCTGTCGTCAAGTGCCTTGAAAGTTCCAGCGTCAGCGTCGGGCGGCGCAGCCATTCGGACAGTCTGGGCGTCTTCGCGACCTGCAGTTTGTCCGTTCCGGTTAACCCGAAATGAAGATCCGGGGATGGTCGCCAGATAGGCGCAGAACGCAAGCGACGAAGGCGACGAGCCGGATCAACTATGTACCAGCCACTCCAGCGCGATCGCCGCCAACTGTGAAGGGGCGCCAAAGTGTCTGTAGAAACGGCCACCAAGTGTCAGTTGGATAGGTCACGAACTGACACCGAGACGCACGCTCCGATCGCTCTCAACGGACCCCTCCGGCGAGATCGCACAAGGGTGATCTGACCTCCGAGCTCCGCGGGTCGATCGCGACGGCGGGGGCAAGTGTTGTTCCGGGCCACAATCATTGAAACCAGTGCTCTATCACCATGGCACCGGCAGGCTAGGGGTTCCATCGGTACCCTGGAGCAGGTGCTGGCCGGGTGAGCCTCGCCCGCCGGATCCAAGGGCCGCTCCCGCCGAGTCGCGCTCCCTCGACGCCGTCCACCTGGCCGCCGCTGGTGAGCTCGGCCCTGACCTCGAGGGCGTGGTCACGTACGGTCAGCGCGTCATCGCAGGAGCCCAGGCCGCCGGGTTTCCGGTTATCCGACCCTGAGCTAGTGTCCTGTACCGGAGATAGCTGATAAAATATAGGGGCCTCTTCTCGCTGCCCGGAGGGCTCCTGCATGCATCCCACCCGA
>Ga0224557_1002757_pt1 | contig 14510 bp, 26 predicted proteins | sample 714S31014metaG_FD_180677 | JGI IMG/M metagenome (GOLD analysis project Ga0224557, IMG submission 180677) | Peat soil microbial communities from Stordalen Mire, Sweden - 717 S3 10-14 | ecosystem: Environmental > Terrestrial > Soil > Wetlands > Peat | place: Sweden: Norrbotten County, Stordalen...
CCATCATCACTGGGCTGAAGAAGGGCGCTGCGCATGCGCTGGTTGACACCTCCGACGTAGTTTCAGGTATGACTACCTCGCCTCTGGGTGTGGCTACTCTTGGCGCGGGCCCGGCCGCGAAGGTCCCGGGATCCGTTGGAAAGTTGGCGCGTGTCGCGAGCACCGGTGCCGCCACGGCCTTCGGTGCAAAAGGTGCGAAAGAAATCTACGACGCCGGGTTGGAGAACACTCCCGACGCCTGGGAAAAGCGCCTACAGGGCGCGGCCAAAGTCGTCGGCGGTACTGCGGCGGCCGTCCACGCGGCGCCGACTGCGCGCGGCGTCTTCGCCGATCGCATGAACAAGCTCGGCCCCGACGAACAGTTCACACCTCAAGACACTTATCAGACCGCAAAAGATCACGGCATTAACCTTGACCTGGCAGACGCCACGGGATCCGGCGCCGCGGAGATGACAAAGAAGGTCACCTCGCGATCGCTGGGCGGAACAAAGACCTTCGCTAATTCGCAAGAGGGCAATGTTGGCAAGCTGAACGAATGGGGCGATCAGTATCTCGACAAGCTCTCGCCGAACAGCGGCGAGGCTGCCGGTTCACGAGTTCAACAGGCGCTGAAGACCAAACTCCAGGATATGAAGGAGTCCGCGCGAGGCGATTTTCACGACCTGGATGAGCGTGTCGGGCCGAACTCGATCGACGTCACCAAGAGCGTCCAGGCCGAAGCGCAGAATATCTACAACGAAAACTCGGATTACTACGCGAAGCATCCGGAGTTCATTCCGAAGGACGCCTGGGCGGTAGTTAAGGATCTCGCCGGCGTCGAAGAGCCGAAGGTAAAAGGGAAGACTGCGAAGCCGGATGCAGGCCCTGTGTTGGTCGATCCCCAGGGTAACGCGATCTCAAGCAAGCCAGCCAACGGGGCCACGGCGGGATCATCTGATACCCCAGGGCCACGGATGGAGAGCTGGGAAAATCTACACAACCTGCGGTCAGACACGATGGAGTCTTACCGCAACTCTCCCGACCTGGTGAAGTCGAGGGCTGAGGGATGGGTGCAGCGACTCACCGGCAAGATCGACGAGGCGATGACGGACCAGGCGAGCAGGCTCACACCGGAAGACAAGGCTCAGTTCCGCTCAGCCAATGAAACCTGGGAGCAGATGAAGGGGACGTTCGACAATCCGCAACATCCCTTCTATCACGCGTTGCGCGCACCGATGGCGAGCCAGAGCCCGGGGATGATGGGCGCGAAGGCTCCGGAGCTGGCACGTGAGATCAACTCCACGCTGGGATCCAACGCCGGCGACTTTCAGAGATCGGTGGTTGAGAAGATTCTGGGACGCGACACGAACGGCGCCGGCTACGACTTTAAGGGCATGCCGAGCCGCCTGAAGCAGTACTCGCCTGAATATCTCGGCTCGTTACTGGGTGCGGAGAATACCGCAAATCTCTACAAGATGGCGCGCATCGGGAAGACGCTCTATGAGAACCCGAATCCTTCGGGGACCAGTGCGATCGCAATCCCCGCGGCCGAGGCCGGTGCGATTGGCGCCTCAGCGCTGCATGGGAACTTTCTGCCGATGCTCGCGCCGCCGGTGGAATATGGAATTTCGAAGGCGATGAACAGCCCGAAGGTCGTCGACTTCCTCACTCAGCCGAAACCACAGCGCGGGCGTTTTGCGCAGCAGATGGGGCGCTAGCGGGCTAAGAGTACTTTACAAATATCCTTCGCCGCGGCTGAGAGCCGATGGGCCTTCCCTGTCTCGATCAAATCCCCATTCTTTGCGTAAACAGAAAACTGGTTCTGGTGTCCAGACCAGGACGTCTGCTCCCAGCTCGTGGTATCCCACACAACTACAAAGTCGGCAGCGTCGCGGACGCTTGTGACGGATACGGCGGGGCAGCTTTTATTGAGGGCGTTGATCTGTTCGCTGTTGAACCGTCGAACTCCGGCCTTCACTACCACCGAATTTCCAGAGGCTTCAAAGCTATCTCTATCGGCGACGAACACGCGAGGCTTATCGGCGGCGACAGCGGAGATGGTGAGCAGAATTAAAAAAGCGGTGAGCTTTCGCATGGTGTTCTCTCCCAAGTAGCTGAAGTGTGAAACCGGCCGCTGGCTTTGTCAAGAAATTCCAACGCCCCGGCGGCATTGGCCTTTCGTTTGCGCAAACAGCCTGGTCGTGCCGTACGCTGAATCGGTAAGCGAACTGCTTTTGCTGTTGCGGTTGCTTTTGCTTGTCGGCATCACTTCGGAATCTTCCTCCTGACGCGCCCTTGGTTGGCAACGTGCTTGCTCTCCCTCATTCCCCAGAGGGCGGGGTTGGGTGCGGGAGGGGCGGAGCCCCTATCCCGCGTTCTTAAGAGAAAAATTCCTCTGTTTCGGCTGTTGATTGCCGGCGTGCTTTTTGCCGGCCTCCTTCGAGTAGTTATCCACAGAACCCACACTGGAAATCAACGGCTGCTGTCTCACGCGAAATGGAAGAGAAGATGAAGATCTAAATACTAATTGCCGGTTTTTGCTCTTCTCAGAGTTGGATTTCATCAACTTGGAGCTGCTTTCAGTCAGTTAGCCATGTTGCTTTCAATCAACTAGTCGCAAGGGTTTTCCTCGCCTGTGGATGGCGAGTGCGAACTCCAGTTAGCACTCCAGGGCCGGTGGTAGCCCTCTCGAGGGACTTTCGCTGTTTGTTCGCTTTTCTGTTTTTGGGTAGTGCGAACTCCAGTTAGCACTCGCCAAAGAGCCAACTTGCGCAATAGCAGTGTTTCCCGGTCGTGCGCAAAAAAGTGGCCAGAGACACTTCGCCTCTGGCCTTGCCTAAAAATCGTCAGTTTTGAAGAGGACTCGTCAGCTTGGGGGCCTGGGGAAGATCTTCTCGAGGATTTTATCGGGAACGCCGGCTTCGGACATGCGCTGCCAGCACTCGCGGTGGAATGTGCCGGCCTGGCCGTGCTTCTCTATCCACTCCAGGTGCGTCTGCTCGAAGACCTGGTCCATTACGGTCGCCCACTCCGAGCGCGTGGCCCTGAGGGCCTCCATGGCGCGATCGTAGCGCTGCTTCTCGCTCTCTGCCCACTCACAGATGCCGATGTACTCATTAGGCTCGTCCTGCTGCCAGATAGCCCCATTCGTGTCCTTGGGAACCTCTGCGCCGTGCTTCTGCCAGCTCCCGGGCTTGCGGATGAACTTGAGCACGCCCAGCCCCGTATGGACGTTGCCCTTGCGATCGGTCCACTTGTCGGCCAGGCGGCAGAGCGATCGCCGTACGGTGTCGCGGTGTTTGCCCAGGGTGCCGGCGATGAACTCCTGCGTCTTCTTCACGCTGCCGGACTTCCAGCGCTTGGCGCCCTTGTCGTAGACAAACAGACCAGATTCAAAGAGAAAATCGAAGACGGCGCGATCGCTGCGGGTTAGCGGCGAGAACCTGTGGTGCGTGATCCCCGCGTACTTGACAAAGTTGACCTCGGAGAGTTTGTCCACGTCGCCGGCGAGGTGCGCCGCAAACTCGGGATTCTTAACCGCCTCGCGGGCGCTTGCTGCCTGGAAGAACTCCTTGCGGTAGGTGCGATTGGATTGAGGCTTTTCGGGAAGGCCCCATTTGTAGGCATTGCGTCCGCGCGTCCCCTTGACTTCGATGAAGCTCTTGCCCGGGCGATGCAGCAGCCGGCAGGCCGACTCCGCGCATTTGAGACCTATCGCCTGGGCCACATCCAGCAGCGACGGTTGCTTCGGACAGAATCTGCGACCGCCATCCTTGGGGACGCCCTCGATCGCTACCAGGCCGTGCCCGACATCAAGATCGCGCTGCTTGTCTTTGGCGGCCGGCCGCGGACACGCACGGCGCGCGTGGCCGGTGTGCTCCTGGCCTTGCCTTTCGTAGAGGAAGTATGGGAAGCTCAGCACGCCGCTCGCGGCCGGCATGCCGGGGCGGTGCATGCCCTTTGGAGTGGGGAACTCCAGCTTCTCGTGCTTGCGAGATTTAGAGCCGTCCTCTATGCCCCCCCCCCCCGGCTACTCACGCTGCCTCCAGAAATAACCAAGCCGCCGCGCGCACCAGGCCGCGGTCGGGATAGTCAATCATGCCGGCTGAACGCAACGCGCCCAGGTTGTTGCCGTAGGCGATTGAAGTTGCGGAGGCGCCAGCGCAATCGGCCAGAGCAACTTTATCGAGCGCCTCCGGATACGTCTGAACCAAGGCGTCCAGAATCCGTGCCTGCGAAGCGGAGATGATCTGCTTGCAGCGCTCGATCATCTCGGCGGTTGTCGCCGGCGGCTGAACCTCGGGCGCCTTCTCTCGGCCCACGTCGGTCAAGGTTACTACCCCCGGAGCCGGGTACTCGATATATCCGCTGCTCCGCAGATAACCAAGATTGTTCCCATAGGCGCTCGACGAGTGGCTGGCTCCGGCAAGAGCCGCAATCCACTTCTTTGGCACAGGTGCGCGGCCGATCCCCTCGAACTGTGCCAGCGCGCCCAGGATGCGGAGCTGTGAGTTGCTGAGGTGGCCGTTGTTTTCGGCGGTCGTGGCAATCGCCGCGTTGGCTGTCATCACCGCCTCGCGCACCTTGCGGATCGCCGCTGACTGATCCGGACCCTCCGGAGTATGTGCAACAATGACCTTCGCTAAGGCTAGTGCCGTTCCCCGGATGATCGTGTACTTCGCCTGGTCGCCAACACCTGGAGGATGATAGGTAAACCAGTTATTAAGTTGCTCTTCGCTGATCATGTTGCCTCTCTTAATAGGATTAAAAGCGGCTCCTGCCCATGACGACTGGAGCTGCCTGCTCTGGCGATTCTCCGCGACCTCCTTTCCTCACCGAATTCGTAAATCAGACCTTGTCAGCGAGTGGGAAGGGGAACCAACTAAACCACCGGCGCCAAAATCTGGCCATCACTCCCTGCCTCCTCGTCGTGGTAATCTTGTTTCGCTTCTGCTTTTTCAGATCGAACGGCCGGCGGCGCGGTGCAACGCGCTGCTGGCTTAAAAAAGGCTTATTGAAATACACCTCTGGCGCGCCTCTCACAAAGCACCCCATCCGTTCTTCCATGTGTCCTCCTCGTTTGGTTTGTAACTACAGAATTCACAGTCTCAACCTCCGATAGAGTGTGCCCCGCAACCGAATGAAACCACGGGAGAATCACATCTCCATTCAGCGGGTCCTGGTCGCTGAAGGTGTCGCCGCAGCTACAATGAAGAGTCACGCGGCCTCCAGCACACATCTGCTGCACAGATTCTCGGTGGCCCAGATGCAGCCGCCAGCGCACGGCGAAAGCTCAGTGCAGCCGCAGACGACGCACTGATGGATCTCGCCGGCAGCGACAAGCGTTGCAATGTCACGCTCGCGCTGGCCGCACTCCGTCGGCTCTTCATCGGCCAGGTAATAGCCCTCATCCGGCTCTGCGCGCTCGCCTTCCAGGTCAAATAATGGATTGGCAAATATCGCCATTCAGCTAGCCCTCCTTCCGCGCATATAGCAGACCGCCGAGCTCGTCGATGCGCTGCAGAATCGTCACCGCACGCCGTCCGGAGCCGCCACAAGCGATGCAAACATCCACACCGTAGGGCGCGAGCGGATGGGGCGCGAGCCCAGCCCCGTTGCATCGCGTACAGGTGAAGCGGAAGTGCTTTGCCTTGCGCATCGGCCTAGCAAGAGCCCCCCCCCGCAACTCAGCAACCGAATTCATGCCATCCTCCTCCTCACCTGGAGCTCAGCTTGCGCCGGCTTCTTTGGCGGCAATACAAATGTGGTCTTGTCGCCGGCGGCCGAGTAAACGTCGATCGGCCACTGCGCGCGCTCGCCACCGATCTCGAGCAATGCCAGTTGAACCGCGTCGCGATTGCTCACGGCCATCACACGCTGAATCAGCCCGGCGTCCACCAGATACTTCACGGCTTCCCTCCACTGCTCCACTCGCTGATACTCCGGAGACATCTCGCGGCGCATTTGCCGCAGTTCGGCCTGTAGATCCGACAGCAGCCCGTAGGCCTCGCACTCCATCTCCAGCTCGGGCGGCTCACGCTCGCTCTCAACCTCCCGCCACGTCGGCCCAAAGTCGCCCGGCATCATTCGGGCGACTCCCACTCCCATAGTCCAAGCGCCCCGCGCGCCGGGACCGGCGGAGTGAAGGGGTGAGTCACTTTTCCGAACAGGAACCCGTAGCGGCGATCATCGTAGTTTCCAAAGGCTTCTTCGTGAACGCATTCGGAGTAGTAGCGCGAAGCTTCGCGGATCTTCTCCGTGGGGACGCAATCGATCAGCTCGGTAGTACACAGCACAACTCCTCTGGGCAGATCGCCGCCGATCCCGGCTCCGAATCCATGCGCACGAAGTACGGAGCGGAACGGCTCTTCATCGCACAGATCGCGGCAGTCGACTGGAAAAGCTTTTGCGGCAGCGATCGCCAGCGGTCCTCGATAGGAAGTCTTCCAGCCTCGAGTTTCAATCCGCTTTGCTCCAAGTGCGACAAGCGTTGCCCACGGCTGAGTAAGAGAAAGAGCTTTCATCAGATCAGCCCCTTGCCGCGGGCGTGATAGTCGCGGACGTGATCGCGCGAGATCTTCAGCCTTTTTGCAGCCTGCGTCTTTACCTGGGCGGCATCCATCAAAGCCGTATCCAATAGGTACAGCCGAAGCAAATCCTGAGCTTCGCGGTAGCTATAGCCCTCGTGCAGCAACTGCTTGGCGCACTCGCGCAGCCGATAACGCGCCTCTGCACTCGGCCGACGACTGATGGCGAGCTTTTTTGCTGTGCGCTTCGGCGGCACCATGACTCTTGCCGTGGCGCTCATACAGCAGACCCCAAAAATTCAAACTGCGGATCCCGGCCCATCGCGCAGCCGTCTTTATCGAACGGCCGGACGTAGATGCTCAGGCTGGCCTGGTTGCGATAGAACCAGACCACGGCGCGCCCCTTCTTTGGAGCTATGAATTGCGGGACGCAGTTTCGAGTGACTGCCACGGCATCTCCTGAGTTACGTCTGCTGAACCAGAGCCTTCGCGTACGCTGCGCTGTTGTCGTATCCAAACGTCCACGCGACAGCGTCGCGAGCGGTGGCGATTGCGGGCGGCACGCGCAGGAAATAAGGCTTACGCGAGCCGTCCTCTTCGACCGTCGAATTCATGACGCGAACCATGACGATTGGCTCGTCGTCAGGCAGCTCAGCGCGATAGAGCTCGCCGAACTCATCCTCGTGAATTTTCTTGGCTCCGGAGTCCTCGATGTATCGCGGGAAGGTGTAGCGTTCGAGCAGCACGCGCCGGACTTCGGCGTTGCGCTCCTGCTGAATTTGTTCGACGGTGATGGTCTCAGGTCGCTCAACTACAAAGTCGTCAACCATGACGCCGTGCCAGAAATAGATGGGCTCCAGGTCGGATTCGAGCGCCGGACCAGATGAATTGTGAAGGCGACGGCCCTGGGCGATCGGTTCAACGTGCACCGTTGGCTTGGCTATCCAGTAGACCGCTTCTTCGGTCCAGTGAAGCATCCAGGCCCCAGCAACGAAGGCCTCAAATAGAGGTTCGGTCCAGGCCTGGAGCGACGTGTTAGCGAGCTGCAGTGCTCCGACGTGGGAAGTCGCTATGTACGACAGCTCATAGCCCCACCAGCACCACGTGGCCGCGCCGATACACCAAGCAGCAAAACGTTGCCGCGCAGCCAGCGCAGCCAGCGCATCCAGCGCATCCCGCGCATCCCGCGCAGCCAGCGCATCCAGCGCATCCAGCGCATCCCGCGCATCCCGCGCATCCCGCGCAGCCAGCGCAGCCAGCGCAGCCCGCGCATCCCGCGCAGCCAGCGCAGCCAGCGCATCCCGCGCATCCCGCGCATCCCGCGCATCCAGCGCAGCCAGCGCATCCCGCGCATCCAGCGCATCCCGCGCAGCCCGCGCAGCCAGCGCAGCCAGCGCAGCCAGCGCAGCCAGCGCATCCCGCGCATCCCGCGCAGCCAGCGCAGCCAGCGCATCCCGCGCAGCCCGCGCAGCCAGCGCATCCCGCGCAGCCAGCGCAGCCAGCGCATCCCGCGCATCCAGCGCAGTTTTCGGTGCTCGCCTCGAAAACTCGGCGAGCACCCCGTCAACGTACTTTTTCAGCGCGGGCTCGTCTTCTATTTTCCAACCCCGCTGAAGTCGCCTAACGTCTCGCTTGATCCCGAGGGCCTGCAGGTATCTCCGCAACTGCGAATCAACCACAGCCTCATTGATGATGCCGGGATAGTTGCAGGCCGCGGTGAAGCGTCGCAGTGCCAGCTTTGAGCCTGATTCAGTCGGCGACATTGCGAATCTCCTCCGGGGAGTACTCGCGCTGGCGAACAACCTCGTAGTTGCCAGCCGGCAGGACAACATCCGCGTGCTCCTCGTGGACGATGCGCACGCCTGTTTCTCCAACGCGGAGATAAACCCCATCGCCGATTTCGAGAACTTCAGCCTGCGTCAGCTCCGCGATGCGGTGCACGTGTCCAGTTGCCTCGCCCTCGAGGATCGCCCCGCTCTCTCGCTTGACGGCCTTTTGCTTCGGCAGGCCGTCGATACGCCGAATTAGTACATCTCCCTGCCTATATAGCTCTTGCTTCTTCATTTCAACTTTCGTCCTTTCCGCGCCATCTGCCGTTCGTATCGGGCTCGATCGGCGTAAATCTTTGCCGCCTGGTCAAACACAGCCTCCCAGGAAATCTCGTAGCGCACCTGCGTTCCTTTGAGCCGCAATGCCGACGTGTATCCCTGCATATCTGGCTCGACCACGATGGTGCGCAACTTTCCGCGATAGCGTGCCGTGGCCTCTGTCTCGAAGAGCAGCCGCGTCTTGCGCTCAGTGAGCTTGGTCATGCTGAGACCTCCGCGGTGGTGCGCAGTTGCTGACGCACGCAGGCAAAGGTCCTTGCGATTGCGGCGTCCACCTGTGTCTCAAGTCTCGGTTCCGGCCTGATCCTTTTCTCCGGGTTTAGTAATAGGTCCAGAATCCAGCCCTGATCTACCTTGCGCAGGTCTATTTCCTCCGGGTGCGCGCGGATGAACTCGTACACGTCGTAAGGCCAGATCTCGTGCGGATCTCCTCCCTGCTGCTCGGTACGCTCAGTGGCACGCTTTCTAGCTCGCAGCCATCCCTGAGCGATCCACCCGGTGATCGCATGCGCGTCAATACCCATCAGCCTGGCGAGGGCGGTTGCCGAGTAAAACGGGTATTGCTCCGACTTTCTCCCAACCCGTCGCTTGAGCATGACGTGCACCGCGGTTGCCGTTCTCCGAAAGCCGGCCGTCTGTAGGATCTTCGAGATGATCCCGTCCGACTTCCATGCGTGGCGCTGGAGTAACTCCACCTCTATTTGCGACCACGGCTTTTCCTTCACTCGAGCGAGTCCAAGCTCTCGTGCCCGGCTCGAGATCCTCCAGCTGGGAATGCCAAACTCGATTGCCAGTGGCCCCTTGACCGAGGTCCTCTCCACCAGCCGCCGCGCATAAAGTTCACGGATCCGCGCATCCTGCTGCGGGGTGAATGAATATTTCAAGTTCGGATGAGGCTTTCCTGATTTGGCCGTGGCCTGCAGCTTCGCAATGCAGTCGTCGCAGTAGCGTCTTTTCTTGCCACCGACAAACTCGGTCGAGCAGATCTCGCAGCTTTTCTTCTGTGGCTCCCTGGGGGCACTTCGCTTTGCGTGCGGCCTGGCTGAACCAGTCCGACATGTCAGACAGAAGCGCGCATGCTTCAGGTCGGTGATTGGCTCACCGCAGAAACACAGCCTCTGTGATGGCTTCGTCGGACCAGGCTCCTTAATGCGACGCGGCTCAGCCTTGGCGCGAGTTGCCAGCCTTGCTTTGCGAGTTCGCTTCTCCTCGGCTTTTTTCAGCTCATGCCGGGGAGGATCCGCCTTCCTTTTCTCCTGCTTTCGCAACGTCCCTGGATCTCGAAGCGCGGCCAACTTCTCGGCGCGCCTGCGTCGCTGCTCGCCGGCGCATGGCAGTCCGTCTTCACAGAACAAGCAGAGCGTGGCCGCCTCTCCTTCGCGTTCGTAGGCCGGGCAGCAGCCACATTTAACGCAAACTGGCGCGGCGCTCATGCGGCACCGCTTTGCGCGAAGGGAGCGAGGGGAATTTTGCAGGTGCAATCCGGGCGCTTAGAATGCCGCTCCCACCAATCGAGCTGGTTATAGAGGTGAAGCAGCTCGCCCTTCTTATCGGCGCAGCCGTCCTCGAAGTTGCGGCGGTTGCATTCAGCCTTTGCTAGTTGCTCGGTTGCCCAGCGTCCACCCGCGCACGGAACGACGACCCACACGCCGTAGTCGTCGCAAATCTCGAAGGTGTTAGGCATGGACCGCCTCCCCTCGGGAGTACACGAGAAACGAGCGTCCAGGAAGCTCAATGACAGGAGCGAGAGCGCCAACGGCCGGTGAAGCCCCTGCGTCGTCTCGCTCCGTCTTCCCCGGAGGAAGAATCCAGCTTTGGCGGCGCTCGATTTTGGCTTTGTGGTGACAGCGCCAGCAGAGCAACTCGGTGTCGCGATCGTCGCGCTTGGCACCGCCCATGCCGCGGCCGTGAATGTGGTGACGGTGTCCATCCGCCGGCGAACGAAGCCACCGCGGACAGCGCGCGCAGTGCTTATCCTGGGCGAGCCAGAGGCGAGCCTTGCCGGCACTGTAGCGGCGCCCCTTCTCGATGACTCGAGGGGTTTTGGGAGAGGCGCCCTGGGAAGCGATCCCCAGCGTGTAGCCGACGAATATGGTGGTCATTGGGCACCGCCTTCGTACCAGCAGCCCTGGCTGAGGGCGAGCCCGACGACAACCAGCAGAGCCACGGGGAACGTCCACCGCAGGCAGCCAAAAAAGAACCACTCACAAAGGGCATAGGCCAGCATGAGCAGGAGTATCATCGGTGGCCGCCTTTCCGCACAGGCAGACGCGGAACCGCAGACGGCGCGGTCTGAAGATTGACCACGATGCGTGGAATTGGCCGCGGCGGCAGTATCCGTGGCCGCTGGGGACTGGTGGCGGAGCTGCAACCGGAAAGCACCAACGCGAGACAACATGCCAGCATCACCGAGCTGGAGCGCTGAAGAAAGTGAGCGTAGGGACCAAGCACTGCGGCGAGGGCAGCGCGCCGGCGTTCGGTGTGGGGGTGAACACATTTGCCCTTTTCGTCGCGACACCAGTGGCTCGGGCCGCGATGACACTTGGGGCATTCAATTTGCAGGACGGCGGCGGAGAATTCGTTCATAGCTCACCGCCGATCTCGAAGCCAAACTCGCGAGCATACTCAGCGGCGGCTTCCTGGCTGCCGAAGTTGCAGGCTTGTACGTCACCCGCAGTGCAAGCGGCGGTGACGGAAACCCATTGTGAGCCGCTCCAGGCGAGGAGCTGATTCTCGGTGTGGACGATGAACCACCGCTCAAAGACCCCTTGCTTAAGCAAACAGCGCAGCGCTGGCACAGAATGCGGAGCAGCAGCCAGATTCTCGCGCTGGCTGGCCAGCTGATATTCCATCGTCTCGACGACGACTTTTTCGGCCGTCTTGTAAATCAGGCCGGCGGCTTCGATGTCGAAGCCCATGTAGAGCGTGACTGAGGTTCGCCGGGGAAAATTGAGCATTACCCAGTGGCGCCCGGATTCGCGGTCCATCACGACACTCTTCAGGCAGGCCTGCGCTGTGTCGCGAACGGCCTGGGCGGCCTGGCCGTCGAGGGTGAGCATGGGAGCATGGATTAGGTTGGCCATTACACCACCCCCACGGCCCAGCCGGGCCAGTTCTTGCGGATCATGCGAGCAACATCCTGCATGGTGTCGGCGTCTGGAGGTGGGTTGACGGGAATAACGTTGGTGCCGAAGAGGCGGAAAATTTCAGCAGCGTCGGGGCCGTCGAAGGTTGCGGAAATTCCCTGGGCAGTGTTCTCCAGGGTGATCTCGTTCTGGGCTGTTGGAGGGTTGGGGGGATCAGCCCCGCGTGAATGATCTGTTTCGTGATTGAGCACTGGATTTTTCTCCCAAATCCAGTGTCAGATCCAGACTACGTGAGGCGCTCTTTCCGTTTTTCGTACAACTCGCTGCTTGTAAGGCAGGCGCTCTAACCAGCTGAGCTAACCGCCCACAGGAAGCGTGGAAGTCGCACTTTCGATTTCTGGTCTGACGCTGGCGCGTTTTTTACTGTTCAACGGCGGCAGGTCTTCTCGTTCCCAGTTCGGATTCTTGCATCGCGTGCAAACGTCCGGTCGAATACCGTTCGGTCGTAGCATCTGCTTTCCGCAACGCCGACATTCGAACATCGGGACTAAGATTGCTTTCGTCATCGGACAATCCCTTTTTAACACATCTTAAAAGCATGTCAAGAACTTTTTATTGATTGTATAAATTTTCTATCGCTTTCCGCCCGTTCTGGTTCTGGGGGCTTCTTCGGCAGGGGCAGTTCCAGTTTCGCGACGGCGTCGGCCTTGGGCGCCAGGCGGATGTGTGAATAGCGCTTCTTCATGCGGCTCGACAGCGCGTGGCCGGCCATCTCTTCTACCGTTTGCTCGGAAATCTGAGGATCCTCCATCAGCTTGGTGATAGCGTGGTGGCGCAGATCGTACATGCGCAAGCTGGGCAGGTCCGCGGCCTGGCGCAGCGCTCCCCAGGCTTTCTTCCAGCTGCCTATCGGCCGCACTGGGTCAAACGGCCGATGACGTTCCCGGCCGGGAAGTATATAGTGACCCGGATCCGGCTCTATGCGGAGCTTTTTGCAAAGCTTGAAGTAGCGTTTCAGAATCTGGCCGACGGCCCACTGCGAGGAAGCGTTCAGCGGCAGGATGCGTTCGCGATGGCCATTCTTCAGGCCGTCGCGGATCCGCAAGGTTCCGAACGGACTACCTAGCCGCTCCCCCAGCTCGATGTCATCCAGGTGCAGATGCGATATCTCCGCGGGCCCCGCGGTGGTGGTGGCGCTCAAGATAGAACACCAATAGGCAATCTTCCAGCGCGGGCTTGTCGAGGCGACGGCAAAAAGGCGCTCTTCGTCCGCTGGTTCTAGCGCCTGGCCAACTGTCCTTGGAAGGCGAAGCGGATGATAGAACTTTTTAATTTCACTCCACAGTCCGGCGAGCTCGAGGATCTGCTTGAGAGTATTGATCTCATGGTTGATGCAGGAAGAACCAGCCGTTGCCGAGCGCTCGGCGGTGTAGGCAGCGATGTGCCCGACGTGGATCTGGTCAAGCTGCAGCTCACCAAAGAAGCGCACGAGCGTCGCAATATAGTAGCGGTAATCGATGCACGTTTTGGCGGCGATGCGGCCTTTGTGCTCCTCAAGCCAGAGCGCGCTGGCTTGGCAAAAGCGCATGCTTCCCATGGCTGCGGGCTCAACGGTGCGCACCAGATACAGCCGGCAGGCCGGGCAGTCGATGTGATGAGGTGTATGCGGGGTATCAGGCGAGGCAATTGATTGCGGTGCCATAATGCAGCTACAATAAAGCCACTAGTGGCTTTTGCAAGTTACGGAGGGGACATGACCCAAAAGAAGGCAGTTTGCAAGTTACATCCGGACAATGAGCTGGTATGCCTGAAGTGCATGACGGCGAAGGGCGGCCGAACCACTGCGGAGAAGCATGGCGATAAGTTGAGCGAATGGGGAAGACGCGGCGGGCGGCCAAAGAAGCCGCGCAAATAGGAAAGCCCCAGAGGTGCTCAATCCCGGAGGCTCTCCAACGCTGGTTCATCTTGGGAGAAAAACCAAGAGTAGTATAACTCTGAATTGCAGAAAAGGCAGTGTTAGTAATGGTCCGAGGAACTACCCCACGTCAGTCCAAAAGCGGGACGGGACGTGGGGCACCCGCTGAAATAAGACCTGTTTCACTGTTTTTCTAAGCTATTTTCCCATCTTGTTTTGCCAAGGTACTCTGGCGTAAGTTGAGGACTCATTCCTTTCAGAGCCGTGAAGTCGCCCCCGAAGCGAGCTTCTGACGCAGGCCTTATCAAGCCTCTGCTGTGCGCAACCGGCCGCTGCACCTCGATAGCCGTGGTGTTTTCAGACAATCAAATTCCTTTACCCCGTAGGAGTTCCGATGGCACGACACGTGTTAAGAGCTACCGTCTACTCGTGCAATGGCGAGCGGCTGAGATCGATTCCCAGGCGCGCAGCTGAAGCCATGATCGAAAGCGGCCCGGCGAAGCGACTGTCCCGGCTGAAGGCAGATCACCTCATTATCCAAATGATGGAGCGCAAGCCTACGGCGCGCGATCTACTGGCAAATTCGACAATCACGCTGGGCGAGATGGAAGCGAACGTCGGCGCCCGCGGGCCGCGGTATAGGGATCACTGGAGCCCCTGGATGAAAAAGATCATCTCCGCTAACTTTGTCGATCGTGCCATGAGCAAGATCGAAGTATGGCCCTACATTGGCGACGACCTGGCTGTCAGAGTCGGGCCGCGAGTCGCAGCCCTAGCCTCCTAAATTCACCTTACAGATTCAGAGGTTCCCCTATGGCAACGCAAGTGGCCGGAATCGGCCTGCTCACGAAAAAGACCTTGGAAGCGGCGCGCAATGCATGCGCCGGCGCCGCGG
>Ga0224557_1002758_pt1 | contig 14500 bp, 13 predicted proteins | sample 714S31014metaG_FD_180677 | JGI IMG/M metagenome (GOLD analysis project Ga0224557, IMG submission 180677) | Peat soil microbial communities from Stordalen Mire, Sweden - 717 S3 10-14 | ecosystem: Environmental > Terrestrial > Soil > Wetlands > Peat | place: Sweden: Norrbotten County, Stordalen...
GGCGCAGGCCGCTTGAGGAGCCAGCTTGCTCCGGGCTACGCCCTCCGCAAGCTGGCTCCTCAACCAACAAGAACAAGAACCAACAACCCTGAGGAATGGGAATCTACAGAACATTTAGGACTTGACTGATGGCGACTATCTCGACGATGTTTCCAGCGAGATTGCAGACGAATTTGGACAGTTGCTGGAGATTCAGTATGGCGGGTAAGCAAGTCAAGACCGAGAATAAATGCATCGAAAGAATCCGTCATTCGAAAGTCAAATTGAGCGATCCGGGAACCGGAAGGAGCGTAGTTCTTTTGAACCCGGATAAGACGCAAGTCCGCCGAATCAGGATGGATGGCTGCTTGATGCCAGTCGGACACGTAGCTGCGGACTCATTGGTCTCGATGCCCAGGAAGGTGGACGTAATCGTCGAACTAAAGGGCAAGAACGTCGATCATGCTGCTGAACAGGTCGAAGCGACCCGGTCATTTTGGAGCAATCACGAAGGATATCAACCCAATCAACTCATCGGGGCTTGGATTATGTGTTCGGAATACCCAAGAGCCGATCTGAAAATCAAACGCTACATAGAGAGCTTCCGTCAGCACGGAGGCAATCTTCTTGTTTCAACCCGTAATGGCGAAGAGCGAAAATTCGAGGAATTCATTCCCAGACGCCTGTAACACCCTCCAGGACCAACTCGACGAATTCACCGCCAACACCCGGGATATGCCCTGCTTTTGCAGAGAATTACACTCCGTTGGTGCACAATGGAAACAAGTGGGCAGGAGCAATCACCGTGAGCAGGGGTCGGGCGCCAAAACTGGTCGAGCGGCAACGGATGCAGATTCGCCTTTTCTCCGCATTACCAGAAAATTAATACCCCCCTACCCCCCCTGTACCCCCCTGGGGTATATGGCGAGGCTATCGAGCCATGAGCTTCATCGCATTTTCAGGTTGGTATCCGTGTCCGCAATGACCCCGAACGCCGCATAGCAGCAGAGGCGCAAGAATGATGACCACGACCCTGCAAGACCAACTCGACGAGATCACCGCCAACACCTGCGGCGCACGCACGCTCTAGCTCAACTGAACTCCTGATGATTCCCGTCCTTGCACGAGCACCCGTTCGGGCTGGATGCGCGCGTAAAACTCCGGCGTCAGCGTGGCCATCTGCACAACATCCACCTTGAAGGGCAGTCGCGATTCGTCCAGCGCCTCGCGAAGGATTGCCATTTCGTCGAGAGGCAGTTCTTCGCCTTCCACGGCAATATCCAAATCGGAAAACCGTCGCACACGCTGGCCCGTCGCTCGCGAGCCGAAGGCCCAGACTCTGCGTCCGGGCGCGTATCTCTGCAAAAGGCCGGACAGCTCTTCCCATTCGTGCGGCTCAACCACGATGGGCGGCAGAGGCCGGGTTTTCACATCAACTGCCACCGGATTCCGCCGTCCTTTCGAGTTCGGTATATAGATAATCGGCTTCCTCGGCAAAGCTGGGAATCTTATCGACGACCAGACGAGCAATATCCTCGTTGTATACGTGACTAGTGAGGTTTCGGGCTTCCCGGAATCGATACCAAACATCCCATCCGGAGCGCAGCAGGCCCATTTCGCTTGCGGTGCGAATCAGCGTGGGGAAGGTCATCTTCTTATCGGGTTGCACGGATGCTGCATGCATCAGAAAACGCTCCAACATGCTCGCGCACAGGCCATACGTGAATTCAAATCGCTGGATCACGGCATCGCGATAAAGCGAGTTTTCCGGCTCGCGTTGCAAAGCCTCCAGCCCTTCTTTCAAACGCCCGATTGCCTTGCCGAGAGGAGAATAGTCGATGGCGGCCATGCGCACATTCTAACCCAGCTTCCATCTGCGAGAATACGAGAGATGGTTCCCCTGCAGGACCAACTCGACGAGATCACCGCCAACACCCGCCAGTTGGTGCAGGCTGAGCGCCTTGCCGTCGGTGAGCGCGCCGTCGCCGAGCTCTTCGCCTCGGGCATTGAAGACCGCATTCTCCCTGTCGGCGCCATCGCCCCCGAGTTCGCCCTAAAAGACGCGAACGGCCGCCTGGTCCGTAGCGCCGACATGCTCGCCCTCGGCCCACTGGTCATCAAATTCTTTCGCGGCCGTTGGTGTTCTTATTGCGTTACCGAGTTAGAGGCCTGGCGCGACCTATACGGCACTCTTCGCGAGCGCGAAGCTCTGATGGTCGCCATCGGCCCGCAGATCGAGCGCCAAAGCGACTTCATGGCTGGCCAGCACGGCCTGCCGTTCCCTGTGCTCACCGACCCCGGCTGCGCCCTCGCGGAAAAGTTCGGCCTCGTCTACACGGTCCCCGAGTACCACCGCGCCTACTATCTCTCCATCCTCGTCAACATCCCCTTCGTCAACGGCGAAAAGAGCTGGCGTCTGCCCATCCCCGCCACTTACGTCATCGCCCGCGACCGCCGCGTCCTCTTCGCTGAAGCCCACGCCGACTTCCGCGTCCGCCCCGAGCCCGAAGAAGCCCTCGCCGCCGCGTTCGCTCACCACAGCCGCTGACAGAACCAATGAGACTCGATTGCCGCCGGCGCAAAAAGGCCTGATTTTCTGCAAGGGATACGCGATTCGAGACCAAATTTCGATGAAATCCGGCCGCTTTTTGACCTTTTTGTTTACTCTTTCGATAGTAGGTGGATATTACAAATTACTTATTACAAATGACTTAGATCGCGGTGGTGGCTCAAAAAATGGGTGCTGCAGGGGGTAGGGGGGGGTGGGGTACGCTGCCGGTACGGACCGGTCGCATCCCTGACAGATGGAGGCGTTCCATACATGATTATGCGCCGACGCGGGATAATTCTCTGCGAGCGACGCTATACCGGCAACTGTTAAGGGATTTCCCGGGCTCCTGCGGGCCTAAATCCACTCAGCCAGCTTCATTTGAGCCCGCTCCAGCGTAACCTCCCGCAGCAGAAACACCTTACTCCTGGATAACTCCCCACTAACCAACTCAACCCTGTTCTTCGCCACTCCAAACGTCTCCGCCAGAAAAGCAATCAGCGCCGCGTTAGCCCGCCCCTCCACCGGCGGCGCCTGCACCGCGATCTTCAACTGGGCCGTCGCGCCCTCGCCATAAACCCCGGTAATCGCCGTCTTCCTGGCCCCCGGCTGCGCCCGAACCGCCAGCGTCACCCCTCCTTCCGCGGCCCGCACCATCATTCCGGCCCCGTCCACGGCGCACGCTTCCCAAACAGCGCCGTCCCCACCCGAATCCGCGTCGCGCCCTCCTCGATCGCAAGCGCAAAATCCCCGCTCATTCCCATCGAAAGCACGTCGAACCCCAACTTGGGATGCGCCGCCGCCCAACGGTCGCGCCAACCGCGCAGGCTGCGGAAGCACGCCCGCATTATATCTTCCGCCACGCCCCAGGGCGCAATCGTCATCAGCCCCTGCATCTCCAAATGCTCCAGCCCCGCCAGCCGCTCCAATAGCTCCCCAGCCTCCGCGGACTCCGGCTCCAGTCCAACCTTCGTTTCCTCCGGACTCAGCTTCACCTCAATCAGCACCGGCAGCCGCTTTCCCAACTTGCCAGCCGCTTCGTTCAGCTTTTCCGCCAGCCGCACCGAATCCACTGAGTCGATCGCGTCAAATAACTCCGCCGCCCGCGCCGCCTTATTCGTCTGCAAGTGTCCAATCAGATGCACTCGAATCGTATCGCCGGCCCCACCCCGGCGCAGCCCCGCCAACTCCACCGCCTTGGCCCCAAACTCCTGCACCCGGCTTTCCCCAAACAGCCTCAGTCCCAGCCCCGCAGCCTCAGCCATCGTAGCGGCCGGATACGTCTTCGAAACCGCCATCAGCTCGACCTCGCCGCGCACCCGCCCCGCCGCGCGGCAAGACCGCCCAATCGCCTCTTCCAGCCGTTCCAGATTCTCACGCAGCACCGTCATCTTGCCCCCAGGCGCAAACCTCGATCAATGCGCGTGCTCCTCGAGATATTTCTCCGCCTCCAGCGCCGCCATGCACCCCGACCCAGCCGCCGTAATCGCCTGCCGATACCGCCGGTCCTGCACGTCTCCGCACGCAAATACGCCCGGCACCACCACCCCATTGCGCGTCGTCAGCACGTTGCCCGTCGACTTGATGTACCCATCCTCGTCCAGATCCATCTGCCCGGCAAACATCTTCGCGTTCGGGTCGTGCCCAATCCCCAGAAACAGCCCGCTGATCGCCAACTCGCACACCTCGCCGTTGATCGTATCGCGCAGCCGCAGCCCCCTCACATCCTTCTCTTCCACGCCCAACACCTCTTCCACCACCGTGTTGGTCCGCAGTTCGATATTCGGATGCGCCATCGCCCGCTCCAGCATGATCTTGGAAGCCCTGAAGCTCTCCCGCCGGTGCAGCAGCGTGACTTTACTTGCAAAGCGCGTCAGAAACAGCGCCTCCTCCATTGCCGAGTCGCCCCCGCCCACCACCGCAATCTCTTTGCCGCGGAAGAAAAACCCGTCGCACGTAGCGCAGCTTGAAACCCCGTGCCCTATCAGCGCCTGTTCACTCGGCAAGCCCAGCCACCGCGCGCTCGCTCCCGACGCCACAATCAGCGTCCGCGTGTGAATCTCTCCCTCCGACGTATGCAGCCGAATCGGATGTGCGCCAAGTTCCACCCGGTTCAAATGAGCCAACTGGAAGGTCGCTCCAAACCGCTCCGCCTGCTTCTTCATGTTCTGGATCAGCTCCGGTCCCTGAATCCCATCCGGCCAGCCGGGAAAGTTCTCCACCAGCGTCGTAATCGAGAGCTGCCCCCCCGGCTCGTGCCCTTCAAGAACCAGCGGTTTCAGTCCAGCGCGGCCCGTGTAGATGGCCGCCGTCAGCCCGGCGCAGCCGGAACCGAGAATAACGGTATCGCGAATCTCTGTCATAAGGTTTCCCGCATCAATTTTAGATGCTTCCCGCAAGCCGCGGCCCTGGCGCCCCATCCATTTCGCGTTCTTTGCGAAATGGGTGGGAACCCAAAGTGCACCCGCCTCACTTCGTTTCATTATGATGAACTCTATGGCGAATCTGACTCTAATCTACGGTCTGCGGCTCCTCCCCGAAGGCGAAGTCACTGAAATCCATGACGCCACGCTCAAGCTGGCCACCGGTCACGAAGCCCACGTCACCATGCACGCCATCGAGGGCTCCCGCGAAGAGATCGAGGCCCAGCTCAAGCGCAGCCTCGACGCCTTCTTCGACTTCTACCCCGAAATCTGACTCGGATACTCTGTCGACCAGCGCCTGGCCTCCACCGGCCCAGATGTCAACCTGACCGACCGCCAGGGAGGGTTGCGCACACCTCTCGAAGCTGCCCAGTCATGCGTTGATTTGCCGGGCGGGGATTCGCATATCTCTGAAGAGTGATATCTCTGAAGAGTGAGCCTCTTGCAAAATTCCATTGAGACTGCAAAAAGTGTCAGGGCACGACTTCAGTCGTGCCGGAAGAGCAACAAAATCATGTTGGGCTTTAGCCCCTGCGGTTTTGTTTTCAGTAATTTGCAATTCCGCAGCGGCTAAAGCCGGAATCTAAATTGGCCATTTGCGGCACGACTGAAGTCGTGCCCTGACACAATCGATAGCCTGAAGGCAATTTTGCAAGAGGCTCAGTGATATATTGTGTGGAACCTCGGCCGAAAGGAAACCTCCAGTGCAAATGGATTCACGTCCAGCCGGAACTGTCACAGAAGGACAGCGGGGCACTCCCTTGAAAACTCCTCTCGGGATGGACTGGCTTGTCTACCTCGGGATCGTTATTTGCAGCCTGACGCAGGCGCTCCTCGGCTATCAACCGATGACACCCGACGCTGTGGTTTACCTTGACATTGCCGATGCGATCCGAGATCACCGCTGGCATTCCGTCTTCAATGCCTACTGGTTCCCGCTCTACCCGGCCTTGCTGGCCGCCGGGAAGGCTTGTTTCGGCAATCGGATTCAGTACGAACTGATGGCGACACGGCTCGTTGGCTTCCTGATATCCCTCTTGTTTGTGCTTTCGTCGATAGCGCTTGCCTCGTCTGCGCGGCGCATAATGCTAGTTCGTGGGGCCAACCCCGATGAATTGCTTCCTCAGCGGACCCTCTATGTTTGGGTCGCCGTCTTTGCGTTTTTCTTCTACTTTCCGGAGATGGCCTGGTACACGCCAGACGCCCTTGTTTCCTCGTTCATGATCCTGGCGGTGGCCGCGCTCCTGCTGGGTGTAACGAAAGACAGCCTTCTGCCCTATGTCGCGGCTGGTGTGTTCGGAGGTCTGGCATTCTGGGCAAAGGCATTTGCCTTCCCGTTCTTCTTTTTGTTGATGCTCCTCACAGCCGTGGCGAATTTTCGCAGATTTCGCGTGCTGCGGCGACTGGTTTTGTGTCTTCTGGTATTCGCGCTGGTTGCCGGCCCGTATATCTGGCAGATTTCAGCCGCCAAAGCACGCTTTACGTTTGGGGATTCGGGGCGCCTGACTTCGGCGTGGCTTGTCAATGGCGCAGATCAGTTCAACCCGGTCGCGGATCCCACAGTCTTCGTCCATGGAACGGCCAATGTCAACTTTAGGCATCCGGCAGAATTGCTTTCGAAAACACCTGAAATCGGCTACTACAGCCGGAGCCAGGCAGATGGCTCGACGCCGCAATGGGACGATCCATCTTACTGGTCAGACGGCCTGACTCCACGATTTGTAGTGAGTCAGGAAGTAGCGGCACTCAAGAGAAACCTGCCGACTGCTGCGGGGGTCCCGCTGCGTCTTCCCATCATCCTCCTTCTCGGAGTATTGTGCTTGTTTGGCTTCACCGTCCGAAAAGCATCTCAAGCCGATCCAATGCTGACCATGGTTCTTGTGCTGGCCCTTTTCAGCATTGGTTCTTATGCTCTAATTTTTTTGTGTGGGCGATATGTAGCGTTTTCATTTGTGATGATCGGAACCCTTTATGCGGCGTGCTCACTGACTAAGCATTCCGGGAGAAAGCCTGCATTTCTCCACAAAACTGTTCTTCTGGCGTCAGCTCTGGTTTTGCTGTTCGCATTCAGGTACAGCCTGGTGTTATGGAACCTGGAACGGCAGCGGTTAGGCGCCCACCCATTGGAAGACATATATGACCCGCTGGCCGTTTCCGCCGGCTCCGACCTGGCGTTGCTCTATCCCCAAGGATCGGAAGTGGCTTGCATGGGCTATCGCGCCTGCATCCGCGATCCGTACTGGGCCAGGTACGCCGGCCTGAGTGTGACTGCGGTCATTGAAGTGGGACACGGATCGACGGAGACGGGCCTTCAATCGGTCGAATCTGTACGCAGAGTCGCTGCTGAGGGATGCAAAGAGCTCGAGCAGAATCCCGAAGTCCTCGATGCTCTGCGCAAACGGCATATCAGGGCAATTGTTTCCAGCTTTGATGCCTCGCCACCTTGTTCCGCATCCTGGCGGCCCGTGGGAGAATCTGCCGCTTTTTACTTATTGCCGCTCTAAGCCAGCTCTGCCACTGAAGAGCCGTGCGGCCAGGGATTGCCTTGCCGCCCCGTTGTACTCCCAGGCATGCGCCCGCAATCGCTCACTGAGCGATATCGAACGCTGGGAACTTTCAATCATGAGCAATCTCCGAAATTTTCCGAGTGATTGACTCTAAGTGTAAACACACTGAATCGGGTTCTGAGCCGGTTTGCGCGTCCCTGACCTCAAACTCCGTCACATCATGCCTTGAAGTCTCTAATCCGAGCAAATCCTACTCGGCTCCTTACGTGCCTTAGTCCCAGCACGGAGGACTCCCGTGTTCGTCTCCGCTTCTGCGCCCCTGATCGACACAGTTTTCATCCTTTCGCGGGTTGGCAACACCGGTGGGGGACTAAAAAGAAACAAGATTCCGATTGTGCTGCAAGTTCAACAATCGAAACGGAGACAGCGTGTTCGGGTAAAGGCAGCGAGTTAGCCCCCGCCGAAGCGGGATGGCGAGTTAGCAGGTTAGCGGCGGCATCGCTGGACGCAGTTTCATCCCCCGCGGGTCGGCAGCACCGGTGGGGAACCGATTAGAAACAAGGTCGTAAGTTGAACAAAACAAGACGTCGGCATGGAGTTCTACGGACTCCCACCCATCGGACAAAAACAAAGACGTCCGATGGATGGGGCACAGTTTCATCCCCTGTGGGTCGGCGAAGCCGGTGGACGACTGACACAATATGGACTTGTGCAGAGGTTCCCCAGGCCCAGGCCAAAGCCCGGACCCCTCCTCAAAAACGAGTTCTTAAAACAGGTTCCTTAGGGCCTTTCAATCTTCAAGCACTCACCTATACCCTTTGCTCTTCTTGTCCATGAGCGAGATTCCATTGCGTCCCACTAATCCATAACCCCTAAGTCCGCAACCCATATCCGGCTATCTCCGTCAACCAATTCCACTTACTTCAACAATCCCAAAAATGACTGAAATGCTCTTATCTCGCGTGCGGAAGCCGATGAAAGGCTTGTGGCCGCCTCGAAGCCAGGGTCGAAATCTCTAGCCAGCAACACTCCGAGACGACGCATAACTGCGGTCCGGAGCGCCTACCGTGTTCTTTTTTCATTTTGCTATCTTGCGCCGTGTGGCGATCGCTTTATTCGCTACAATTCTCGCTCTCACTCCCGGCGTCTCCCTCGCCGGCGGACCCAAGTATGTAGCCGGCGTCAGCTTCTTCAATCCCGGAGCCCTCGGCCAGCCCATCCACTGGTCCGGCGGCCAGGTGAATTACTACGTCGATCAAGGCCCTCTCAGCAGCTCCGTCAGCAATCAGCAAGCCACGGCCATGGTGGATGCAGCCGCCGCTCTCTGGACCGCCATCCCCACCGCCGGCGTCACCCTCACTGACATGGGTTCGCTCAATGAAGACGTCAACGGCGCCGACATCGCCGCCGCCAACGGCCAAATCACTCAGCCCGCCGACGTCACCCCCTCCGCCACCAACTATCCGGTCGGCGTCATCTACGACGTGGACGGCTCGGTCATCGACACCATCTTCGGCGTCGGCGCCAGCCAGCCCACCAGTTGCCAGAACAACGGCGTCTGGGTCTGGATGGATAACATCAATCCTGACACCACCATTGCCCACGCCGTCATCCTGCTCAACGGCCTCTGCGCCACCAACTCCGACCTCCTCGCAATGATGAGTTATGAGTTGGAGCGCGCCTTCGGCCGCATCCTCAACCTCGACTATTCGCAAGTCAACCCCACCGCCCTCACTGCCCAGCTTCCAGGCGGCGTCCAGGGCTGGCCCGTCATGCAGCCCCTCAGCGGCGTCTGCACCCAGTTCGGCGGCGAATGCATTCCCGACCCGTCCGTCCTTCGCTACGACGATATCGCCGCCCTCAACCGCATCTATCCCATCACCGCTCAAAACCTCGCCAGCTTCCCCGCGAAGCAGCTCACCGCCGCCAACACCGTTTCTATCCAGGGGACTGTCAGCTTCCGCACCGGCTACGGAATGCAAGGCGTCAACGTGGTTGCCCGCCCCCTCGACGCCAACGGCAATCCCCTCTATCAGTACACGGTCACATTCGTCTCCGGCGGCTACTTCAACGGCAACCACGGCAATCCCATCAGCGGTTTCGCCGACTCGAACGGCAACCTCCTCACCCTCTGGGGCTCCGACGATCCCGGCCTGCAGGGTTATTTCGATCTCAGCGGAATCCCGCTGCCCCCCGGCGCAACCTCAGCCAACTATCAGGTCACATTTGAGGCCATCAATCCCCTCTACATCCTTACTGACTCGGTCGGCCCCTATCTCGACGGCCAGCCCACGCCCTCCGGAACTCTCGCGTCCATCTCCGTCCCCGGACTATCGGCCGGCAGCTCCCAAACCCTCACCGTCAACGTGGCCGACTCCGCCGTCGGCGGCTATCAGGACGCCATCGGATCCCAAGCCTCGCCTCGTACCATGCCTTCCAGCGGCCTCTGGTGCGGCCGCCTCAGCCAGGTCGGCCAGAGCGACTGGTTCAGCTTTCCTGTCCGCGCCAACCGGACATTCACTGTTGTCACCCAGGCCCTCGACGAAACCGGCGCACCCACTGAGTTGAAGGCCATGCCCGCCATCGGAGTATGGGACGCATTCGACCCCGTCGGCGCGCCCGCCATCGGCGCCGGCCCCGGCATGAACGGCTACGCCACCGGCGAAAGCTGGCTCCGCGTAAGCTCCATCGGCGACGACCTGGTCCGCATCGGCATCGCCGACCAGCGCGGCGACGGCCGACCCGACTACCCATACAACGGCTGGGTCCTCTACGCGGACACCGTCCAACCCCAGCACCTCGCCGCCTCTGGAGGCCCCATCGTCATTCACGGAATGGGCTTCCGCCTCGCGGACACCGTCCTGGTCGGCGGCCAGCCAGCCCTCGTCACCAGCATCTCGCCCAACGAGATCACCGCCATTGCGCCACCGGCCGCCACAGGCGTCACCGGGTCAGTCGATGTGGAGGTGGACGACCTGCCCCTCTTCTATGCCGCGGCCGTCATCTCCAGCGGCGTCAGTTACAACTCCGGCACGGGCGACGCGCTCACCCTCCTCACCGCCCCCATGAACACCGTCCCCATCGGCGTCCCCATCCCCTTCACCGTAACCGCCCTTGCGCCCGATCTCACTCCGGCCGGCGGCGTCACCGTCATCTATACCGTCACCAGCGGCCCTGCCACGCTGGCCTGCGGCCTGCCCATCTGTTCCGTCACCGCAACGGGAGACGGCCGCGCCACCATCAACGTGACCGCGGTCGACGGCATCTGGTCCATCGTTACCGCATCGCTCACCAACGGTTCTACCCTGCAGGCCCAGTTTGTTGGCGGAACACCCCCCGTGCTCGCCTCTCTCACGCCCCAGCTTTCCCTCGCCGCCGGCGCAACCTTCACCTGGACCGTCCAGGCTCTCGTCCTCTCCAACGGCCAGCCCGTCGCCGGACAGGCAGTCGCATGGCAAACCTCCGCCACCGGGTTTACGGGCCTCGGCGCAACCGCCGCCATCACCACCTCCACCGGCATCGCCACCAGGCAGCTCACCGTCGGCCCCCTCGCCGAGGGCCAGACCGCCACCATCAGCGCCTGCCTCAACGGCACCAGCCAGTGCATCCCCTACACCGCCTTCGGTTCCCGCCCGGAGTACGCCGCTCTTGAAGCCGTTTCCGGCACAAACCAAAGCCTCTCCCTTCAAGGGACGCCAAGCCAGATCGTCCTGCGTCTCCTCGACACCGACGGCAACCCCATGGCCGGCGGCTCCGTGGCTCTCTACCAAGCCCTCTACGCCTGGGCCCCGCCCTGCGCCGCCCATGCCGTCTGTCCCCCCTCCAATCTCCTCGCCACCCAAACCGCCACAGCCGCCTCCGCCCTCGACGGCACCGTAGCCTTCACCCCAGTTTCGCTCCCCGGCGTCGCCACCAGCCTTCTCGGCCTCGCCGCCTCCGGCAATACGGCGACCGTAAACATCGCCGTCGAGCAGCACCCGTAAAGCAGTGGGCAGTGGGCAGTGGACAGTGGACAGTGGGCAGGGGGCGCAGATCAGCTTTTGGCTCTCAGCTTTCAGCTCTTAGCTGATTGCCGGGTGCCCCACCCTCGCCACGACTTTGTCTTTGTGGCTAGGGTGGGAGTCCACAACCCTCCAAATCCGTCGAGTAAACTGGTAGAGCCATGCTCGACCTGGGATTCGTCCGCGCCAACCTGGAATTGGTGGAAGAAAAACTCTGTGCCCGCGGCGCCGACCCCGCCGCGCTGCTGGGCGATTTCCGCGCCCTCGATCAGGCGCGCCGCGAAGCCATCACCCGGTCGGAAAAATTGAAGTCGGAGCGCAACGAACTCAGCTCAAGGGTGGAGCAAGCGAGGCGGAACCTCAGTCCTACCGCTCACCTGGAAGATCAGGCCCGGGGGTTCAAGAAAGAACTTGAGGCGCTGGATAAGGAAGCTGCCTCGCTGGTCGAGAAAATGCGTCTCTCTCTCGCCCAAATCCCCAACCTCACCCGCGACGAAGTTCCCGCTGGCCGCTCTGAAGCCGACAACGTCACCGTAAAAACCTGGGGCGAGAAGCCCAACTTCGACTTCACTCCTAAACCACACTGGGAACTCGGCGAGTCCCTCGGCATCCTCGACCTGGAACGCGCAGCCAAGCTTTCCGGCGCACGCTTCGCCGTTTACATGGGCGCTGGAGCGCGGCTGGAACGCGCACTAATCAGTTTCATGCTCGATCTGCATACCCGGCCTGTCACGTCCGGGGGGCACGGCTACAAAGAAGTCCTCCCGCCCTTCATGGTCAACAGCAAGTCTCTCTACGGCACCGGCCAGTTGCCCAAATTCGCCGAAGACCTCTTTAGATGTTCTGACGCCGACGCCGACGCCGTTGCTCGCGGCGAGTTCAAAGACAGCGACCACTGGCTCATCCCCACCGCCGAAGTCCCCGTCACCAACCTCTATCGCGACGAAATCCTCGACGACGCTCGCCTCCCCATCCGCCTCACCGCCTACACCCCTTGCTTCCGCGCCGAAGCCGGAGCAGCCGGCAAAGACACGCGCGGCATCATCCGCCAGCATCAGTTTCAAAAAGTCGAGCTGGTCAAGTTCACCCGCCCCGAGGACTCCGACGCCGAACACGAGCGCCTCACCCGCGACGCCGAAGAGATTCTCGAAGCCCTCGGCCTGCCCTACCGCCGCGTCCTGCTCTGCACCGGCGACACCGGCTTCTCCTCGGCCAAGACCTACGACCTCGAGGTCTGGCTCCCCGGCCAGCAGCTTTACCGCGAAATCTCCTCCTGCTCCAACTTTGAAGCCTTCCAGGCCCGGCGAGCCAACATCCGCTACAGGCCCGCCGGAGACAAGGGCGCCAAATCCAAGCCCGAATTCGTCCACACCATCAACGGCAGCGGCCTCGCCGTGGGCCGCACTTGGCTCGCCATCCTTGAAAACTACCAGCAGCCCGACGGCTCAATACTGATCCCGCAGGCCCTCCGCCCTTATATGGGCGGCCTCGACCGCATTGTGAAGGAAATCTAATGGAACCCTCAAGCCAAGCCGCACCCGCCTCCGAGCCCCGGCGCACTGTCAAGCAGATCCTGCTGAGTTATTTCTACTGGACCTACCCCCGTGGCTGCTTCCACTACGACGTCATGGTCACGCTCATCCTCCTGTTTATCTTCGTCACGCCCTTCTTCTGGAGCTACGGCGATAAGCCAACCTCCATTGCCGGACCGTTGCATCCCATCCAGGTCATCGGCAATGACGGCCACGGCCTCATCGTTACGGTGCAAGCCTCCGATGCCAACGTCCCCGCCGGCGCCTCTGACGCGGTGGTCAAGAAGGCTCTCCGCGTGGCCATCGAACCGGTCACCGGCGACGCCGTCTTCGTCGAGCATTGGGAAACCGTCACCGACGCCCAGGGAAACTCGGCATGGAAGGTCTGGGCACACCGGTAACTCACTTTTGTTGCTTCATCCGGCACAAACACGCATCCAATAGCCTGAGGATTCCTATGCATCTGGGAATAAAGCTTGTCGTCGCCTCTTCCATTGCGCTCGTCCTGTTGCCGGGCCTTGCCGCATTTGCGGCGCCGCCCGCTCAAAAGGACCTGAAAGAGGTCCTGCAACAGCTCGACACCGCCGCGGCCGGCTTTCGCTCCACCTCCGCCGACTTCGTGTTCGTCACCGTGCAGACAGATCCTGTCTATGACAAGGACACCCAGAAGGGCATCGTCTACTACAAGCGCAACGGTAAGGCCTTCCAGATGGCCGCGCACATTCGCTTTGAGGCGAATGGAGACGAAAAGGACCAGCCGGTGCCCAAGGACATCATCTACTCCGGCGGTAAAGTCACCCTCTATGAAAAGCTCACCAACCAGGTCACCGTCAAAGACGCAGCCAAGTACGAGAGCTACCTGCTGCTCGGCTTTGGCGCCAGCGGCAAGGAGTTGGCCGATAAGTGGGACATCAAGTATTTAGGCTCAGAGCCCCTCTCCGACGGCAAGACCAGCATCGCAACCGACAAGCTGGAGTTGGTGGCCAAAGACCCCGACGTGAAGAAGCTCTTTCCAAAAGTCACAATCTGGATTGACCCCGCGCGCGCAGTAAGCCTGAAGCAAGTCTTCGACGAAGGCCAGGGGCAAACCCGCACTTGCTATTACTCCAACATCAAGCTCAATCTTTCCCTGCCTGACAGCGATTTCACCTTCAAGTCCGATAGCCAGACAAAAACCGTCAAGTAGCAGGGTTCACCCCTCTGGGTTCGTGACCGGATGAAGATGTTCTATCCAATGAACGAACGTGGGCCGGGAGGCCCACGCTACAGCCGGCCAGGAGGCCGGCGCTACATTTCCAAAAGGAACATTTTCATACGGCCAAAGAACTGGCCGCGTCTTTGTTTTCGCGGCCAGGGCGGGATCGCTCCAAATATCTATAGTCTGAGCCTCTTGCAAAACTCCATTGAGACTGCAAAAGTGTCAGGGCACGACTTCAGTCGTGCCGGAAGAGCCACAAAGTCATCTTGGGCTTTAGCCCCTGCGGTTTTGTTTTCAGTAATTTGCAATTCC
>Ga0224557_1002760_pt1 | contig 14492 bp, 13 predicted proteins | sample 714S31014metaG_FD_180677 | JGI IMG/M metagenome (GOLD analysis project Ga0224557, IMG submission 180677) | Peat soil microbial communities from Stordalen Mire, Sweden - 717 S3 10-14 | ecosystem: Environmental > Terrestrial > Soil > Wetlands > Peat | place: Sweden: Norrbotten County, Stordalen...
GTCGATCTGACAGATCCCGATGCCGTCGATTCGATCGCGTCCGGGGTGCAGTTGTCGGTGAGTTACGATCCCGAAGGCGTCAGCAGTTACCTTGGCGAAGAAGATGTTTCGAGCGAGATCCGCGGGGACCAGGTCACCCGCGCCGTGTCGGCCGTATCATCGGTTCCTGCCGTTCGCACCCGGCTCGTCGCCCTGCAGCGACAGCTGGCCGAGGGGCCGGGCAATGTTGTCGTCGAGGGCCGTGACATCGGGACGGTGGTCCTACCCGACGTGCCGGTGAAGATTTTCTTGACCGCGTCGGCCGATACCCGCGCCCGGCGTCGCAACGACCAGAACGTCGCCTCGGGTATGGCTGACGACTACGACGGTGTATTGGCCGACGTACGCCGCCGCGACCATCTGGATTCGACGCGGGCAGTCTCGCCGCTGCGAGCGGCTTCGGACGCGGTAGTCGTCGACACCAGCGACATGACCGAGGCGGAAGTGATCACCCATCTGATGGACTTGGTCAAGCAGCGAAGCGGGGCAGTGCGGTGACTCAGGACGGCACCTGGACCGACGAAAGCGACTGGGACGTCGTCAATTCCGAGCTTGCGGATCCGGACGAACCCGGACCGGCGCCGGTGGTGGCGATTGTAGGACGGCCAAATGTCGGCAAGTCGACACTGGTCAACCGCATCTTGGGCCGGCGCGAAGCGGTGGTGCAGGACATTCCTGGCGTGACGCGGGACCGGGTCTTCTACGACGCACTGTGGACCGGACGCCGGTTCGTCGTGCAGGACACCGGGGGATGGGAACCCGACGCCAAGGGGCTGCAGCAATTGGTGGCCGAGCAGGCGGCGATAGCCATGCGCACCGCCGACGCGGTGGTCCTGGTGGTCGATGCCACCGTCGGTGCCACCGCCGCAGACGAGGCCGCCGCCCGGATCCTGTTGCGCTCGGGTAAGCCAGTTTTCTTGGCCGCGAACAAGGTTGACAATGAAAAGGTCGAAGCGGATGCGTCGACACTGTGGTCGCTGGGGCTCGGTGAGCCGCATGGGATCAGCGCGATGCACGGTCGTGGCGTGGCCGACTTGCTCGACGTAGTGCTGGCCGCGGTGCCCCAGCTGTCTGAGGTGGCACCGGTGGCCGGCGGTCCCCGGCGGGTGGCGCTGGTCGGCAAGCCCAACGTCGGTAAGAGTTCTCTGCTCAACAGGCTGGCGGGCGATCAACGTTCGGTGGTGCATGACGTCGCCGGAACCACGGTGGACCCGGTGGATTCGCTGATCGAACTGGACGGCAAGGTGTGGCGATTCATCGACACCGCGGGGTTGCGCCGCAAGGTCGGCCAGGCCAGCGGGCACGAGTTCTACGCCTCGGTGCGGACCCACTCGGCCATCGATTCCGCCGAGGTCGTGGTCGTGCTGATCGACGCGTCGCAGCCGCTGACCGAACAGGATCGGCGGGTCCTGACCATGGTGATCGAGGCCGGCCGGGCCTTGGTCCTCGCATTCAACAAGTGGGATCTGGTCGACGAGGACCGGCGCGAACTGCTGGAACGTGAGATCGATCGCGAACTGGCGCAGCTGCAGTGGGCGCAGCGGGTCAACATCTCCGCCAAGACCGGCCGGGCGGTGCAGAAGTTGGTGCCGGTGATGGAGGGTGCGCTGGCGTCGTGGGACGCCAGGATCGGGACTGGCCCGCTGAACACCTGGGTCAAGGAGGTGGTGGCGGCCACGCCGCCCCCAGTGCGTGGTGGCAAGCAGCCGCGCATCCTGTTCGCGACCCAGGCCACCGCGAGGCCGCCGACGTTCGTGCTGTTCACCACTGGTTTCCTGGAGGCCGGCTACCGGCGCTTCCTGGAACGGCGGCTGCGCGAGACCTTCGGGTTCGAGGGCAGCCCGATCCGGATCAACGTGCGGGAACGCGAAAAGCGCGGGCCGAAGCGCCGCTGAGAACGTACGCGACGCCGTGACGCGTCGAGTGCGCAGGCAGGGCTTTACGTGTGCGGTCATGGCGGGGATCGATTTTCCGACTCGAATCCCGCGATACGGATATCAAGGGCTGTATCACAGGATTAGCCGTTGACATCCGGTGATGCAGATCCTTATCATTTCTCGTATAACGGGTTGATATGTCCATATTGCGGGATTGGTGGAAGATCTGATGGTCAAGAAGGCGGAGACACGGTTCAGCGTTTGCGACAAGTCGATACTGATCACTGGTGCGACCGGTTCGCTGGGCAGCGTCGCCGCCCGGGCACTGGCCGAAGCCGGGGCCCGGCTGACCCTGGCTGGCGGCAATGCCGCAGGTCTGGCCCAGCTCGTTGACCGGGCCGGAATCGACGACGCCGCGGTGGTCACCCGCCGACCGGACACCCCGGAGGATGCCCTGGCCATGGTCGAAGCGGCGATCGCTCAGCATGGCCGCATCGACGGCGTCCTAGTCGCCTCGGGAATGAACCACGTCCAACCCATCACCGAGATGGCCGTCGAAGACTTCGACAAGGTGATGCACGCGAACGCGCGAGGCGCCTGGCTGGTATGCCAAGCGGCTGGACGGGCACTGTTGCGGCAAGGCGGGGGAGGCAGCATCGTGCTGGTCTCGTCGGTTCGAGGTGCCCTGGGCCACTCCGCCGGCTACAGCGCCTACTGCCCGTCAAAGGCGGCCACCGACCTGTTGGCCAAGTCGTTGGCGGCCGAGTGGGGCGCTAACGGCATTCGGGTAAATGCCCTTGCCCCAACGGTTTTCCGGTCCGAGCTGACCGAGTGGATGTACGCCGACGATGACAAGGGACGCGAAACGCGCGAGGCGATGTTCGCCCGGATCCCCTTGCGTCGCTTCGCTGAGCCGGAGGACTTCGTCGGCGCACTGATCTATCTACTCAGCGACGCGTCGAGTTTCTACACCGGCCAAGTGATGTATCTGGACGGCGGCTACACCGCATGTTGACCCGCAGAAACGGAAGGAAGCAAAGATCGTGAGTTTCACCTGGCCGCTCGGCGAACCCGAGTCGAAATTGGAGTTCTATGACCTGTCGCACCCGTGGGGGCATGGTGTGCCGGCATGGCCGTACTTCGAGGACGTCAAGATCGAGCGACTGCACAACATGGCCAGAAGCCGTGTGCTGACCCAGAAGATCACCACGGTAATGCATTCCGGGACACACATCGACGCGCCGGCGCACGTGATCGAAGGCACGCCCTTCCTCGAGGAGATCCCGCTGAGCGCGTTCTTCGGCACTGGAGTGGTGGTGTCGATCCCGAAGAAGAAATGGGAGGTGGTCACCGCCGAGGACTTGGAAAAGGCCTCGCCGCAGATCCGGCCCGGCGACATCGTCATCGTCAACACCGGCTGGCACCATAAATACGCCGACAGCGCTGAGTACTACGCCTACTCGCCGGGGTTCTACAAGGAAGCCGGCGAGTGGTTTGCTGCCAAGGGCGTCAAGGCGGTCGGCACCGACACCCAGGCGCTGGACCACCCGCTCGCCACGTCGATCGGCCCGCACGGACCCGCAGAACATCTGGGCGGCCTGCTGCCGTGGGCGGTCAAGGAATATGAGGAGGCGACTGGCCGCAAGGTGCTCGATGACTTCCCGGAGTGGGAGCCGTGTCACCGCGCGATCCTATCCAAGGGCATCTACGGCTTCGAGAACGTCGGCGGTGACCTGGACAAAGTCACCGGCAGACGCGTCACCTTCGCCGCGTTCCCGTGGCGCTGGGTCGGCGGCGATGGCTGCATCGTGCGGCTGGTGGCAATCGTCGATCCGACCGGTAGCTACCGCCTCGAGACGGGTCGGGCTGCGTGACGATGAACCTCACCCGGGCGTCGGAAGCGCCTGCCTACACCGCTCCGAGGCACCACGGCGCGCATACGGTGCGGCTGCAGGGCCACGAGGCCGGCTGCACCGAGCGATTCTGGGTTGGCGTGTCCCGCTACCGCCCGGGTGGAGTGGCCGAGAAGGCGCCGACCCAGGAAGAAACGGTCTATGTGCTGCTCGACGGCGAGCTGGTCATCACCACCGGCGGTAAGGAAATAGTCCTGGGACGTCTCGACAGCATGCACTTCGCCAGGGGGGAGCTGCGGTCGATCCAAAACCGTTCGGATCGTGAGGCGTTGCTGCTGGTGACCGTGGCGCACCCGCCGGCGGAGCGGCCATGAGTGCCGGCCCCGAAGACCAGGACGCCCGTGGCAGCGGCATCCAGGTCATCGCCCGCGCGGCTGAGATCCTACGGCTGCTGCAGGCTCACCCGGGTGGGCTCAGCCAAGGTGAGATCGGCGAGCGGCTGGGCATGGCGCGCTCCACGGTGAGCCGGATCCTCAACGCCTTGGACGACGAAGGTCTGGTGGCCTCGCGGATGGCCCGGGGTCGGTACCGGCTGGGCCCTGAGATCGCGCGCATGGCCGGCACGGTGCGGCTCAGCGTCGTGATGGACGTGCACCCGTTTATGGAGGAGCTGTCTCGCGAGCTGGAGGAGACCGTGGACCTGTCGATTCTCGACGGCGATCGTGCGACCTTCGTCGACCAGGTCGTCTCGCCGCACCGCCTGCGGGCCATCAGTGCAGTGGGTGAGTCGTTTCCGCTGCACTGCAGTGCGAACGGCAAAGCCCTGCTGGCCAACCTCACACCCGAGCAGCAGGCCCAGGCGGTGCCCAGTCGGCTTGCCCGACTCACCGCCAACACCATCACAACCCCGGTGGCGTTGCGAAAGGAGCTCGAGCGCGTGCGGGCCGACGGCGTCGCCTATGACCGCGAGGAGCAGACCGAAGGGATCTGCGCGGTGGCTGCGGTGCTCAAGGGGGTGACCGAACAGATGGTGGCGGTCAGCGTGCCGGTTCCGGCACAGCGGTTCTATCGCCGCGAATCCGAACTTGCACAGGCTCTGTTGGCCTGGGTTCAGAAGGTCGATGCCTGCTTCGAGAGCGCAACGCCGCGAGCGTAACCGGGCGGCGAGTTCGGGCGGTGCCGAGCAAGCCGGGCCGCACGGCGCCTGGGCCGCAGCGGGATGTATCAGGTCGTCTGCGGTAGGCTTTCGACCGCTGCTGGTGGAGCCACCGGCGAGCGGGCTGTGGCGCAGCTTGGTAGCGCACTTGACTGGGGGTCAAGTGGTCGCAGGTTCAAATCCTGTCAGCCCGACAGAGAGGAATAGGCTCTGAGCTGCTGTGATGGCTTGCGCGGTGGATCAGACGACCCGGAGCTTGGGACCATTTTGGGACCACAAGTGCTTCGACAGCAGCTCACCTGCACCCGCAACAGACTGGCGATCCGGGTGTAGGTAGCCCTGCGTCGTGCTCAGGTCAGCGTGGCCGGCAATCTTCCTGAGGACGTGCACGGGCACGCCCGCGTCCGCCATCCAGGTCAGCCCCGTGTGCCGCAAGCTGTGGCGCTTGAGCTGCTCGTAGCCGAGTTTGGTCACGACCTCGTCCCAGTTAGTTGCGTCCCGGAGCGTGGCGGTGGTGATCCGCCCACCCCTCGGGCCGGTGAACAGGCGTGCGTCCGGGTTGCCACCCGCCAGGCCGATTCGCCGCTGAACCATGTCGCGGAGGGCGTCGATCAACGGAACCTGGCGCGCCCGCCGTCCCTTGGTGTTCTTATCTACTAGGCCGCCGCCGGATGCCGTGGTTCGTCCGGCCTCCAGCTCGCCAGGCGAGGGAGTTGTTTGGCGACGCACGGTCCATATCCAGTCCTCGGTATTAATGTCCCGGACCAGGCAACCTGATACTTCGCCGATGCGGGCGGCGGTACATGCCTCGAAGATGACCGCATCGCCCCAGCCTTGGTACCGGTCCGCCGACCTCGCGACGAGCGCCTCAGACAGAGCTGTCAGCGCAGCCCAGTCAGGAAGCGCGAGCAACCGCGGGTCGTCAAGTTCGTCTTCGGCGAGTTTGTACTCCCGCTGCCAGCCGCTGATGCGTGCGGGGTTGCGGTCGATGAGGCCGTCTCGCACTGCCTGCTCCATGACGCGGACAAGAACCGCAAGACTGTTCTTGACGGTTGATCGGCTGCAGTCATCCGAAATCCACGCGTGTACAGCTCGGTCGACGGCGCCGTTGGTGATCATGGTGATAGGCAGGTGCCCGAGCGTCGGCATAACCCGCTTGCGCCAGCCGGCTAGATATGGATCGGTGGTCTTGCCCTCCAGCCCTCGCAGAGCCAACTTCATGTTGGCTTCGCCGTAAGCGGACAAGGATGTGGTCGCAGTGTTCGGATCGATGCCGTAGCCAGCCAATTTCCGGGTCCGCTTTACCCAATCCTCGGCATCTGCGCGCGTCTCGAACGTTTCCGATTTTGAGAAGCGCTTCTTGGTGACAGGATCGAACCACCGCACCCTGGCTCGGTGGGCTTGGACGGCGCCTTTTCGCGGCTCGATGTCCGCGGACAGCGAAATGCCCAGTGGCAGATCAAGCGCTTCGGCCATTACGCTGCCGCACCAGGGTCCACGCGACGGCTCGCCAACCAAGCCTCGACATCGTGAGAGTTGTACACGTACACCCGATTCGATATTTGTACGAACGCCGGACCCTGCGGTGGATGCGATGTGCGCCAACGACGGATGGTGGACGCATCGACGTGCAGCAGCTCAGCTAGTTCCTTGGAACTGTACCAGTATCCATCCGGCGGGTTCATCGCTTTAGGCCCCTTCTCGCAGCGCATCTCGCGCCGTGAAGCGCTGTTGCTGAGCACGGGCGAATGCTGAGAGAACCAGGACGCGATCGCCCAGGCTGGTGTGGCCCAACCGCTCGAATTCCCACTGCATTGGTGCATTCGACTCGTCTCGCGTAATAGCTGCCGGCAGGCCGTCGTGGGCTTGCTCTTTGCGCCAAGCTGCACGGCGTTCACGCAGCGCCGTCATCGTCGTCGAAAATTGCCGAGACTTACTGATGACGTGGCCTCGGTAACCGAGGGTGTGCACCCAGGAAAGCATGTCTTCGTAAGGCTGCTGTTCGGCCAGCTTGACGATAGTTCTCATGATTTCGCGCATATGTTCAGTCACGTCGAGTTGATCTATTGCGGCGGGACTAAATCGGCGTGCTAGGACGCCGAAGTCTGCGACCGATTTGGTCACGTATTTCGCGAGGTATCCCGCGATCTGCCGGCTCGAGATATCTGCATTTCCAGCTTCGCCCGTGTCCGTGCATCCAATGATTTTGATATCCAGCTGGTCGCCGAACCTGAGCACTTTGTCGCCGCTCACAGTTATTTCGATAGCGATGGCTGCTTGGCGAACCAGGGCAGCGAAGTCACCCGCGCCGACAGTGGTATCCGGCGGCGAGGGTGGTTGGCCCGGCTCTGACGCGGCATCCAACCGTATTACCGCGTGGAAGTGGGGGAGTCCGCGCCTTTGCAGTTCAACAACTTTCATGAATGACACCAGCGTGTTCTTCGGGTTCTCCGCGCGATCTCGCAGCTGACGGCTCAGAAGGCGCCGAAGCTGAATCGTAAAGCGTCGCCAGAGTTCTGGAGCGTGCCAGCTGAACAGCACGTGTCCGATGTAGTCGTAACAGTTACGACACAGCGGCTGCCCGAGCGCAGGGTCGTGGTGGTCGTGCGTCCGATCGCACCACAGCGGTCTCCCGTGCGGGCATTGGCCCCGGTGAGTGCCTGGCGGGTGACAGCTTCCGGTTGTTCGAATCGTGTGGACGGCGCCGAAGCCCGGCGCCGTGAGGGTCACGAACGCCTGGGGGTGCTCGGCCACCGTTTTGGGTATGTCGTGATGCCCACCGTGTAGGCCTGCGTGGATGAGTTGCCAGGTGTCGCGGGCATAGAGGTCTGAGCATGACGGGCACACGATTGCGCGGCGGTTGTTGCACCTGGTGAACACGTGATGGTCGCGGCCGACCCCGTCGCCGCCAGTCAGGTGGATGGGGTTCGCGCAGAATCCGGCTTCCTCGGCCTTCCTCCACCAGTCCTCGAAGCTAGATGAAGCAGCCCGTCGGATCATCTGTGTCACCACGTCGGCGACATTCACCTCCGGCGGCACACCCGGTAATTCGACCGTCATCGCTGGGTCGTCTTACGCACAGGGGCGAACTGTACAGTCAGGTAGTCGATGTCGGCGTCGGTGACATGGAACGCACGGACCCGCACCGGTTCGGCTGTGCCGTCTTGGCAGACATAGCCAACGCCGGGTGTGGTGGTTGAGATCTGGTCGCAGACCGCACCGGCGTCACGGGCCGCTGCGCCCAGGACCATCGTGGTCTGCGACGACTCAGTCATCCGCATGCCGATCCTGACCGAGAACAGCTGCCGGATCGGAAGGACGTCCTTCGACGGGTCTTGTACGGCGGCGATGACGGAGACGCCGACGGCACGGCCTTGGGACAACAGCAGTCCGAGGAGTTGCTCGGCTTCGGCGCGAACCTTGCGGTCGCCGATATAGGCGGTCAGAGAGGCAATTTCATCCACGATCAGCACGATTAACGGCTCGCCGACCGAAGGTTTGTGCAGCCGGGTGTGGCCGCGCAATCGCTGCGCACGCTCTTGCATGATCTTCGTCGCGACCCGTAGCAGGGTAAGTGTGTTGTCGTTGTTGTCGTAGGCGAAGCTGGAGAACAGCTTCTGACCGCGGCCAAATTCCATGCCGCCCTTCGGGTCTACTACCAGTACACGAATCCAGCCGGCCCAGATTCCAGGCGCAAGACCTGCTACAAGCGACCACAGCACCGAGCCCTTGCCGGAACCCGTCGCGCCGGCGATCAGGATGTGATGCCCCAAGACCGGGAGCCGCCACCATTCGCCTGCCTCGGTGGCGCCCACGCCGATACGGGCCGGGTCCACCCGCGTGTCGCGGGTCGGGCGGCGCAGGGCGATGGGATTGACAAGAGCATCCCGGTGGTGGGCGGTAATACTGATCTCACGGGGCGTAGTCGACCTGATGGTTAGACGCTGCGCACATAAGGCTTCAGCCAGGGCAGGTGCTTTGTTCTGCCAGTCAGCCACGGATTGCCCGATCAGAATCCGTACTGCGACCGCATCGCAGGTGGTGCCGATGGCTACTGATCGCAACGTGGGAACGAGGGTGCGTTCACCCAGGGTGGCCGTCAGGCCATGCAGGGTGCAGATCGCGGTCCAGGAGCGGCGATAAGTCCACCATGTTCGCCACTTGGACCGCATCCGCGCCGTCACCCACTCGTCGAACGATGCGGGCCAAATTTGTGACCATACGGCCAAAGCCAAGCCCGATAGCGTGGCGAGGAGAATGCCAAAGATCGGCCCGAACGCGAATCCCAGCCAAAGGCTCACGATGGCAGGGACGCTGATCATCGGAAACAGAATCGACCACCACGCGAGCACTCCGAGAGCTTTGCCCAGTGCCGTGACGATGATGGTGACGGTTTCGTCCCATTCAGATTCCGTGGTGTGAGAGTTCGTGTTGCCGTGTGATTTTGAAGCTGGAGACATCTGCAGAGCCTTCCGATTCGAATTGGTGAGGTGGGTGAACTGCACCACCACAGGGCTAGGTGTTGCGGTGGTGCAGTTCTCTCCGTCAACTGGATTTAGGCGGCGGGCTTACCCGTGCTGCCTGGCATCCCCGGCGCGGCTTTCGGCGGCGTGATGACTCCCGCGAGCGGTGCGCCCGCGGCACGGAGCGAATCGGCTCGAAATGCGACGCCGCTGCGCCCCTCTTGGCTCCATGGCAGCGCCACAAGGCTTTCGACGTGTACTGGCTGCCCGACGGTGATGTTTGGATCACCGGGCACGGTCACCGCGATGACGTCAGCACCCGAGGCGTCCAGCGCCATTAGCTGTACCTGCCACAGGGGCTGGCCGGTCTCGCGATCGAGCTTCGGCTGGCCGGTGTCAAATGCGATTCGCTGCTCCGGTGACCGCGTGCAAATGAATGACACGGCGGAGGTATCGATTTTCAACTTCATGGGTTGTTTCTCCTGGTTCTGGTTGTTGTGTTTCGTGGCGATCGGGCCACGACGCCAGAACATCAGCGGTCGCACCGTGCGCGTAAGTGAGCACTGGTGAGAGGAGGTGAGTCCGAAAACGCGCATAATGACCGTCGCGGGGGCCCTTTTGGTGAGGGAAAATTAGTAGGTGGCTGGTGCCGCCCCTGACCTTCCTGAGACCGCACAGCGGCTCCGTGCCGCGCGCAAAGCATGGGAGTGGACTCAGGACGATCTCGTGAACGAGGTCCAGCAGGTTCGAAGCCGGCGTGGATTGGAACCGATCGTTCGGGACTCGATAAGCCGCCAAATCAAGGCGTTCGAGCAGGGCGTCAAGCCGGGCCCGTTATGGCGACCATTGCTGGCCGAGGCGTTGCAGGAAGACGAAGACCACCTGTTTGGCCTCACTGTTGATGGTGGCTTACCGCGTCCCCTGCTGGTCCAGACGCCGGTGAACGCGCACGTGCTGGCGGTGATATTGGCGCAACGCGCGGCCCACATCCGCGCAGAACACCTTTTCGGTCCCGATTACGCTCGCGGCCTGGTTGACCGCGACCTGGTCACGATCGAGAAATTGGTCACGCACGCGCCGTCTAATCTGCGTCGCGACGTTCGCCGGGCGGCGGGCGGGATCGCCGAACTGGGTGGCTGGATCGCCCAGGACAGCGGAGACCCCGTTAAAGCGGACCAGCTGACCCGGCGAGCAGAGGATCACCTTCGTACTGCTGATTCCACTCTGCGGGCGATGATCGCGATGCGGCGCTCTAACATCCTGCTCACGCGTGACCCGGCCCTTGCTGTGGAGTTGGCCGCCGAAGCCGCCCAACTCATTGAAGGACGGTCCGTCGGACGCCTGGCTGCGAGCATTGCCCGCCAGCAAGCACTGGCCGCGGTGGCCGATCACGACCGCTCGAGTTTCATGAACCACGCGGCCCGAGCCTTGGACGTCGCGCAGGCAGAACCCGTCGCAGAAGACCACGCCGTATACGCCACCCGCGCGTACGTGGCGTCAGAGGTTGCCTCCGGTCTGATCACTTTCGGGCAGCCGGAGAAAGCCCTCGAACTTCTGCTCGAACATCACAACAGCTGGCCCGGTGACCAACAGCGCGACTACGCCGTTGCGTGCGCCCGCCTCCTACGCACGTTCATCGCTCTGCACGACTACCATTCGGCACTTCATCGCATTGATGGCGCCACCCGTGCATACTTAGCTACACCATCGGATCGTGCCCGCCGCGAATTGCGCATCTGCCGCAAGACAATTCGTGACCGAGCCCGGGCCGACAAGGGCCTTCCACTACACACGTTGCGTAAGCGAATCGAGGCCGCGTTGCAAGGAGACCCCCAACCGTGACCGAGGACTCTACTGTGCCTGGCCTGTTCCTCCCAGCCACCACTACCACCGATCACGACACCGTCCACGCCGATGTCGCCGTGCTACCCGTCGGGGCCTTCGAGCAGCATGGCCCATACCTCCCCCTGGCCACCGACACCTTGATCGCGACGGCTATAGCTGCAGCAATCGGACAGCACCACAAGATATTTCAACTTCCTGCCGTGACGTTTGGATGCTCGCACGAACACGCAGCATTTCCCGGAACGATCAGCCTCAGCCCAGCCACCCTGGCCGCTGTTGTAGCCGACGTCAGTACATCCCTCGCGCAACAAGGTATTACCGCCCTAATCGTGGTGAATGGTCACGGCGGCAACTACGTGCTAGGCAATGTGGTGCAACAGGCCAACGCCGACGGTCCGATGCGCGTCGGGCTGTATCCCAGCCGTGAAGACTGGACGGAAGCGCGTCGAGCCGCGGGCATCAGCAGTAGCAACTACGACGACATGCATGCTGGCGAACTTGAGACCTCGATCCTGCTCGCCTCGCACCCCGCCTACATTCGCGATGGTTGGCACACCGCCGACCATGCCGCGTCCGATCGCCGATACCTGCCCACACTCGGTATCGACGCATACACAACCAGCGGCGTCATCGGCTATCCGTCAAAGGCTGATGCCGACAAGGGTCACGCCGTCCTGAGTCATCTCGGCCAAGCGGCCCGCAATCTCATCGCCCTGCTCACGAAGTAGCGCCCCTCTGCAGCACCGTCGTGGCGGCTACCGTCCGCTGGCGCTCCCGTCCGCCGCCACGCATGATTCTAGATCCCACGTTCCCGAGCAGCCGAAACAGTTCCATACAGTTCCGACGTAGCTCTGTGAGAATTTTCTTTACTGGTATCAAGCCCCGGCCAGCTACGCTGCGGTCTGCACCCACCGATGAACGACCCTCCCGCAGCGCCAGTCGTGCGTTGCCCAGCAGAGGTTGCGCGTCGCGAGCCGTGGCCTGTGTCAGGCCGGCGGGTTCTGCGGTGCTCTCATCCTCGCCAAGCTCACCGCGGGCACGTCGAGGACACCGATCGCGATCGTGGCATCCGCTGGCTGTGCTGGGCATCGTCGCACCGTGCGCATGGCGGTCCGCTGCCGCCGGTGTAGGGTCATCGATGTTGAGAACCTCAGCCAGTCCGGAACGAGGTCAGCTGTCCGCCGCTGCCTTCGTTGAGCAGTCACTCGTGCCGAACATGCCTGGTACGACGACTGCACTTCGGGGATTACCATGACTGCTTCACCTACCCCTAAGTCAGCCATCCTTTACGCACCGGTGTTTACGCTGGGTTGCGCGTTGCGCTGGCTCGGGCATGACTGCCCGGATCACCACTGCTGCGAGCCGATCGACGTCCTGAATGCCTCCGTAGGTTCCATCCCGCGAGTCCTTGTCGACCCCACCGAGACCGGCACACCGGGCGCGCGCATCGGAGCGACATGACCGAGACGGCAACGACGTTGGCGGGCAAGATCCGAGGGGAGGCCGTTCCCACCGGCGTGGCATTTCGGGGAATTCCCTTCGCAGAAGCGCCGACTGGGTCCCGGCGGTTCCTGCCACCGGCACGGTGCTTGCCGTGGGACGGCGTGCGGGACTGCACGACCTTTGGCCCCATCTGTCCTCAAGTCCAGCATGCGCAGACAGGCGGTGTCCTCAGGGCCCTGGGAAGGCTTGAATCAACCGATGAGGATTGTCTCTTCCTGAACGTGTGGACGCCGGCGGTTGACGACGGCGGCCGGCCGACCATGGTCTGGATTCATGGTGGTGCATTCCTCAACGGCAGCGGGTCCTCAGAACTCTACGATGGCGCAGCGTTTGCGCGCGACGGCGTGGTGATGGTCAGCCTCAACTACCGGCTGCACGCCCTGGGCTTCCTCTACCTCGACGAGATGTTTGACGGGGCCCAGGGCACCGGGAATCTGGGCATCCTCGACCAGATCGCTGCCCTGGAATGGGTCCGCGACAACATCGCCGAATTTGGCGGTGACCCCGACAACGTGACGATCTTCGGTGAGTCAGCAGGCGGCATGAGCGTGGGCACCCTGCTGGGCACCCCGGCAGCGTCGGGATTGTTCCAACGCGCCATCGCCCAGTCGGGCGCCGCCCAGCACAACGTGTCATCGGCGGCCGCGCAACGAGTGACCAGGCGAGTGCTGGAACTGCTGGAGGTCACCCCGGGGGACTGGGATGCTTTACGCGCCGTCGGCGTCAACCGGCTCGTCGAACTCTCCGTGCAGGTCGGTGAGGTTGAGGCCGCGGGCCTGCTAGGTGATGAGAGGGCCGGCAAGATGGGCTTCCAACCGGTGATCGACGGGGTGACTCGTTCCGCCCGACCCGTCGACCTCGTCGCGGCAGGCAGCGCCGCCGGCGTCGATTTGATGATCGGCACCAACGCCGAAGAGTGGCGGCTGTTCCTGTGGGGCCTTCCCGCAGCAATGCAGGTGTTCCTGCCCGATCCAGACGTGGCCCCGTACTTCGCCACCTCTGGCCGGTCAGTCGACGAGGTTCTCAAGGTATACGCCGCGTCGCGCCCGGGACAGTCGATGCGCGACCTGCTCTGCGCGGTCGAAACCGATCAGATGTTCACCATTCCGGCCGTCCGGTTGGCCGAAGCCCAACTCCGCCACACCCGCGCCATCTGGACCTACCTGTTCTCCTGGCGCACCCCAGTGCTGGGCAGGAGCCTCGGTGCCTGTCATGGACTGGATCTCCCATTCGTCTTTGAAAGGGAACAGGCCAAAGAGAGCGAGGTCTTCGTCGGGCCCGCTCCCCCTCACGACCTGGCAATCACCATGCATAGGTCGTGGATCCGATTCGCTACCACCGGCGACCCCAACGGTGCTGGATTGCCCCCATGGCCGGCCTACGAGACCGGTACCAGACCGGTGATGAATTTCGACACGACCAGGACACTCCTCATCGATCCCTTCGGCAAGGAACGTCGACTCTGGGACGGGTTGATATAGACACACTCGCCAGAAAGGGCCAGGTTCTGTCTCTGTCTCAGATCCCGCCTGTCAGTGGGACATGCGACCTAGTGCCAATGGTCTTGCCCCCGTGACAAGTCCAGGTCGGCTACGCTGCAACCACACTCACTGAACCGACTCTCACTTCACCTTGACCAGTTCACGGGGTCCTGCCAGTTCGTTAAGCACCGAGCGAAAAGGAGTCTCGGCCTACGTCATCTTCGTGCGGTTACCCTTTATCTCGTGATCGTTGACTCGTTCCGCTGCGCTGCACA
>Ga0224557_1002761_pt1 | contig 14476 bp, 7 predicted proteins | sample 714S31014metaG_FD_180677 | JGI IMG/M metagenome (GOLD analysis project Ga0224557, IMG submission 180677) | Peat soil microbial communities from Stordalen Mire, Sweden - 717 S3 10-14 | ecosystem: Environmental > Terrestrial > Soil > Wetlands > Peat | place: Sweden: Norrbotten County, Stordalen...
GTGTCATGATGTGATATGGAAGCGCGAGTTTGAAAGCCCTGTACCGGCGTTCTGGGAATTCTGCAAGCTCATGTTCATCAAACTACGTGAGGATCGCCGACTCCACACCGATCCAAAACTTAAGGCACTTGTACAGGCTGGTCAACCGCTGCCACGCACAAAAGTCTTGTTCAGCGTGGACTATCTCGACCGTGTAACTAATCCCTCGAACCCAAATCCTATCGCTGCGCTCTTTGAAACCACGCGCGATGATCTTGAGGCGCAGGTGCTATCAGGCGAGAAGAAGCGCATCTTTGATACCACGGAGCGGTTGAAGCTCGAACCACTGACAGTACGACGCGTAGTGGGACTCCTCGAACACCACGACCTAATCAAGATTGATGAAGACCTCAATGGTCGCCTGTTCCAGACATTTCTGAGCGCTACGATGCGCGGGAAACAACTTGGCCAGTTCTTTACCCCACGAACCGTCGTGGATTTCATGTGCGACCTTGCTGACCTGAAGGTGACAAAGGAGCCGCCGTATGCCCCACTGGTTCTCGACGCTTGTTGCGGAACGGGAGGGTTTCTGATCGAGGCGATGGCCAAGCTCACTCGTCAGCTAAAAGACGGGCCACTCGCAATCCTGAGCGAGCGAGAGAAGTTGAAAATCGACAAGGCAATCAAAGACGAGCGGCTCATCGGAATCGACGCGGGCAAAGACCCTCCCGTTGCGCGTATTGCCCGCATCAACATGTACCTCCACGGCGACGGTGGCAGCCGCATTTTCTCAGCGGATGCGCTCGACAAAAAGGTGCTTATCCCATCAACTGCGAGTCCGGAGTTGCGTGGCGAACTAAAGCAATTGCGCGCCATGTTTTCCGGACCAAATGCTATCCATGTAGATGTGGCGCTGACCAACCCACCGTTCTCAATGAAGAAGGAGGCGAAGGAGGCTGACCAGAAAGAGATTCTTCAAGAATACGAGTCAGCCTTCGTCGTGAAGTCCGGACAAAGGAAGCCGCGCCCATCACTCAAATCCAATGTTATGTTCTTGGAGCGATATCGTGACCTGATCCGCCCAGGCGGCAAGCTTATCACTGTGATTGACGAGAGCGTACTGAATACACCAACTGCTGCTGACTACCGCTCGCAGTTGTTTCGCCACTTTTATTTCCGCGCGGTAGTGTCACTTCCACAGGATGCATTTGTTGATGCGGGCGCGAATGTTAAGACTTCAATCCTCCTATTGGAGCGCAAAGGGGTGCCGTCCGATGACCAACCCGTCACGTTCTATGGACGAAGCGAAAACATCGGGTATAAGGGGTCGCGACTTAACGAGAGTCTGAGCGACCTTCCACAGATTCTAGAATCCTTTCAGCAATTCCAGAGCACGGGGAAAGCATCAAGTACCGTGAAGGCACACTGGACCGAGCGAACAAAGTTCTTCGCTACTCGACTCACCGACCCATGTAGCCGGATGGATTTCGAGTGGCACGATCCACGTCATATAGAAATGGACCGACGCCTTCAACAGATCGTTACCAAGAAGGGATACAAAGTGCGTCCGCTTGGCGGATCGAATGGACTATGTAGGTTTGTCTCAGGTAAGACTGGAGATGAATACGTTAGTGCCGGCATACCGATTCTGAAGGTACGCAATATCACGGGTGAGGGTATTGATTGGAATACGGATTTCGTCTTGCAACTGTTCTACAACGGACATCCTGAGTCACATCTTCAGCGAGGCGACGTGCTGACTACTACGACGGGGCTTGGTACTATCGGACGCGTTGACCTACTAGATTCTATCGACCCATGCATGGCTGATGGACACGTCACGGCGCTTCGGTTACATGGACCTCGATTGATGGACCCGGACTTTCTCGTTCACTACCTTAGATCACCGCTCGGACAAATGCAGATGGAGCGCTACACCGTTGGGTGTACGGGGCAAACCGAACTTAACGATGACCCCAACCCTGGCTTCCACTACACTCGTACTTTGCATCGAGCAGCCGGCGCCCTGTATATCTGTGCGCCCGTGACCCCATGGCCGACGACTTCGCCCAATTCGTAAAGCAGCAGGTGGACATCGTCCGCATCGTGGGCGAGTACCTGAAGCTGCGCAAGACCGGCGCGCAGAACTACACCGGCCTGTGCCCGTTTCACAAGGAGAAGACCGGCAGTTTCTCCGTCAACGCCGTCCGCGGCTTCTACTACTGCTACGGCTGCCACGAAACGGGCGACGTGTTCACCTTCGTCATGAAGATGGACTCGCTCAGCTTTCCGGAGGCGGTGCGCGCGGTGGCGCAGAAGGCTGGGATTGAGCTGCCCAAGCGCGAGTTCTCGTCGCCCGAAGAGGCGCGCATCTATGGAGAAGCGGCGGGCCTGCGGCGGCAGCTCATCGACATCCACGAAGCGGCGACGCAGTACTTTCAGGCGCAACTGAAGTCGGCGGAAGCCGCGCGCGCGCGCGAATACCTCTCCGGACGCGGCGTTTCGCCGGAGACCGTCAAGACCTTCCGCATCGGCTACGCGCCGGACGACTACAACGCCATGCGCGACGCGCTGAAGCCGCACTTCAACGAAGAGACCATGCGCGCCTCCGGCCTGTTCAGCGCGAAAGACCAGGCCGACGGATCTCCTGGGCAAATGTACGCGCGCTTCCGCAAACGGATTACGTTTCCGATTGCGAACGAGGGCGGCAAGGTGATCGCCTTCACCGCCCGCGCGCTCGACTTGACCGACGACAAGGGCCGCGAGGTCGCCAAGTACCTCAACTCGCCGGAGACCGCGCTCTACACCAAGGGCAACGTGCTGTTCAACCTGGACAAGTCCAAGTCCGGGATGCGCGCCAACGACTTCGCCCTGCTGGTCGAGGGCCAGATGGACTGCATCAGCGTGTACATGGCGGGCATTCACAACGTCGTCGCCACCTCCGGCACCGCGTTTACTGAGGCGCAGGTGCGGCTGCTCGGCCGCTTCACCCGCCGCGTCATCGTCAACTTCGACCCCGACACCGCCGGCGCCACGGCAACCGAAAAATCCATTGCGCTGCTCACCGAGGAGGACTTCGACATCAAGGTAGTGACGCTGGAAGGCGGGCTGGACCCCGACCGCTTCGTGCGCGAGCACGGCATCGAGGCGTACGGCGCGGCCCTGCGCGGCGCGCGCCGTTACTCCGACTACCTGATCGAGCGCGCCCGCCAGCTCTTTCCGGGCCGCACCGCCGACGCCAAGGTCAAGCAACTCAACTTCCTGCTGCCGCACATTCGCCGCATGCCCAACCCCATCCAGCGCGACGAGTTCGCCGCCGACGCCGCGCAGAAGCTCGGCATCGATTCAGCCCTGCTGCGCCAGGAACTCAAGCAGGCCGCGGCGCAGCGCACCGCCAGCATTCCCGCGCAGCGCGCCGAACCGCTCACCGAGACGGAGCGCGTCCTGCTGCGCGCGCTGGTGCTGCCGGAGACCAACCCGGCGCGGGTCATCGCTTCTACCCGGCTGGCCGAGCATCCTGCGTGGACGGCCGATCTGGCCACCGCCGATCTGCTGGACGCGCTGGCCAACGCGCCCGCGCCCTCGAACCCGCTGGACGCCGCCTCCACCGACGAGCTGCGCGCGCACCTCGCCAACGCGCTCGACCACTCGCCCGCGCCCGGCGAAGCCTCGCTGGTCGACCAGGTCGAGGGCGCGCTGGACGCGCTGGAGGGCCGCCGCCTGAAACGCCGCCAGCGCGAACTCCGCAGCCAGATCGCCGAGGCCGACCGCCGCGGCGACCAGGAGATGCTGAAGCAGCTCATCGCGGAAAAGCTCGACATCGACCGCCGGCTGAGAGACGCTTAGGCATGGGCGCAACAGCACCGCGAACGTCGGGGTCCGTGCGTCTCGTAGCCTTTGCGGCGTTCGCGTTCTGCCTGCTGTTTGCCAGCTATCGATGGAATATTTTCGGCATCGAGCGGGCCACGGTGGCGAACAACATCGTCCTCGTCGATTGCTATGTCGTCCCATCCCTTGACCTCTACGCCGGCGACTCCAGCCTGCAAGGCCGCATTGGCGAGATGCAGTTATTGGACGGCCAGGGCCAGTACAGCCCCTACGTAATGTCAGTAGGCTTGCAGCGAATTGGCTACAGTTTATTGGCGCCCGGCACACGGGATGGGGTTGACCGGGCAATCCCGTATCTGCGTGGTTTGATTGAAGCGCTGCTGGCCCTCGCCCTGACGCTGTTCGTGATCGTGGTGAGGAGGGAGTTCGGCGCTCCGTGCGCCATCCTGACCACGGTGATGCTGGCGCTTTCCAACTGGCTGATCGTATTCGCACCCGATCTTTTCTGGATTCCCGCAACCTTCTTTATGCCCTTCGTCGTGGTGTGGCTGTGGGGCGATCCGGCCAGCCCGGTCAGACAGCAGCGGATGGTGGCGCTGCTCTTCACCGTGTGCTGCTTTGTGAAATGCCTGTGTGGCTACGACTACACCACCAACGTTCTTGGTGCGGCGGCGGTGCCGCTGCTGTATTACGGGCTTAGACGAGGCGTCCCCTGGCGTTACACCCTTGCTCGAATCGCCCGCTACGGCGCGCTGAGTTTCGCTGCGTTTTCTGCGGCAATCGTTCTCCAAATACTGCAGTTCAAGTTTGTCGGGAACAATACCAGGGGGAGCTTAGGTGCGTTCCTCAAGGAAGTGCACAGGCGCACGCTTTCAAACGGGGAAGGCCTAGGAACCGGCTACGACAATGCAGTGCTTTCACTCCTGCACCGGCTGCATGTGTCTCCGTTGCACGACCATGCCATAGAACCCTACCTGGTTCAGTTGCGACCGTTGCTCCGCTATTTCCGTTACCTTTCCATGGGAGCCTTGACGATACCGCTTGGAGGGCATGCGCTTCAGCTTCCCATTGGGCTTTTCGTTGTCGGCTTCGCGCTCATAGCGTGGCTCCAACGCAAGCGGCTGAAACGTGCCTTGTTCTCCGGTGCGAGCGATCGGCTTTCAGCGTGGACGGTTGCAACGCTGGCGGCGCTGCTGATCACACACCTCTGGGTTGTAGCCGCAAACGGCCACATGACTCACACATTCTTCAACGCCATCGTCTTTTACATCCCGTTCTTACCGATGGCTTACGTGCTGCTAGCCGTTGCGATCGCCCGCTGGCTCGAGCGTGGTGTGCGGGCTATTCGGATGAAAGCGCAGCCGATCCCGGAGAACCAGCCATGAGGTGTGCCTGGGCGCACGACGCCTTGCGCATTGTTACAATCCCTCCAGTGCCGCCAGCGCGGCCGGTTCCGTGTTGCTCGAATCAACCGACATGATGCCCGCTTGCGGACCCAGAACGTTGACCTCCCATGGATAGCCACGTCAGACGGCGGCTGGTCTGGAGTTTTGTCTCCAGTTGGATCGCGCGCATCTCGTCGACCGTCATCCAGCTGGTGCAGCTCCCGGTGTTCCTGCACTACTGGACCATGCCGCTCTACGGCGACTGGCTGATCGTCTCCGCCGTTCCCACCTATCTCAGCTTCTCCACCACCGGCTTCGGCACCGTCGCCGGCAACCAGATGACCATGATGGTTGCGCGCGACGACCGCGCCGGCGCGCTGCACGTGTTTCAGAGCTGCTGGTGGCTCATCGCCGGCCTCTGCTCGGCGCTGATCCTGCTGCTCTCGGGCGCGCTCTACTTCCTGCCCGCGGCCCGCCTGCTCGGCATCCACAACATCGCCGAAGGCGACACCAAGTGGATCGTCTTCTACCTTGGAGTCTCGGTCCTGCTCGGCCAGCTCGAACAGCTGTTGCAGTCCGCCTACCGTTCCGTCACGCGCTATGCCTACGGCACCTTGGTCAAGACCCTGATGTCGCTCACCGCCTTCGCCCTGACCCTGGTTGCGGTCGTGCTGCACCAGGGGCCGCGCGTCACCGCCCTGGTCTATGCCTGCGCCAACGTCGCCGGGACCATCTTGCTCGCCCTGCTGGTCAAGCGCGACATTCGCTGGATCGAGTTCGGCTGGAGCCACGCCGGCGCGGCCAAGATGCGCACCATGGTCCGTCCCGCGCTCGCCTTCATGTGCTTCCCCATCGGCAACTCGCTGAACCTGGCGGGAACGCAGATGGCCATCAACTACGCGATGGGTGCGACCAGCGTGGTCATCTTCTCCGCCGCGCGCACTGTCTCGCGGGCCGCGCTGCAGATGGTGCAAATGGTCAACAGCACCTTCGAGCCTGAGCTCACCATCGCCTTCGGCGCCGGCAAGACCGATCTCACCCGCACCCTCCATCGCCGCGCATGCCAACTGGCCCTTTTGGTGGCTCTGGTCATCGTCATCGGCCTCATTACCGTCGGACCGTGGTTTCTCACTCACTGGACCAGCGGCCACGTTCCGCCCAGTCGGGGTCTGCTCAGCATACTGCTGCTGGTGGTTGTCTTCTTCGCTCTCTGGTCGACCAGCGCCACCCTGATGACCGCCACCAACCAGCACCAGCGGATGGCCGTCATCTACGTCATCGCCACAACGCTTACCTGCGCGGTGTGCTACTTCTCCGCCACCTGGAAGGGTTTGTACGGCGCGGGGGCGGCGCTGCTGATCTCGGAACTTGCGATGAACCTCTACGTGCTGCCGAACTCCCTGCGCATCGCCCAGGATACCTTCCCCGACTTCATGGCCAGCCTGCTCGTGTACCCGGCGTCGCTCAAACCGGCGCCGCTGCTCGCCCGCCTGCGCCGCTCCAGGCCCTCGCTCGAGGCCGAGTGACTTTGCAGCTGCTTTGAAAGGGCGCGGCTGGTAGCCCAGGACTTTAGTCCTGGGTCTTCGCGCCGATAAGTGCCGTGAAATGATGGGGCTTTAGCCCCCGAGGTCACTTTTTGGCGCTGCGGCCACTTTTCAGCGCCCTGTTTAGCCCCCCTGAGAGCTCGAAAAAGGTCAAATTGACCCACTACTTGCGTCTTTTTCCGCTCTAAATCCATCTAACGAATGTGGTACTCTAGGTTCGGCTGGGGGCGTGCGCCTTTGAATGCCCTACCCTTCTTAAGGGTTATCGGGCTTGCCATCGCGGTAGACACCGCAACCTGCCCCGGCCGATCACGAAAAAACCCAGGGACAAGTCCGCCTGTTTCCCTCGGCGGGCCACATGGTTTCACGGACGAACGGAACGACAGGCGCGTGCGTGGGTTTTCCTCCGGAAATCCACCCACCCCGCGGTCTCGTACCGGGAAGAAGTACTGTGAAGCCGCCAAAACTTCTATGCAGGAGCGCGCATTACCGTGGCTGAAGAAACTGACAAATACGAAGAAGATTTAGAGAAGCTCATCGATACCGGAAAAGAGAAGGGCTACCTGACCTTTGGCGAGGTCAACGATCTGCTCCCCGGCGAGATCACGTCGCCCGACGAACTCGATGACCTGATGACCACCATCAATACCCAGGGCATCGATGTGCTCTCCGGCGAAGTGCACGAGCGCGACAAGTACGAGCCCGAGGCCGGCGAAGAATCCGAGGACGTCGAACTCGACCTCACGCCCGGGACGCTGGAGAAGACCAACGATCCGGTGCGCATGTACCTGCGCGAGATGGGCACCGTCCCGCTGCTGACGCGCGAAGGCGAAGTCGAGATTGCGAAGAGAATTGAACGCGGCCAGAACCGCGTCATGAAAGCCATCTCGCGCTCGCCCATCGTCATCCGCGAGATCGTCGGCCTGGGCGAAGACCTGCGCCGCGGCGTGCGCAACATCAAGGAAGTGGTCACCTTCGACGAAGAAGAGTTGACCGAAGAGATCCTGCAGGCGCGCGTGCGCGCCACCGTGGGCCGCATCGACGTCATCGTCAAGCACCAGAAGAAGCTGCAGGCGCTGGCCGAGAAGCATGCCGCGCCCGCCGGTCGCGACGCCCGCGCCAAGGCGCGCGATCTGCGCAAGACCCGCTGGCTCATCGGCCGCGAGCATGTCTACATCAACCGCATCGTCCGCGAGCTGAAGTACACCAACGCGGAGAAGAAGCGGCTGCTGGACAAGGTCAACAAGACCGTCGACGCCATGCGCACGCTGGAGCGGCAGATCAAGTCGCTGGAAACCAAGTTCGAGGCGTCCAAGTCCGAAGAGCTGCGCAAGGAGTATCGCCGCCAGCAGAAGAATTGCCGCATCGACCTCGAACGCATCGAGTCCGACGCCGGCACCTCCATCGTCGACCTGAAGCGCACCCAGCGCGAGATGATCCAGGGCGACATGGACGCGGAGCGCGCCAAGCGCGAGCTGATCGAGGCCAACCTGCGCCTGGTTGTCTCCATCGCGAAAAAATACACCAACCGCGGCTTGCAGTTCCTCGACCTCATCCAGGAGGGCAACATCGGCCTGATGAAGGCGGTGGACAAGTTTGAGTACCGTCGCGGTTACAAATTCTCCACCTACGCGACCTGGTGGATCCGCCAGGCCATCACCAGGGCCATCGCGGACCAGGCCCGGACTATCAGAATTCCTGTCCACATGATCGAGACCATCAACAAGCTCATCCGCACCAGCCGGCAACTGGTGCAGGAACTGGGCCGCGAAGCCACCTCGGAAGAGATTGCCAAGCGCATGGACATCCCCGTCGCCAAGGTGCGCAAGGTGCTCAAGATCGCGCAGGAACCCATCTCGCTGGAGACGCCCATCGGCGAAGAGGAAGACTCGCACCTGGGAGACTTCATTGAAGACCGCATGGCCGTCTCGCCTGCCGACGCGGTCATCGCGGTCAACCTGAAGGAGTACACCTCGCAGGTGCTGCGCAGCCTCACGCCGCGCGAAGAACGCGTCATCAAGATGCGCTTCGGTCTGGAGGACGGCTCCGAGCACACCCTGGAAGAGGTAGGCCAGAGCTTCCAGGTCACCCGCGAGCGCATCCGCCAGATCGAAGCCAAGGCGCTGCGCAAGCTCCGCCACCCCAGCCGCAGCCGCAAGCTGAAAGCCTTCGTCGACGGCGTAAGGGACGTGTAACGGCAGTTGTTAGTTGCTAGTTGTCAGTTGAAGTCGAAGGGCCGCGAGCGATCGCGGCCCTCCCATTTTCTCCGGAACTCGCCTCAGAAGGAGATGGTGACGGCGATGCCGATACCGGGATAGTTGGTGTCGTAGAGGTAGTAGCCGTCGCCGCCCCAGTCGATGTAGACGTTGTCGGCTTCGTACCACAGCGGAGGCCAGTTTTCCGGCCAGGGGTCCATAAACGTCACCCAGTAGCCGTCGTATTGAAAGCGGGGATAGCCGCCGACAAACAGCAGCGGAAGGTTGCCGATCTCGAAGAAGTGGCCGCTGCCAAAGTAGAGGCCGTAGCGATCGTCCGGAACGCGGTAGCCGTTGTAGCCGCCGCGCTGCTGCCAGGTGCGGTGCTGGGTCGCAAACGAACTTGCGCGCGACTGCAGGAAGCCGCTGCGCACCTGCGACTGCTGTTGCGGAACGCCGCTGGGGTGAACGCCGCCATGGGTGGGCGTCGCGGCCGGCTTTACGCCGCCGTGATAGGCGCCGCCGTAGGCCGGCTGCGTGCGCTGCGCGGTGGGCGCAGGCCTGGCGGTAGGCCTGGCCGGCGATGTCCGTTGCGTGGCAGGCGCGGGCCTGGCGGTAGGCGTGGCGGGCGCAGGCCTGGCGGTAGGTTTGGCCTGCGGCTGCTTCGGTGCGGCCTGCTGTCCATGCGGCTGCCCCTGCCCCTTATCTCCCTGCGGGTCGCGCTGCCCGTAGGCAGAAGGAACGGCCCCTAGAAGCAGAAGCACGGTTCCAGCGCTGATGATTGACTTGATCGACATGACGCTCCTCCGTTTTGAGTTTCCGGTCACGCAATCATAATCTTTCTTCGTCTCGTCTGTACCGCTTCGGCTGCCGCGCTAAGTGCCCCAGGCGAGGCAGGGCACCAGGCAGTGTCTGACGAATCGGTACCGCTGTTGTTTCTGCTTCTGAGAATCGGATCATGCCCTCGCCGCCCTCTGCGATAATCATTCGCATGGACGCGGCATCGCAGGTGAACCCGGCCAGGGCACGGGAAGACATCTCCGAGGCATCTCCCATTTCCACGCTGCTGCGGCGGTTCTTCCCCTTCTACTGCGCGCTGGCCGCGCTGGTCACCTTCGGCTACGCGCTCTACGAGCCATTCCAGATCGACGGCGACGCGGTAGCCTACATGGACATCGGCGACTGCCTGCGCGCGCACCAGTGGGCGGGCATCGTCAACGGCTACTGGCACCCGCTGTATCCGGCGTTGCTCGCGGCCGGCCACGCCCTCTTCCACTCCACGCCCGCCAACGAACTGCACGCGTACTACATGGCCAACTTCGTCATCTTCCTGCTGGGGATGCTGGCTGTCGTCTGCTTCACCGATGCGATTGTGCGGTTGCGTGATAGAGGGAGCAGGGAACAGGGAACAGGGAACCGCGAGTCGGCGGGTGCCCCACGTCTCGCTTCCGAGCCGTGGGATTCGCGCGCTATGAGCTTCCTGCTCACCAAGTACCCCCTCCGTTACCTCGGCCTGGCGCTGGTAGTCATCGCCAGCCAGCGCGAGCTGTCGCTGGGCAAGGTGCGGCCGGACGCGCTGCTGCAGGCTTTGCTGCTGTTCGCTCTGGCCGCGCTGCTCGCGCATCTCGCCACTGGCCGGCTGCGCTACGCCGCGCTGATGGGGCTGGCGCTGGGCTGCGCGTACCTCACCAAATCCTTTGCCTTCGTCTTCGCGTTGCTCTCGATCGCGGCGTTAGTTGGATTTCGCTGGCTCTGGCTCAAGCACAAAGTTGCGCGCATTCTTACCGCGGCGCTGGCCGCGTTGGTCTGCTTCGCTGCGCTGGCGGGGCAGTACATTGCCGCGCTCTCGCACGCACGCGGGCGCTTCGATTTCGGCGACTCCGGCGCGCTCAACTACGCCTGGTACGTCGCGGGCACGGAGAAGATGCACCTGCAGCCCTACCAGACCGCGCAGTTCGGTTCGGCCCAGGTCCACCTGAAGCATCCGGAGAAGGAGCTGCTGCACTCGCCGCTGGTGCTCAGCTACGCCCAACTGCCGTATGGCACCTACCCCGACTGGTTCGACACCGCCTACTGGAATGAGCAGATCAAGCCGCACTTCACGCTCTCCGGCGAAATCTCCCGCGGCTCGCGCAACTGCGTTCTCATCGTGCGCTACCTGTTCAACCACCCTGAGGCACTGATCCTGCTGGCGCTACTGCTTGCACTCGGCGCGCGCTTCACGCTCCCGTGGAAGCCGAGGCCGGGGCTGGCGTCGAACGCGTTCTGGCTCCCGCCGCTCGCGCTCGGCGTGCTCATCTGGGGCATTTACGCCACGGTCAACACAGAGGAGCGTTACGTCACCGTGGCCTACCTCGCCATCATCCTCACGCTGTTCGCCGCGCTGCGGATTCCACAAAGTGCGTCGTCATTCTGGCGCAGCCAGAATCTCAGTATTGGTGCTTTCCTTGCCCCCATCGCCTCCGCCCTCATTCTGCTGCTCGCGCTTCTCGCCACCGGCGAGTCTCTGCGCACCGTCCTCGAAGACCGCCGCGACATTCTCGTGCTCGGCTATTCGGACGGCTGGTACTCGCCCACAATGGCCCAGGTCGCCGGCAGCCTGCGCCAACTCGGCGTCCGTCCCGGCGACACCATTGCCTGCACCGGCTGGTCTGCCTGCCTGGACGACCCCTACTACGCGCGCCTCGACGGCGTTCGCATCACCACGGAGATCTACGCGGGCGTCACTCCCGCATACGACTTCCTCGCCGGCCTGCCCAATCGCGATCAGGCCATCGCCGTGGTCCGCGGCCAGGGCGCCCGGGTGCTGGTCGCCAACTTCGGCCACGCCCGCGTCAGCGACGCCGACCCGTTCTTCCGCAACTGGCGCCAGCTCGGCGACACCACCTTCTACGCGCTCCCGCTGCGGTGATGCAGTTGTGAGTTGTGAGTTGTGAGTGGAAAAAGCCTCGGAGGGGAAACCTCTCGCGCAACTCACAACTGACAACTCACAACTGACAACTGCCTTTTGCTACCATTCCCCCATGTCCGATCTCGACCTCACAATCCTCATGCCCTGCCTGAATGAGGCCGAGACTCTAGCCATCTGCATTCGCCAAGCTGCGCAGGCCATCCGCGACGCCAACCTTGCCGGCGAAGTCCTCGTCGCCGATAACGGCTCGACTGACGGCTCGCAGGCCATCGCGCTGGTCGAAGGCGCGCGCGTCGTCAACGTCCCCACCCGCGGCTACGGCGCGGCGCTCATCGCCGGCATCGAGTCCGCCCGCGGCAAGTACGTCATGATGGCCGACGCCGACGCCAGCTACCACTTCGAGCATCTGCCCCGCTTCCTGCCTCCGCTCGACCAAGGCTACGACCTGGTTATGGGCAACCGCTTCTCCGGCACCATCGAGCCCGGAGCCATGCCCCCGCTGCACCGCTACCTCGGCAACCCGGTGCTCTCCGCCGCCGGGCGCATCTTCTTCCGCATCCCGGTGGGCGACTTCCACTGCGGCCTGCGCGCCTTCCGCCGCGACCGCATCCTCGCGCTCAACCTGCGCACCACCGGCATGGAGTTCGCCTCCGAGATGGTGGTCAAATCTTCGCTCGCCGGCCTGCGCATCACCCAGGTTCCCACCACGCTCTCCCCCGATGGCCGCTCGCGCCCGCCCCACCTCCGCTCCTGGCGCGACGGCTGGCGTCACCTCCGCTTCCTGCTGCTCTACAGCCCGCGCTGGCTCTTCTTCTATCCCGGCCTGGCCACGCTCGCCGTCGGGCTGTTCCTCTCCGCCGCGCTCCTCCCCGGCCCGCTGCCCATCCACTTCGCCGGAGCTACCCACACCCTCGACGTCGACACCCTCACCTACGCACTCGGCCTGGTCCTCATCGGCGCGCACATCACCGTCTTCGCCGTCTCCGCCCGCGTCTTCGGCACCCAGGAAGGCTTCCTCCCGCGCAACGCCGCCTACGATCGCGTCTTCAAATACATCACCCTCGAAACCGGCCTGCTGCTCGGCTGCTTCCTGCTGCTCGTCGGCGCCGGCATCCTCGGCTACGCATTTCACCTGTGGCACGCCACCGGCTTCGGCGACCTCTCCGCCACCCGCATGCTCCGCCTCACGCTGCCCTCGGCCGCCTGCTTCATGCTCGGCGTCGAAGTCATCTTCGCCAGCTTCTTCCTCTCCCTGCTCGGCCTCAACCGGCGGTAGCTCTCCGCCGCAGATATAAACTGGGGCCTTATGCCTCCTAGCAGCCCGTGGTGCAAGTGCTGATTCGTAGGTCGAAAGTATTCGAGTATTCACAGGGTGTGTTTGTAGAATCGGCGCATGGCGATGGGGACGCGCAGGCAACGGGAGAAGCAAGAGGATTTGTGGATCGCGCACAGGGAGCTGGCGTCTGCGCCGGGGCATCCGTTTTATCAGCGACTGAACGAGTTGCTGGAGGCGGAGGGCTTCGACGAGTTCGTCGAGAGCCGCTGCGCAAAGTTCTATGCGGCGCGGTACGGTCGTCCGTCGCTGACTCCTGGGATCTACTTCCGGTCGCTGCTGATCGGGTATTTCGAAGGCATCGGGGCGGAGCGCGGCATCGCCTGGCGATTGGCGGACTCTCTGGCGTTGCGGCGTTTTGTGGGCATTGGTCTGGACGAGTACACGCCGGACCACTCGACGATTTCGCGCACACGACGGCTGATCGATCTGGATACGCACCGGGAAGTGTTCGGCTGGGTGCTGGGCGTACTGGCCGATCGCGGGTTGGTGCAGGGTCAGCGGATCGCTATCGACGCGACCACTCTGGAAGCCAACGCGGCGATGCGCTCGATTGTGCGCCGCGACACGGGCGAGAGTTATGACGATTTTCTGAGTGGCCTGGCGAAGGTCTCGGGGATTGAGACGCCGACGCGGGAGGATATGGTGCGGCTGGACCGCAAGCGCAAGAAGCGCACGTCGAACAAGGATTGGAAGAGTCCGGCGGACGAGGATGCGCGGGTTGCGAAGATGAAGGACGGGCGCACCCACCTGGCGCACAAGGCCGAGCACGCGATCGATCTGGACACCGGCGCGGTGCTGGCAGTGACGTTGCAAGCGGCCGATCAGGGCGACACGACCACGCTCGACGAGACGCTATGCGAAGCAGGTATGGCGGTGGCGGAGTTGGTCCGGCGCGAGGCCGAGTTGCAGCCGGACGAGAAGCCCAGGGTCAACGTCGACGGGATCGAAGAGTTAGTCGCCGACAAGGGCTACCACAGCGGCGCGGTGGTCCAGCGGATGAAGAGTTACGACGTCCGCAGCTATATTCCGGAGAAGCGGCAGAAGGGGCGGCGCAACTGGGGGGGTAAGGCCGAGCAACAACAGGCGGTGTACCAGAATCGGCGGCGGGTGCGAAGCGAGTATGGCAAGAGTTTACTGAAACGACGCGGCGAATTGGTGGAGCGCAGCTTTGCCCACTGCTACGAGACCGGCGGCCTGCGGCGCTGTCACCTGCGCGGGCGAGAGAACATCCTGAAGCGGCAGTTGATTCATGTCGGCGCGTTCAACCTGAGCCTGATCCTGCGCAAGCTGCTGGGCGC
>Ga0224557_1002763_pt1 | contig 14470 bp, 15 predicted proteins | sample 714S31014metaG_FD_180677 | JGI IMG/M metagenome (GOLD analysis project Ga0224557, IMG submission 180677) | Peat soil microbial communities from Stordalen Mire, Sweden - 717 S3 10-14 | ecosystem: Environmental > Terrestrial > Soil > Wetlands > Peat | place: Sweden: Norrbotten County, Stordalen...
ATCGCTGAACCCTGCGGCGTTCCCCGGTACTGATCCTGAAGATTGCTCCGAAGTGTTTACTCCTATATAACTTCCGGATCGGCGACGATCCTACCAGAACGCTGAAACCAGCCCGTAAGGGATAGAATCTTCTCGTGATTCGACCAGTCATCGCAGCATTTGTTCTATCAGGAGCCGTTTGGCTTTTCGGCCAATCCGCCGGTCCGTCAAGGACCCGGACGGATTCAGAATCGCAAAAGAAGGCAGAGAATGAAGTCTCTGAGAGGATCAATCGCATACGGGAATCAGCTGGATTGCCGAGACTCAAACGCGTGCCCCACACGCTGGCGGAAGTGCAGCTTGTATGCACATCGGCACTCACAGGAAAGAACGTCCTCGACCCGTCCTACGGCACATTGAAGGTTTACATGACCCGCGATTTGTCCGTTGAAAACGAATCTCTGAAATTGATTGCGTTAGGAACCGCACTGGATGCGCAGACTAATTCCCGATATCGTGTCTACGCCGACAAGGATTGGGACCGCTTCTCAGTGACAGTCGATATCGAGCGTGGAGGCGAGCCTCAGGTTCCCGTCTACATTGTCGGAATCGCTCGTCGCCAGTCCAAGGCAATGGACATCTTGGGCCGACTGACCTTCGATGATCCAATAAAGGATTCAACCGACTGGAAGGCGCAGGTAGCTCCTGCGTGCCGCGACAGAAGGCCCTAGGTCTTCTGATACCTGGCTGCGCCCGGATCACCGGCCACTCGTCAATTACTACTTATGCACTACCGGACATGCTCGTGGCAGTCTTTCCAGGATCAATCCCCTGAGGTCGGCATGTCGACTGGAATCCAATGATCCACCTGTGGCATAAATTCGCCGCCGCGAACCGCGGTTCCCGGGCTCTGGCCTAGATCTATAAATGGGGGCCGGTCGGGTGCTGCCTCAAAAACAAGAAATGCGGCACATAGGTGGCACACTTGACCGCCGCTTAGGATTGGTTTTATGGGCGGATCAGGAACCAGTGGACTGACAAGGGTTCAGTGTCCCCTCGCTGCCGAGGCCCGATCTACGCACGTGAAGTAGCTTTCGGTGACCGCCCAATTCCACCCTTGCACACGTCTCCTCCACTCCAAGCCGCGACATCCTTCCAGGCGGCACTCCTGTTCCGTTGCTTTTCCGCAATAATTTCACTCCCGAAGTTCCAATTGCGAGCCAACGCATCCAGGCTCCAGCACACACCAAACTCAAACGCACTCGTTGGAATTGTGTCAGTTTGCGGCACAGGACCATGCCGCCGGACAAATGCTACAAGCCGCGGGGAAGGACTCAGTGTGTCAACGCGAGCCGAGCAAGCAACAGCAGAAAGGAAAGAATGAATCAATCAGTACTTAACCTGATAGCCGCAGTCGAGCGGGAGCTCCTTTTAGCTGTAGTGGGCGACTCGAGGAATCCGCTGGCAGAAAAAAACTTCCAGCGAATCGACGCTTACTTCGCGGCGGACGAACCGGAGATTCGAAAGGTCCGGACTCTTTCGAAAAGAGCTTAAGCGCTGCTAGACAAATTGCAAGCAGAGGATCGGATAAATCCTCGTCGAATTCAGGGAACCTGTGGCGAGCGCTACCGAAGAGTCGCAGCGTCTTCTGACGCGGTCTGCAGTTTTTGTTCCGTTCAACTCAAGCGCCGCTCCAGCCGCTTCCTGCTGAATGCCTTGCAATAGATCTGATAGCCGTCGAGTCTTGCCCCAAAGAGCTACTGTGACAGCCGTCACATCCGTGTTAGTGAGTTGGATCACATGATATTCGAGTTCGAGCATTCTCCTTGTGATTGACAACACAAAGTCCCACTCTCAATCGCTATACGGGTTCAAATTTCTCGTCGATGGTTGGTTCAGGAGGCTTCATGAGACGCAGCGTCTTTATTTGCGCGGCAGCATTCGTTGCCGGAGTTTGGGGAATTGTTCCCAGCGCCAAGGCGCTTCCCAGTTACGCTCGCCAGACCGGACTGCCCTGCAGCGGCTGCCACACAACACCGCCGGAACTGAACAACGCAGGGAGGCTGTTCAAGCTGATGGCGTACATTGACCGCACTGAGAACACGAGCATCACCGCCGAGCCCGACACGCGCCGCGCACCCCTGAAACTGCTCCAGACGCTGCCTCTGAGCGCCTTCTTCGAAACCTCGATGACCAGCACCAAAGTTCCCCAACCCGGCAGCCAGAACTGGAATTTTCAGTTTCCGCAGGATATTTCGATCTTCCTGGCCGGGGCCTGGACCTCCCACATCGGCAGCTTTCTGCAGGTGACCTACAACATGCAGGATGACCACTTCAGCGCAGATAACACCGATATCCGTTATGCCAACAAGACAACTGTGTCCGGCAAGGAACTGGTTTATGGCGTGACACTGAACAACAACCCAACGCTGGAAGACTTGTGGAACAGCACGCCGGCGTGGGGCTATCCATTCATCGCTCCTGACAGTACTCCGAGCCCGGCCGCTGCGCCGATCATCAATGGGACGCTGGCTCAGGATGTGGCGGGATTGGGCGCATACACCATGTGGGACCAGCACGTGTACTTTGCCGGAACCCTGTACCGCTCCGACCATGTGGGCGATGCCCAGCCAACAACGGGAGCCTGCTGTACCTATAACATCCAGGGGACTGCGCCCTACTGGCGTCTGGCATATCAGCAGAACGGGCGAACTGCAAGCCTTGAAGTTGGCGCCTACGGCATGCATATGAAATCGACGCCCGGGGCCGTGACAGGGGCGGAGGACAGCTACACAGACTTTGGTCCGGACATTGAATATGACCGGACGATCGGCAAGGATGTTGTGACCGTGCGCGCGACGTATTTGCGCGAGAACGCAGCATTGGTGGGAAGCGCCACAAACGGAACTGCTGACCCGGGTCCGCATCATCTGAACGCGAGCAATGCCAACGTCGCCTACCACTTTGGCAATCGATTATCGGGAACCATGGGATGGTTCCTGACCGACGGGACCAACGATCCGCTCTTGTACGCTCCAGCCGCGATTACGGGCAGCGCCAATGGGGGCGCCAGAAGCGAAGGAATCTCGGCCAACGTCTCCTACTGGCCATATCAAAACGTCGATCTGGCTGTTCAGTACACCGACTACACCCGCTTCAACGGCGGCGCCACCAATTACGACGGCTCAGGGCGCGCTGCGAGCGACAACAACACCGTTTACTTACTGGCGCGCTTCGTTTTTTAACGCAGGCCTGGAGGTCTGCAAGCGCAACCTCGAACTCTCAACGATTTAACACCAGGAGATCCTATGAATCGCACTGCTCTCGCAGCACTCGTGGCAATCGCCGCTTTCAGCACCGCGGCCTTCGCCGGCACCATCCACGGCAAGGTATCGGGGGTCAAAGGCCAATCCGTCGTGTACGTGGAAGCGGTTGCCGGCAAGACCTTCCCCGCGCCCTCGCAACACATCACCATGGACCAGAAGGGCCTGATGTTTGTGCCCCACATCCTTGCCATTCAACAAGGGACCACCGTCGAATTCCTGAATAGTGACAGCGTGGCGCACAACGTCTTCTGGCCCTCGATCAGCGGCAACAAGAAACTGGGCCACAACCTGGGCACCTGGCCCCAGGGTCAGCGGCAATCGTTCAAATTCGACACCGCCGGCATCATTCCATTGTTCTGCAACGTGCACCCTGACATGGCCGGCTACCTGATTGTCTCTCCCACGCCGTACTTTGCCACGACCGACAAGACCGGCGCTTACACAATTGAAAACGTGCCGGACGGTGAGTACACGGTGACCGCCTGGAACGAGGGCGCGAAGAACAAGTCCAACCCTGTGAAAGTCGCCGGCAGCACTGCGGCCGACTTCACTCTCAGCAAGTAAATCGGCGGGCGCCATGGTTTCTCCTGGCGCCCTCAGCCTCTTTCTCCAACGGGTGAGGTCCCCGGATGCTCGAGCGCTATATCGACAAGAAAGTCGACAGGGATTGGCTGAATACCAATTTCCCATGCATGATGGCATGTCCCGCGCACACCAATGCCGGCCGTTATGTTGCGCTCATTGCCGAGGGAGAGTTTGAAGAGGCTTACCGCACAGCGCGCGAGCCGAATCCCATGGCCAGCATCTGCGGCCGCGTCTGCGCGCATCCCTGTGAGACTGCCTGCCGCCGCGGAGCGATCGATAAGCCCATCGCCATCCGTGCGCTCAAGCGCTTCCTCACCGAGCGCCACGGGCCGGAGTCGCGGCGCCCCATCAATGTGAACGCAGGCCGCACGCAGCCCCGTCTTCCCTTTCGAATTGCCGTGGTGGGCGCAGGGCCTGTCGGCCTGTCTGCCGCGCACGATCTGGCGCTGATGGGTTACCCGGTCACCATCTTTGAAGCGTCGCAGGTGCCGGGCGGGATGCTCTATCTCGGCCTGCCCGAGTATCGCTTGTCGCGCGACGTGGTGGAAGCGCAGGTGCGCGAAATCCTCTCCACCGGCGACATCACTTTGAAATTGAACCGGGCGGCCGGACGCGATTTCACAATATCCGATCTGCGACGGGACTTCGATGCCGTGCTGATCGCTGTAGGTGCGCACCGCAGCCGCGACCTGACCATTCCCGGCGTGAACCTTGACGGCGTGTACAAGGGCATCGATTTTCTGCTCAATGTCAATCTCGGGTACCGTTTCACCATCGGCAAAAAGGTTCTGGTCATCGGTGGCGGCAACGTGGCCATGGATGTGGCGCGCTCCGCTGCACGCGAAGTGCTGCGTCAGCATGCCGGGGGCGTGGAGAACTTTGAGCCGTCGCAAGGAAGCATGGATGCGGTGGCTGCGCGCGAAATGATGGACGTTTCGCTCTCTGCCTTGCGGCTGGGCGCGCAAGAGGTGCACCTGGTTTGCCTGGAGAATCGCGCGGAAATGCCCGCCGCGCTTGAAGAGATCGAAGAGGCCGAGGAAGAAGGAATCATTATCCATCCCGGCTTCGGTCCCAAACAAATCATCGGTGAAAACGGGCGCGCAGTGGCGCTTGAAGTGCTCAAAACGAAATCTGTCTTCGACGCCAACCGCCGCTTCAGCCCCACCTTCTACGAGAACAGCGAGACTCGGCTGGATTGCGACACCATCATCATGGCCATCGGCCAGGCGCCGAATCTCCAGTTCCTTGGCACGGACGATGGTGTGGATATTTCGCCGCGCGGCTTGATCGCGGTAAACCCGCAAACGCTGATGACGTCAGCAAAGGGCGTGTTCGCGGGAGGCGACTGCGTCTTTGGCCCGCGCCTCATCATCGACAGCGTGGCCGATGGCAAGCGCGCCGCGGTAGGCATCGACGAGTTCCTGCGCGGCACCGAGCACGCCGACCCCATTGTTGAAGTTGCGGTGCTTGAGCGTCATCGCATGCCGCTGGAGTTGCTCGACATGGTGCGGCAGCCGATTCCGATGCTGCCTCTGAATCGCCGCACAGGCGTCACCGAAGTTGAGATCGGCTTCGATGAGGAATCGGCAATTGCCGAGGCACAGCGCTGCCTGCACTGCTGGGTGAACACAGTATTTGAAGGCAACGCCGCAGACGCCACATCCTGCATCTTGTGCGGCGGCTGCGTCGATGTTTGCCCAGAAAACTGCCTGGAATTGGTCTCGCTAGATCGCATCGCATTCGACGAGGGAACCATAAATCAACTCGCCGAAGCCCGTGACCTGCTGGGTGTGGAACTTGACGACATAAAGGCGGATGAGCTTGGCGTCATCACCGGCTCGGCCATGCTGAAAGATGAAACGCGCTGCATCCGCTGTGGGCTGTGCGCCGCACGCTGTCCCGCCGGAACCATCACCATGGAGTCGTACAACCTTCTCTCCGCGGATTCGACCGGTCTGATTTCAGGTGAATCCATCGATCGCTTCTTGCGCTCAAAACCGCCGCTGGCCGGCGTTCCGAAGAGGTAAATGATGCCCGACGCAACACACATCAACACGAAGGAACCACCCGCGGAGTTCGACCGCCGAGCCTTCTTTACCAAAATCGGACTCGGGTCGCTGGGCATTGCCGCCGCAGGCACCATTGTCTTCTCCTACGAATATCTCTCGCCCAACGTCCTCTATGAGCCTTCGGCGGTGGTCAACGTGGGCAAGCCTGAGAGCTTTGCGGTGAATTCGGTCACCATGGATATCAACTCCGGAATCTACCTGGTGCGCGCCGATGAAGGGTTCTTCTCGCTCAGCGCGGTGTGTACTCACCTGGGCTGTCTAACCGCATGGAACCAGGACCTGGGCATCATTGCCTGCCCGTGCCATGGCAGCAAGTTCACGCGAACGGGAGAGAAGATCGAGGGGCCCGCACCCAAGCCGCTGCCTTGGCTGAAGACATGGGTAAGCGATGAAGGCGATCTGATGATTGATCGCTCCGTTGACATTCCGCCGCTGCAGTATCTGAGGATATGAGCATGCCCTTCAGCGCCGATCAGATGATCGATAAAGTACGAGGGAGCCGGGTGTGGCGATCGGTCTTTCGCAGCGGAAGCGGCTCAAGCACGCTGCACCGCGCACTTGCCATCCAGCAAAATATCTTCCTCCACCTGTTCGCCACCAAGGTTCGCAAGCGCATGGTCCGCTTCGGCGTCACATGGTACCTTGGCACGCTGACCTTCGGGACGTTTCTGATCCTCGTCATCACCGGCATTCTGCTCATGCTTTACTACCATCCTTCTGTGCCGCAGGCCTACGCCGACATGAAGGACCTGCAGTTCGTCGTATCGTCGGGACTTTTCCTCAGGAATCTGCACCGGTGGTCGGCGCAGCTGATGGTCTTCCTGGTCTTCGCGCACATGTTCAAGGTCTTCTATCGCGGCGCGTACCGAACGCCGCGCGAGTTTAACTGGGTTATCGGCGTCGTGCTCCTTGTGATCACACTGCTGCTCAGCTACACCGGCTACCTGTTGCCCTGGGATCAGCTTGCGTTCTGGGCCATCACTGTCGGCTCGAACCTGTCTTCTGCTGTGCCGCTCGTCGGCAGCAGGATTCACTTTCTGCTGCTGGGCGGCAACCAGGTGAATGCCAACGCGCTCCTGCGCTTTTACGTGTTGCACTGCGTAATGCTTCCGCTGGCCGCCATCCTCTTCATCGCCATCCATTTCTGGCGCATCCGCAAGGACGGCGGACTCTACGTGCAGCAGTCGGAACCGAAAACGCAAGCAATTGTTGACGGCGGGCTTGCGGTCAAGGAGGGGCAATGAGCGAACCGAAGGATTTCGTCGCCGGCATTGACTCGGACCAGCGCCGCTCGCCCACGCGCGTGGTCTTTGTCACACGGCGCACCTCGGCGCAGGTGAAGGTTACCGAGGAAGATCAGGTGCAAACCTTTCCTGAGGTGCTCTTCCGCGCAGCCCTGGCCATCGAACTGCTTACGATCGCGCTTGTTGTTTTCTCGCTGTTCTTCAATGCGCCGCTGGAAGGCATTGCCGACCCGACGCACACGCCCAACCCGGCCAAGGCGCCGTGGTATTTTCTCGGCCTGCAAGAACTGCTGCACTACTTCCCGCCTGTGGTCGCCGGCGTATTGGTGCCCACGCTCCTCATCCTCTCGCTGGTGGTTATTCCCTATTTCAACGTCAATATCGAAGCCAACGGCCTGTTCCTCAAGGACCACGCTAAGCGCGTGCGTCTGTTCTACCTCACGGCGATGGGGATGCTGATCTTTCTTCTTGCTTTCCGTGTCTACGTCGCAGTTGGGCCCACGGTGATCGTTGCGTTGGCAATGATCGTCGCTGCCTACAGCACACCGGATTCGCCGTCGCGCCTGCGCCGCTACCTTGCTTTGAAGCCGCTGGCTTACTGGATCATGACGTGGTTTCTCTTTGAACTGATTGTGCTCACCGCTGTTGGCACATGGTTTCGCGGCCCGGGCTGGTCCTGGGTCTGGCCCTGGAGGAGTTAAGTGCAACCGATCAGAAAGTATCTTTCCTCTGTGTGGCAGGCGCTGTTCGGCGATCCGGTGCGGGCGTTCGGCGTCGTAAGCCTGATCCTGCTACTGGCGCTGGCTATCGCGCCGGCAAAAGAGCACTTCAGCCAGTGGCACAGCTATCAGCGCAAATACCTGGGACTCATCCGCGATCGCGGTGATGCAATCAGCCTGCGCCGGCGCTTCGAGCCAGGAATTCATCAGATTTGGCTGCCGGAACTGGGTGTCGTGGACCGCTGCACCACCTGCCACCTGGGCCTGAAGGAAGCTAGTCTTTCCGACGTCACTCAGCAGCCTTTCCGCAAGCACCCCGTCGTCCCCCACTCGCTCGACGCATTCGGATGCGTCATCTGTCACGGGGGTCAGGGACAGGCCACCACGGTTGTCGAAGCGCACCACAGCGAGCGGGCCGGCGAAGAGCCGATCCTGCCCACGCGCTACATTGAGTCTGGCTGCGGCCAGTGCCACCAGAATTCGCTGCCAGGAACGCCGCAGCTCAATTTGGGCAGAACCATGCTTAGTCGCTATGGCTGTGTCCACTGCCACGCTGTTACGCGACCCGATGGCAGCAAGGTGGCAGCTACGGATCACCCTCCCTCGCTGGTGCATATCGCCGACAAGACCACGCGCGAGTGGCTCTTCAGCTGGCTCAAGGACCCTCAGGCCTACGCGGCATCGACGACGATGCCCAACTTCAAACTCAGCGACGCGGATGCTAGCGACATATCGGCTTACCTTGTCAACAGCAGTTCGCCGAAAGCCGGAGATACTGCGGCAGATGCCAAGCCAGCAGCAAACGCCGATCCCGCCGCGGGACCGAGCCTCTACGGCGAATCCTTCTGCGCCTCCTGCCACTCGGTACAGAACGCGGCGGGCAACCTGGTGGGCGGCGATCTGGGACCGGAACTGACGCGGATTGGCAACAAGGCAAAGCCCGAGTGGCTGGCGGCATGGCTGCAGAACCCGCGCGTCTACGACTCGACCACGCCCATGCCGCATTACCGCTTCGCGCCGCAGCAGATCGCCACGCTCGTTGCTTTTCTGCAGACAAAATCTGATTCCGATTACGGCTCTGGCGTTCATTTGGATGCAGCAACCCCGCAGCAGATTGCCCACGGACGCAAGCTCATCGTTGAATTGGGGTGCGCGGCCTGTCACGAGATCAACGGCGTGCAAAAGCCCGAAAACTTTGCGCCCGACTTGAGCGCGATTGGCAGCAAGCCGCTTGCGCAGATTGTCTTCCTGCCCGGCATGGAGCACTCGCTGCCCACCTACATCGCAGCCAAGATCCGCCAGCCACGCGCCTTCGGCTCCAGTGTCAAGATGCCGCAGTTCACGCTGTCGGCCGCACAGACAGATGCGTTGACCACCGCTCTGCTCGCGCTCACCGCCCGCGGCCGGTCGATGCCCGACAACCTGCGTGTTGCTGCAGTTCCAGAAACGAATTATCAGCCTGCCGGCCCCGCGGGCAAGCTGATCACAGAGCTTGCCTGCTTCAGTTGTCACCGCTTCAACGGCAGGGGCGGCGAGATGGCGCCCGATCTCAGCTGGGAAGGAAGTTCTGTGCAGCGGCAGTGGCTCACGAACTTCCTGCACAACCCCAATACGCTGCGTCCATCTCTCATCCGGCGCATGCCGCGCTTCAATCTCAGCGACAGCGACAACAAGGAACTCACGGATTACATCCTCACCGTCTACCAATCACCGGCCATCGATGCTGATCTCGTCCCGGCAGCCACCAATTCCGCTGATGTCGTGGAGCACGGGCGGCAACTGTTCTATTCCAAGTATGCTTGCCAGTCGTGCCACATCATCGACACCAAGACCGACAAGGGTTATATCGGGCCGACACTCACCCAGGTTGGCTCTCGATTAACCGCGGGATGGCTCTACGCCTGGCTCAAGAATCCACAGGCGCTGCGGCCCAGCACGACAGAGCCGAACCAGAACCTGAGCGACGAAGATGCCCACGCGCTGACGGCCTTTCTGATGTCGCTCAAGGGTTCAGGCGGGCAAGGAGCGAAGCGATGAACACGCGACTGAGTGCACAAACGAAGTTTCGAGTCTTAGCGGCTCTTGCGATTCTCCCGCTCACGATGCTCCTCTGCTGCAAACACTCCGCACTGCCGAATGCGGCCCTCAAGGCCACCGCACAGGGAACAGCTCTGGTCGAATCCAGCGGCGGGCACCAGGTGGGCGCCACGGGCACCACGCTTACAGACCCGCTTGTGGTGCAGGTGAACGACGACCAGGGAACCGCAGTGCCCGGGGCTCTGGTTGAGTTTCATGGTCCGTCAGGCGTGAGCTTTGATCCGGCCGCGGTTCTCACCGACTCCAGCGGCCAGGCAACTACAGCGGTGACTCTGGGCACTATTGCGGGACGATACCAACTCAGCGCCATGACTCCCGGCAAGGGCAAGTCCGTGACGCTCGACACTTTGGAGATTGCGCTGGGCTACGAGCAGCGGGTTGGATCGATTCTGGCGGACAAGTATTGCAGCCGCTGCCACGATCCGGAGTCATCGCCGGTGCGCGTTTCGAATTACGACAACCTTGAAGTCAAGCCGCATGCCTTCAGCGAGGGCAACACGCTTAACAAAATAAGCGACGCCGATCTGACTTCAATCATTCTTCACGGAGGCCCGGCCCTCAATCGCTCCGCACTCATGCCGCCCTATGGGAACACGCTGAGCGCTCCGGATATCAAGGCAATCATCGCTTACATCCGCGCATTATCAGATCCCCCGTATCAGCCGCCAGGGACGGTGTATGCGCGCCAGTAGTTCTGAATCTCTGACTTTGAATCGTTGCTCCCGGATGACCAGACAATCGAAAGTTCCTCATCTTTCGGAAGGATAAGAATCGGCAAACGCGGTTCTTGCGAGGCGCGCTCTTTGCAGCCATCTTCAACATCTCGGTCGACCCTCGCTATTGCATTCTTGGCAACGGGCTTCCTCCTGGCAGGTACGTCGGCTCAAGCTCCACAAGCTCCCCAGAGTGGTGCGGAAAAACTGTCGGCGTCGCCCCGCACGTTTCCCGCGCCCACCAACCTGCAAGTGCTCCCCAAGAACCTCTCCGGCCAACAAGTGCACGACATCATGGAACAATGGGCATATTCTCTCGGTGTTCGTTGCGATTCCTGCCACACTGAAGATCTTGATGGCGTTAGCCCGGACGGGCGTCCGCGTCTCAAGTTTGCGGATGATTCCAAGCCGATGAAGAAAAACGCGCGCATCATGTACACCATGACCGACAAGATCAATGCCGACTACGTCGCCAAGGTCGACGGCTCTGGCTTGCCTGTCACCTGCGGTACATGCCATCGAGGCGAGATAAGTCCGGATCCGTTTACGATGCAGCGGCCGGCTCAACCACCGGCTGCACAAGCCCCGACGGCTGGGAAAGAGGGTCCGCAGCTGAGATGAAAGCTCTGCATGATTCTCTCGCTCTAAACGACAGCCCAAACCGGCAATCAATCACCCATCTGCCGATAAAAACGCCAGCAGCACGGCCGCGAACCTACCGCATTTGGCTGCTGGGCGCGGTGATGCTTTGCGCTGCATCGATTGTGGCTCAGCCAAGCGAAGCGCATCCCGCGGGCCTCCAAGCGGCGCAATCTGATTCGAGCGACTTGATAGACCCCGCCCTTTGCGCGACCTGTCACAAAGAGGTCGTAAAGAGTTTTGCCAACGATCCGCACAACAGGTTGGCGCTCGTCGATCGCGGCAAAGGCGTGACCTGCGAGAGCTGTCACGGCCAGGGCACGGCGCACGCAAAAGATGGCGGCACTACTTTAATGTTCGACCCGGCCACGGCCGCGCCCAAACAAGTTGATGAAAAATGCCTGGCGTGCCATGACAGACACGGACATTTCGAGCGCTCGGCCCATGGCGAGGGCAATGTGAGCTGCGTGACTTGCCATGTCATCCATGCTCCCGGCGCGCCGAAGCAGTCGCTCAAAATGGCGCAGCACCGACTTTGTTTCCAATGCCACGGCGATGTCAAGGCACAGTTCTCCATGCCCTTTCACCACAAGGTTGAAGAGGGGCTGATTGAGTGCACCGACTGCCACGATGTGCACGGCGCGTCAGGAGAGAATACGCTGCCTTCTTCCAAATGGCAGTTCAGGATGTGCACCAAATGCCACACGGCGACGGCCGGACCCTTCGTTTATGAGCACGCTCCGGTCAAAGCCGAGGGTTGCAGCGCTTGCCACCTCCCGCACGGAGGACCGAATCCTAAAATGCTGATTCAATCCGATGCGAAAATAACTTGCCATCAATGTCACTTGCCGTCGCGGAACTCCGCAACGGGCCAGCGCGCCGAACCGGCTCACATTCAGTCGGCGCAGAGCCAGTCGTGTATCAGCTGTCACTCGAGCATCCACGGCTCCAACACCAGCGGCGTATTCCTGAAGCCCACGCGTGGAAGTAGCGAGCATTGACAAGACAGTTGGACCAGTTTCAGCATTGTTGAGGGATTGATCCTGGTGATGATCACCGGATGGAAGCCCTTCGATCCGCTGGTCGCATTCGCCATAGCTGCAAACATCCTATGGTCAGGCGGACGGCTGATCTGGCAATCGTTGCGGGAGCTCCTTGATTACTGAGACCCCAAGGTTTTTCATCTGATTCGAAGCTGGCTTGACGCAATTGGCGAGGACGTCGGTTTGCAATACCACGGAGTGCGCCTCCGCTCCACCGGTTATCGTCAGATCATTGAGGTGCACCTTTTATTTCCGTACTCCATGAGCCTGGGAGAGGCACACCGTCTGGCGACACTGGTTGAAGAGCGCCTGGCCCTCGATTCGGAGATGCCCTCGGAAGTGACCACTCACCTGAAGTCGCGCGAAGATCATTCCGAGGTGCATCACGTGCAGCACTACACGGGACGACCTGACGTATGCCCCCTAGATTGGTAGCATCGGTGATCTTGGGTGGTTGTTGGACTATCGGCACGCCGGCCACCCGTAAGTTGGTTAACAACTTTCCCTGTGTGATTCAAGTTGATGCAAAACGGGCTTTTTAATTTGAAGGCGACTGGCCGTGAATGGTAAACGAAAAGCGGATCAGGGTACAGGAATAGCAAGGGGCGCATTTCGCTGCTTCAGTCCACTTGGCCGAATAGTCGGCTGTACATCCAGTTGCGGGGGTAACAACTCACCCGGGTTCGATACCAAGTCTGTCGTTTACAGCTATTCTCAAACGCTGCTTGCAGCCGATATAGCGTTCTGTGGTCTGCACAGATACCTGCCCAAGGGGAAATTGGATCTGCTCAAGCTCGCCTCCTGAATCGTGGCAGAGCCGCGCACAGGATCTTCGGAGATCATGCGGCGCGAGACGCGGAATGTTCATGCTCGCGGCAGTCTTCTTGACAACGTGCCAGACCGTCTTTTGTGAAATGCCGTGTCCCCATGCTTTTCCCGCCCCGCAGACACAGCGGAATAGGGGACCGCCTTCAATACCGGCTGCGGTTAACCACGCATCTAGCGTCTCTTTGACCCAATTCGGGACGGGGACAGTCCGAATGTGCCTTCCCTTGCCAATGAGATCGACGATCGCCCAGCGCTCCTCTCGACGCTGCAGGCTCTGGAGCGTCAGTTCCGCAAGCTCGCGACGGCGCAGACCGCAGCCGAGCAGGATGGCCAGGATTGCTCGATTACGGTTTCCGGTCAGAGTTTGTCCATCGGGTACCTGCCAGAGCGCAGCCGCCTCGCCTGCTGTAAGCCAGTTGCCCAAACGAGAACCCAATTTGCGGACACCTTTAACGCGATGGATGCCGGCGGCAAATTCAGGGCTCAATAGTCCAGAGTCAGCCGCCTCATATGCCAACCGCCGCACGGCCGCCATTCGCACGTTGATCGTTCCGGGCGCAAGACCGCGCTCCTCCAGGTGAAAACCGATACCGCAAAACCGCAGTTTTATTGAAGGCCAGTCGAGGTTCAGAACAGTACCAGGCGACGAACTCATCGATAGCGTGCTGGTATCCGCGCCTCAAGTCGGGAGAACCAAGGCTCCGGAGGACTGCGGCTTTCGAGTGCTCCAGATCAGGTATACCAAGCTTAGTCTTTGGTCGGCTCTTCTTGCACGTTGCCTTATTGGTTAACGTTTTCCTTATGATTGCCGCCCTCCAATGCGGCGGATCATGAGGTTAATTCGTCTTTGAAATCTGTGTCTACTATTACCTGTTCCGGGTCAGCTGACTGATAGCCGGTTTTACGTCCAGATGGACTGGAATTGTAAGCCCTGGCCGACATCTCGTCACCAATCTGCTGTCGACGAGTGCATTGGCAATAAGTCATCAATCCAGAGGCACTCGAAGCGAAATCGGCGTTTATTAGGCCGAATCCAAGAGCTAATTTCTGCAAGCGTGGCCTTTTGACTGCTCTTGACGAGATTTGCGGCCATCAGTTGCTTTTCCAAGGTTTATAGTGGAGACGTTCTCAATTTGTGTTTTTTCACCTATCCTGTTCCTTCAAGGAAGGGGCGGCTCGAATGCCGGTTGGATCTTCAATAGGGTAACGACGCAATTGAGGATGAGTC
>Ga0224557_1002765_pt1 | contig 14462 bp, 15 predicted proteins | sample 714S31014metaG_FD_180677 | JGI IMG/M metagenome (GOLD analysis project Ga0224557, IMG submission 180677) | Peat soil microbial communities from Stordalen Mire, Sweden - 717 S3 10-14 | ecosystem: Environmental > Terrestrial > Soil > Wetlands > Peat | place: Sweden: Norrbotten County, Stordalen...
TGGAATACTTGAGCCGGAATCGACCAGTGCGTTCGCCGCAGGATCGATTCCAGGGAGTCTTTGAGTCATGACGACCATTCCCCTGGCGCTTCCCCACGCCGCGCCCTATCTGATCGAACAGGATTACGCAGCCTACACGGAGGAGCAGCACGCGGTGTGGGCCGAGCTAGCGCGCCGCCGCATGGACCAGCTTGAGGAACATGCCGCGCGTGAGTATCTCGAAGGCTTCGAGGTCCTCGGCCTTTCACGTGACCGGCTGCCGGATTTGACCGCCATCTCTCGCCGTCTTGAACCGCGTACCGGCTGGCAGACAACGCCCGTCAGCGGCTTCATGCCGGGCCCGGCTTTTTTCGAGATGCTGGCCGCGCGCCGCTTTCCCACCACGACATGGCTGCGCCGGCGCGACTCGCTCGAATACACCCCGGAACCCGACATCTTTCACGATGTCTTCGGACACGTGCCCATGCACGCCCATCCGGTCTTCGCGGATTTTCTGGCGCACTACGGCCAACTCTGCGCCCGCGTCAATGATCAGGGAAATCAGGACGGTGCGATTCTGGAGCGCATCGGCCGCGTCTTCTGGTACACGGTCGAATTCGGCCTCATCCGCCAGCAGGGCCGCGTGAAGGTTTACGGCAGCGGACTTATCAGCTCTAACGGGGAATGTACGAATGTGCTCAATGGAGGTTGCGAGGTGCGTCGCTTTGAGCTCGAAGCGGTCTTGCGCACCCCGGTCAAAGTGGACGAGATGCACCGGCTGCTCTTCGCCATCGAGAGCTTCGATGAGGCTTATGAGGCGATGCACACGCTGGAAGCCCGCATCAATAAAGGAATTCCTTTGCATTAGCGGGTGGCCCAGATCCGGATCTTCGGACATGGGAAATCCACGAACTGCAACCTGCGGAAAAGGTAGGATTCAGACGCGCTCCACCGCCAGCGCCACCGCGTTGCCGCCACCCAGGCACAACGCAGCGATACCCCTCTTCTTGCCCAGCCGCTTCATCGCGTACAGCAGCGTGGTCAGCACGCGCGCTCCGCTGGCGCCGATCGGGTGACCGATGGCCACCGCGCCGCCCTGCACGTTGACCTTCGCGGGATCGAGGCCCAGGTCGCGATTCACAGCGAGTGCCTGCACACTGAAGGCCTCGTTCAGCTCGAACAAATCCACGCTATCGAGCGGCCAACCCGCCTTTGCCGCCACCTTGCGCACAGCTTCAATGGGAGCCAGCCCAAACCACTCCGGCGCGCCACCGCTGGTGGACTGGGCGCGAATCAAAGCCAGCGGCATGATGCCCAATTTCACAGCACGCTCGGCGCTGGTGACCACCAGGGCCGCGGCGCCGTCGCTCACGCCGGGAGAGTTGCCCGCGGTCACTGTGCCTTCCGGCTGAAAAGCCGGCTCAAGCCGGGAAAGGATTTCGACGGTAGTCTCAGGGCGGACCGATTCGTCGGCATCGAAGAGCCGCGATTCCGCTCCTTTTTTGGACGGCGGAATCTCGACGGGCAGAATCTCTTCCCGAAAGAAACCCTCCGCCGTGGCCGAAGCGGCGCGGCGGTGCGACTCGGCCGCAAAAGTGTCCTGCTCCTCGCGGCTGATGCCGTAGCGGGCCGCGATCTTCTCCGCGCCCACGCCCATATGGAAGTTGTTGTAGACCTCCCAGAGGCCGTCCTGGATCATCGCATCCACCAGCGCGCCGTTGCCCATGCGATAGCCGCCGCGAGCCTGGGGCAGCAGATAGGGCGCGTTGGTCATCGACTCCATGCCGCCGGCGACGACCATTTCGGCGTTTTCCGTCTGGATGGCTTGCGCGGCCAGGGCCACGGCCTTCAGGCTCGAACCGCAGACCTTGTTGATGGTGAGCGCGGCTACCTGATTGGACAATCCGCCGTAGATCGCGGCCTGGCGCGCCGGAGCCTGGCCGAGACCGGCCTGCAAAACGCAGCCCATGATGCACTCGTCCACGGCTGCCGGTTCAATGCCCGCCCGGCGCACCGCCTCGCGTACCGCAAGCGCGCCCAGCCGCGGCGCGGAAAAAGGCTGGAGCGAGCCCTGAAACCGGCCCACCGGGATACGCGCTGCTGAAATGATTGCAACTTCTTTCATATGGATAGCTCCGCTCGGCAGGAATCCGGCGGCGCTACCGTGCGCAAAGGGACGCAGGGTCTCGCTGCCAACCCGAACATCCTAGCGCATCAGTCGCATTGAGCGCCACGTGCGTGTGGCGATGGCTCACCGCCCGCGCCGCGAGCTAGTCAATAGTTAAAGAAGGTGAGGTAAATCAGCACGCACAGCGCGGCGAAGGCTACCAGGAGCATCGCTATAACCACCTTCAGCGCGACGTAGTTCTCGGTTTGATGGAGTCGGCGGGCATCGTTAGTAGGCGGAATCAGCCGCGCCATCTCAATACCGATGTTGTCGTGGCCGCCGGCAGCCAGACCCAGCTCGAGAAGATTGCGGGCGGCGGCTTCCAGCGTTAATCCAGGGGTCTCCATCACCTTCTGGATTTCCCGCTCCGGGACAAATCTCCAAAGGCCGTCAGAACAGAGCAGCAGCGTGTCGCCTGCGGCGAGGGGGTGCTGCTCAATGTCGATCTCAACCTCGGGCTTAAGGCCCAGGCTGCGCGTCAGCACCGAGGAATCGGGATGGCGCTGAGCCTCTTCCTTGGTAATCAGGTCGTGGCTGAGCAGGTCCTGCACGGCGGAGTGGTCGGTGGTGAGGCGGTGCAACTGGCCGGCGCGCACCAGATAGGCGCGGCTGTCGCCGACATGGCCGATCCAGGCGTGGGTTCCGTCTGCCCCTTCTTGCATCAGGGCCAGCACCACCGTGGATCCCATGCCTTGATGTGGCGCCCCCGGCGTCTTGGCAGCCGCAAAAATTTTCTCATTGGCGAGCGACGCCGCTGCGCGAATGGCGTTGCCAACCGGGTAGTCGCGCGGGAGTGCCGCCAAATGCGCGTAAAGATGCTCCACCGCTATCCGGGATGCGGTAGCTCCTCCAGGGTATCCGCCGACGCCGCCAGCGACGATTAGTAGGTCGCCCATGGCGATGCGAACATGGAGAACGGAATCCTGGTTCTCTTCGCGCAGGGTGCCACGGTCGCATTCCTCGGCAAACAGGATGACTGGCTGCCCAAAGACTGGTATCTCGCTCATGCCTTAACCTCACATAGGGGACAGAACTTTCGCTTTACAGTTAAGCGCGAAACCGTGCAGAAACTACGCAAGCCGCCTGTGGAAAACCGTCCCATCACCTCAGCGGAAAAGTTTGCCGCAGTTGGCCGGCCTCGTTCATGCCAATGATTGCTCAAGCCGGGCCTTGCGGATCGTTCTCCCGCTAGCGCTGGCCTCCGCTCTACGTCTTGCGCTCCGGCCAGCCGGCTTGACTCATTCTGGTACGTAAAACCAGCAATCACAATGAGCAACCACACTGTAACACGGAATCTTCCCTCTTGAGCAGAGGACGCAAAAGGAAAGAACGAAGGGTACTCGGGCGAGGCCAGGAGCAAATCCACAACTTAGGCCTGAAAGGCCGGCTTCGGACTATTGCGCACGCTCCCGGCGCTTCTATATTGTCCAATGAATTGACTACATAAGGGATGCTGAGACGCTCCAAATCTTCCCAACCAGCCCGCATTTCCCCGCCAGCCCAGGGCCTCCTGACTCTTCTTGCATCTCAAATAAGTTATGCCCTTGAGTCGCGCATACGAGTGCCAAAGGCGCTTCTTTCCATCTCGCCAGGCACGCCTGCGCACTTCAGGCCGATGGCCTGGTGCGATAATCTTGTTGACAATAGAAACCTCCCTCCCCGCACCGGGTGAACCTAATTGATTGTCGAAATTGAAAATCTGACCAAGATTTACTTGTCGAAGCTGCGCGTGGTGGCCCTCGATGGCATCGACCTGGAGCTGAAACAGGGCGAGATCTTCGGATTGCTGGGGCCGAACGGGGCCGGCAAGACGACCACCATCTCGATTGCCACCACACGCGCGTTGCCCACCAGCGGAACCGTGCGCATCAAGGGCATCAACGTGGTTAAGCATCCGGCCCATGCGCGGCGGCTTATTGGAGTTGTCCCGCAGTTCAATACGCTCGACCGCTCGCTGACCGTCTATGAGAACCTTTACTTCCACTGCCGCTACTTTGGCTTCTCGCACGCGCACGCCAAATCCCGATCGCTGGAGCTTCTGACCCAGTTCATGCTCTCAGAGCGCAAAGACGCTTACCCGCCGCAGTTGTCCGGCGGCCTGGCGCAGCGTGTGCAGATTGCCCGCGCCATCGCGCACCGGCCGACAGTCTTGTTTTTGGACGAGCCGAGCGCCGGCCTTGACCCGCAAAGCCGCATGGCCATGTGGTCGGCGGTCGAAGGGCTTCGCACCGAAGGTATCACGGTGCTGCTGACCACGCACTACATGGAAGAGGCCAACTCGCTCAGCGACCGGCTGGCCATCATCGACTACGGACGCGTGCTGGCCCTCGGGTCGCCCGAAAAGCTGAAAGCCACCCTCGGCGCGCACACCATCTTCAATCTGAAACTCCGGTCGCTTGAAGGGCTGGAGCCGCTGGCAGCCAAGCTGAGGGCGCGCCCCGATGTTACCAGCGCCGAAGTTACCCCCGACGGGCTGCGCGTGATTGCGGCCAACTCCGACGGCCTGTTGCCGGAGCTGGTGCAAGCCGCCGCCGGCCACGGCCTGCGCGACCTTCAGATTACCGAGCCCAGCCTGGAGACCGTCTTCATTCGACTCACCGGGAGGGACCTGCGTGAATAACATTCGCCTGAAACTCGGGAGATTTCTGAAGACGCTCCTGGAGATGTTTCTGCAGGATATGGAAGCGCTGACGAGATATCTGGACCACCGCATTTCGGGCAGTCCCGACTCGGTCGCTCTCGAAGCCGGAATATTCTTCAAGGCCTTTTGGGGGCTGTTTCTGCGCGATCTGCGTGTGCTTACGCGGGAGTTTCTGCCGTTTGTGCTGCGCGTGGGGATGCAGCCGCTGCTCTTTCTTTTCGTCTTCACCTTCATCCTGCCGCGCATGGGCAACGGCAATCCGATGGCTGTCGGCGGCGGCGTGGACTTCGGCACCATCCTTCTGCCGGGATTGATGGCCGTGGCCATCATGTTCTCGGGCATCGCTGGCGTGGCGCTGCCGCTGTCCAGCGAATTCGGCATCACGCGCGAGATTGACGACAGGGTGATGTGCCCTCTGCCGCTGTGGACCGTGGCTCTCGAAAAAGTCTGCTTCAGCGCCATGCAAAGCATAGTCGCCGCGCTGCTGGTGATTCCCATGGCCCGCTACATTCCGGCCGTGCCGGTGCGAGCCGACATACATAACTGGTTCCTGCTGGCGCTGGTACTGGTGCTGGCGAGTCTGCTGGCAGGGTCGCTGGGCCTGGTCATCGGTTCGACAGTGAATCCCAAGCAGATCGGTCTGGTCTTCTCCATCATCGTGGTGCCTATTACCTTTTTAGGATGCGTCTACTATCCATGGGCGTGGCTGAGAACAATTCCCTGGCTAAAGTACGGCGTGCTCTTCAATCCCATCGTCTACATGAGCGAAGGCCTGCGCGCCGCCGTCACTCCTTCCATCGCGCACATGCCCTGGTGGGCGATCCTGGTGGCGCTGTTGTTCTTCACCGCCGCGCTGGGCCGCTGGGGCCTGCGCGGATTCCTGGGAAGAGTGCTGTCGTAGGTTCATGTAGATTCTTGCATCTCAATTGGTATACAATGTATTTATGAGCGCTACCCTGCCCAATGCGACCGCGATGATTCACGTCCGCGTGGATCAGAAACTGAAAACCAAAGCAACCAAAACTCTGGATGCCATGGGATTGAGCCTTTCTGATGCTGTGCGCCTCCTGCTGACTCGCATCGCGGTCGAGAAGGCGCTTCCCTTCGAGGTCCGGGTTCCTAACCTCGTAACCAGGGCAGCGATGGAAGAGGTCCGGCGCGGAAAACTGCCTTCAGCGTCGAGCGTTGCCGATTTGATGGTTCAACTGAATGCGGAAGATTGATTGGACTCGCCTGTTCAAGCGAGATTACAAAAAAACGCAATCCAGCCCCAGGTATCGCAGCGATCTGAAGACGCTGCTTCCCGCTGTATTGGATAAGTTAGTGGTCGATCAAGAGCTCGATCCGAAGTTGAAAGATCATGCCCTCACAGGCGAGATGTCCGGCTTTCGGGAGTGCCACCTGAAACCGGATCTGCTTCTCATCTACGCAAAAGCCGAAGACCCTCCCGCCCTGATTCTGATGCGAATCGGTTCACACAGTGAACTCTTCTAGTTCGGCGACCCAGATCAGGCTATTGTCAGGCTGCGGCATCCAACGGTATCGGCGGCGGGACTCAACTTGATTTCGATATCGTAGCCGAGGCGATTCAGGCACTCCATTAACTTGCGTTCCGAAAGATTGGAAAAATCACCGCGCGTGAGGCCGGATACCTTTGCTTGTGAAATCCCCATCCGGCGGCCGGCTTCCTCTTGAGTCAGGCCCAAACGCCGCACGGCGCGTGTAATTTCAATAACCAGGCCAGACTTGATTTTGAGCTGCTCTGCGTCAGGCAGACCGAGGTCCGCGAAAACGTTGCCGGAGCTGAATTCTACTTCAATGCCGTCAGGAACGCGTATTGCCATTTGCTGCTCCCAATCCAGAAAAGCGGTCTTGCGGCGGTATGCACGTGTTGATTATACCAGAACAGGTATGAGATGCGAAACTTATAAGTCGATAGAATGTAGATAGAGACTTTGACCATGCGGCTGTATTTCAGGAATTTCCCGATGCTTCTGGCTCCGGCGCTGCTGATGGTGGCCGGTTGCGGCGGGATGGGCACGGCAAATTCCTCGAATGCGGGCTTTTCGGTTACGCCAGGCGCGAGTTCCATCGACACCAACTGCACCGGCTGCAATGCAACCAGCGCTCAGGGCGGCTCGGTTCACCAGTTTGCGGCCATCCAGACGAACGGCAGCCCGGCGGAAGTCACCTGGTCGGTCTCCGGCGGGGATGCAGTGAGCGGGCCGGGAAGCATCAACGCAAACGGCCAGTACACGCCGCCCAGTTATTTGACCGCCGACCACGCAGAGGTAGTGGTGACCGCAACACAGGCGGCGAATCCCAGCCTCCGGACGAGTTCCGTTTTGACCGTCACGCCGGGATTCCTGCAACCGCTGACGCCGGAGAACGCGGCCCTCGGCGCAGGCGGAACGGTCACCATTACAGGCTTTCTGGCCGAGGCAAGCGGAACGGCGGGCATCCACTTTGAGTTGGCAAGCTCGGCAAACGGGCAAGGCAGCGGCCAGGGTTCTCTGGGGGCGGTGAGTTGCCAGCGCGAAAGCCAGGCTTTTACCTCCTGCACAGTCACCTACACGGCGCCGGCTTCGGTGCAGGCTACGGGCGCTACCTATGTGGTGGCCACAGTGAGCGGGGCTTTGCCGGGCGCTGGGCCGAGTTCCATTTCCAGGACCGCAGCCGTGGTGCTGTTGAATACGGCTGGGATTACGAGCAACCCGGCCACGCATCAGGCCCCGTTGGCGGCGTCGGTGCTGTTGGGCAGCTCGGGCGGCAACAACACGGACTACGACACGCGCGGCAACCAGATTGTGGATTGCTGCAGCGGCACCCTGGGCGCGCTGGTCGAGGACTCGAGCAAGCGCGAGTACCTGCTGGGCAACAACCACGTGCTGGCCAGGAGCGACCACGCCAGCGTGGGCGATGCAATCGTGCAGCCGGGGCTGATCGACAACAACTGCATACCGTTGGGATACGACGCGGGCCCCACGGTGGTATCTTCCGTGGCCCCGGTGGCGCAGCTCACCGGCTGGCTGCCGCTCAGCTCGAAGCTGACCAATGCCGACGCGGCGATTGCTCAAGTGACCTCGCGCGCCGTTGACCCGAGCGGCAACATTCTGGAGCTGGGCGCGAGGCAGGCAGACGGCACGCTGGCCGCCGCGCCTCCCGGCATCAGCTCGACAGGCGGACGGGGCGAGGCCGCATGGCTCGAAATGAAGGTGGCCAAGAGCGGCCGGACGACCGGATTAACCTGCGGCGGCATCTCGGCTTTCGATCTCGACGTGACGGTGGATTATTACCTGGACTGCGCGGAGACGCGGCCCTACCTTAGCAAGAAATTTACCAACCAACTGGGCGTGAGCGGCAACCAATTCAGCGACGCGGGCGACTCGGGCGCTCTGGTGGTGGATGCCGCGAATGCCGAGCCTGTGGGCCTTTACTTTGCCGGAGGGGCGGACGTTGCTGGCGTGAGCCAGGGCGTGGCCAGCCCGGCAGCCGGCGTGCTGAGCGAGTTAGACGCGCAGTTAGGCGGGAGTTATACATTTGTGGGCGGGGCCGATCATGCGGTCAGTTGCCTGAGTTACGGCGACAACACCATCAGCGCCGCGCAGGGACGCACGCTCAGCGATTCGGAAAACGCGCGCGCCGTGCAAGCTCTTGGGCAGGCCCGCATGTTGGTGAGTTCGACAACAGGAATATTGGGCGTAGCCGCCGGCAAAAGCAGCGACCATCCCGGCGAGGCCGCGGTGATCCTCTACACGGACGAAAACAGGACGGTCAATGTGCCGGACACGGTGGGCGGCGTGCGCACGCTGGTGATTCCCACCACGGCTCGCGCGGTGGCCTACGGGGCTGCGCCGCAAACTCCGTTTGAAGCTGGTATCGTCAGCTTGCCGTCCTCAGTGCTGGCGCAGGCCATGACCGTCAAGAGCCAGGCGGCCACTGGCCTGATGCGGCAGAATCCGGCTTTTTTCGGTGTAGGCGTGGGCCAGAGCCTGGACAATCCGCACGAAGCGGCGTTGGTCGTCTATGTGGACCGCAATCGGATTCCTGCCCAACTGGCGCCAACCGTGGACGGCCTGCGCATACGCTATGTGGTGATGGACCGGCTCCATGTCACTCGCTCTTATGCGGCTGCGGCGCCGTCGAAGCTGCACTGCATGGCCCACGAGCCGGCGCGCCGGCCAGAGCATTTTGGCCCGCTCGACGCCGCCAAGGCGCGGATGCTGAAACTGAACTGAACCAACTCCAGCGACCGGTCTTCACTTGCCCACGAGCGCGGCGGCAATCTGGCGGCCGTGGTGGCGGCCATTCTCGATGAAAATCTCATTGGTGCGCGCGCCGGCGACGATCACTCCGGCCAGATAAATGCCGGGCACGTTGCTCTCGAGCGTCTCCGGGTTGCAGGCCGGCAGCCGATCCTCGCCCTCCAGGTGAACGCCCAAAGCCTCCAGGAACTCGAAGTCGGGGTGGTAGCCGGTCATGGCGAAGACAAAATCGTTCTTGACGGTCTCGCGGCCCTGGGGCGTCTGGATGAGCACGCTGTCCGGCGTGATTTCAACCACCTTGGAACAGAAATACGCCTTTATATCGCGGTTCTTGATGCGGTTTTCGATGTCCGGCCTGATCCAGTACTTCACGTGTTCGTGCATTTCGGAGTCGCGATGCACCAGGGTGACGCGCGCGCCGCTGCGCCACAGCTCGAGCGCCGCAATGGCAGCCGAGTTCTTGCCGCCGATGACCAGCACATCCGTCGCGAAGTAGGGGTGCGGATCGAAGTAGTAGTGATGCACCTTGCTCAGGCTCTCGCCGGGAATGTGCAGGTAGTTGGGACGGTCGTAGTAGCCGGTGGCGATGGCCAGCTTGCGGGCTTGAAGCGCGCCGGCGCGGCCAAAGCGGTCCACCGTGTGCACCGTGAAGCTGCCGTTTGCGCCCGTCACCCTGTCCACGCGATGGTACTGGCGGACATCCAATTTATAGTAAGCGGCCACATGCCGGTAATACTGGAGCGCCTCGTTGCGGTTGGGCTTGGCATTGGTGCTGGGAAAAGGAATATCGCCGATCTCGAGCAGTTCGGGCGTGGTGAAGAAGGTCATGTGCGAGGGGTAGTGGAAGAGCGAGTTGCAGACGCAGCCCTTGTCCACCATGACGGCGCGCAGGCCGGCCTTCTGCGCCTCAATGGCGCAGGCCATACCGGTGGGTCCGGCGCCTACCACTAATAAATCGAAGATATCGTCCTGCGTTGCCGGAGTTTCCAGCGTGGAGTCGCTCATGCCTCTAGATTAGGGCATGAGGGCGCGTTTTAGATTGGTCCGGCCAGCAGTTTCTTGTTTGACAATGCATATATGGTAGAATGGTGGAATGTAATGGTGGAAAGGTGGAATTTAGTGGCCCTGAACATCAAAAACGAGGAAACCCAACGGCTGGCGCGGGAGTTGGCGCAACGGAAAGGCGAGACCCTCACTATGGCCGTCACGATTGCACTCAAGGAGCGTTTGGAACGGCAAAAGGAACCTCTAATGCGAAAGAGCCGCATGGAGGCGCTGATGAGATTCTCCGAGCAGTGCGCACCGCTATTCAAGGACGGTCGCAGCGGGAACGAAATGATCAATGACCTATACGATGACGAGACGGGATTGCCCAAATGATCGTGGACTCATCTGCAATGGTGGCCGTGATCAAGCGCGAGCCGGACTGGCCGATTCTGTCGGAAAAGATGGAATCCGCTGACTGTCTCCGCATGTCGGTGGCCTCGTACCTTGAGACCGCTATCGTCGTCGATAGCCGCCGCAGCGCGGTGATGAGCGCGGGGCTGGATGAGTTAATCCTCGAATCGGAGATCGTCATCGAGCCGGTAACCGTTGCGCAGGCGAGGATTGCGCGCCAGGCCTACCGCGACTACGGCAAAGGCAGCGGCCACCCCGCGAACCTGAACTTCGGCGACTGCTTCACCTACGCTCTGGCCCGCGACAAACGAGAGCCTGTGCTCTACAAGGGCGACGACTTTGTGCATACCGACCTTCGATCCGCATTGCAGCAGCCGTAGGCATTCCTCGCTCGTGTGAAGCGCCGGCAATAGAAAGTGCATCTCCGCTAAAATCCCTTCCATGTCTTTCCCGCTCTGTCGGGAATCTTCGCGCCGCCTCGAACATCTGAGAGAATAGTGAAAGTGAATCGAGCGCAACATTTTGTCTTCCGGCGGGCGACGGCTTCGACAATTCTGACGGCCATATCTCTGGCGGGCGTGGCGGCGACTCTCCACGCCCAGGCGCAAAACCCCAGTTCTGCCTCCAACTCCTTCTTTGGCAGCGTGACCGCGCGGCCGGCCAGCGATGAGACGCTGAAGCTCTCGCTGGACGAGGCCATCGCGCTCGGCCTCAAGAACAATCTGGGGCTGAAGGAAGCCGAAAACGGCGAGAAATCGATCAAGGGGCAGAAGAACGAGGCGCTGCAGAATTTTTTGCCTACGGTCACGCTCACGGGCGACACCGGCGTTCACCAGCAAAGCCTGGTCGCAATGGGCTTTGGACCCAGCATGGCTAAGGAGTTCAGCTCGCTCCTTCCCCCGGGCAGTGTGATCCCCGAAATCACGCGCGACGAACTGACCGAGGGCAAGATTCAATTTGGCCAGATGCTCTTCTCCGGCCCGGTGATCGCGGGCTGGAAGGCGGCCGGCGCGGCGGAACGCGCCGCTCATTTTGCCAAAATGTCGGCGCGCGGCGAGGTGGTGCAACAGGTGGCCTCGGCCTATCTGCACGCTATCGCCGCTTCGAGCGAGGTAGACAACGCCAGGGCGCTGGAGTCGGAAGATCAGCTGCTGCTCAGAAACGTTCACGCGGCTCACGAGGCCGGCACTGCCGCCAATCTGGATGAACTGCGGGCGCGGGTCCAGCTTCAGGCGCAGCAGCAAGCGCTTATCGCAGCCCAAAACGCCCTCGAAAAGAACCTCATCCTGCTCAAGCGCGAGATAGGCATCGACCCCGGCCAGAAGATCGCGCTCACCGATCCGGCTCCTTACAGCGAACTGGCCGCCGAAACCCCCGAAGAGGTCCGAGCTATCGCTTACAGGAACCGCCAGGACTATCAGAATCTTCAAAATCAAGCGGTCGAGTTCAAGGCCATCCGCTCGGCTTACCGCAGCCAACGGTTACCCACCCTCAGCGTTGGCGGCTACTACGGCGTCAGCCAGGTGGGCGGCGCCGGCTCGCACGGCAACTTTATCGCCCAGGGCACACTCAGCGTCCCGCTCTTTCGCGAGGCCAAATTGCGCGGCGATGTGGAAGCGGCTCAGGCCCAGATGGACGCCGTCAACGCCCAACTTGACGACCTGCGCGCTCACATTGACCTTCAGGTCCGCTCGGCGCTGCTCGACGTAGCGGCGACGGCGAAGCTGGTCGACGTCGCGCGCTCCAATGTCGAGCTGGCCACGCGCGCCCTCGCCGACGAGACCGACCGCGTGAATGCCGGAGTGGACGACAACCTACCTCTGGTCACAGCGCAAGCCACACTGGCCGCCGCTGAAAGCAATCTGGTCGAGAGCCTCTACCAATACAACCTGTCGAAGCTGGCTCTGGCGCGCGCCGCCGGCATTATCGAAACGCAGTACCGCGACTATCTGGGAAGATAGGTGCGGAAGCGGCTCAAAATGGACCTTCGACTCACTGACTAACTCCGCTTCGCGGACCGCTCCCGGGTTATGGGGCGTAACGTAGAGACAAGAGGCCCACCCAACTCTTATGCACAGGCAGCTCCAGATCAAGTACTATGTGGAACCGGATGCCGCTGCGCTGGCGCGGCGGGCGGCGCAGTATTTTGTCGAGATGGCCGGCGAAGCGGTGGAGGCACAGGGACGCGCGCGGATCGCCATCAGCGGCGGGTCCACGCCCAAGGCCGCCTTTGCGCTGCTCGCCGATCCCAATCAACCGTGGCGCTGGCGGATGCCGTGGGAGATGCTCGACCTCTATTGGGTGGATGAGCGCTCGGTTCCCCCCGGCGACTCCGAGAGCAATTACCGCATGACCCGCGAGGCTCTGCTCGACCGTGTGCCTCTGCGCCCCGAGCAGATTCACCGCATCGAGGGCGAGTTGGAGCCGGAGGCGGCCGCGGCGCGCTACGAGTCGGAGTTGCGCAACAGCTTTCGACTGGAAGGCGCCGAGAGCCCGCGCTTTGACCTGGTGGCCCTCGGACTCGGCAGCGACGGCCATACCGCATCGCTCTTTCCGCACACCGAGGCGATCCACGAGATGAGCCGCCTGGCGACCGCCAACCGCGTGCCGCAGCGCGACACCTGGCGCATCACGCTCACCTGGCCGGTCATCAACCACGCACGTTCGGTCTTCTTCCTCGTTGCCGGCGCGGAAAAGGCCGCCATCCTGCAAGAGGTGCTCACCGGGCCGCGCGATCCGGAACGGCTGCCCAGTCAATTGATATGGCCTTCCAGCGGTATACTTACCTTTATATTGGATAAAGCCGCAGCCGCGCTTTTACCCGCAACGGACGAAGAAGGCTGCGGAGTTTTAGAGAGGGAAAGATGATTCTGGCGGGCGACGTAGGTGGCACCAAGGTTCATTTGGCGCTGTATGACTTTATCGATGGAAAACCGGAATCCTCCCGCGACGAGCGGTATGCGGCCAAAGAGTATTCCGGGCTGGAAGAGATCGTAAGAGAGTTTCTCGGCGCACAGACGGTGACGGCGGCCTGTTTTGGCGTGCCTGGCCCGGTGCGCGACGGCCGGTTGCGCCTCACCAACCTTCCCTGGACGCTGGACAGCCGCGAGCTTTCGGTCAGCCTTGGCGTTAACCATGTCTTCCTGATCAACGATCTGGAGGCCAACGGCTACGGCGTGGACGAGCTGACCGCCGACCAGATCTACACGCTCAGCGAGGGCGACCCCAGCCAGATCGGCAATCGCGCGCTGATTGCCGCGGGAACCGGCCTGGGCGAGGGGCTTCTGATCTGGAATGGCCGCACTCATACGCCCTACCCCTCCGAGGGCGGCCACGCCGACTACGCACCGCGCAACGAAGACGAGATCGACCTGCTGCGCTTCCTCAAACAGAAGTACAACGGGCGCATCAGCCAGGAGCGCGTGGTCACCGGCCCCGGCCTGACCAATATCTATGAGTTCCTGCGCGAGGTGCGCGGCGTGGACGAACCGAACTGGCTGGCCGGGCGCATGGCCGCCGAAGACCCCAACGCCGTGATTACCGAGCTGGCTCTTGCTGCCAAGAGCGAGATCTGCGAGAAGGCTCTGGATATGTTCGTCTCCGCCTATGGCGCGGAGGCCGGCAATCTGGCCCTTAAACTTCTTTCTGTGGGAGGCGTTTATGTGGGCGGAGGCATCGCTCCGCGCATCATCGAGAAGATCAAGGACGGCCGCTTCATGAAGGCCTTCACCGACAAAGGCCGGCTAAGCCAGTTACTGGTGAATATGCCGGTGCGCATCATCCTCGATAGCCGCGCTGCGCTGCTCGGCGCAGCAGCTTACGCTGAAGGCCGCGCCGCGGAAATCAGCGGAATTTCCCCGCGCGCCGCCTCTGTCAAGTTCTAACTCGCGAGTTATCCGGCGAAACACAGAGGGCCAGCCGAAATCGGCTGGCCCTTCTGCTTACCTGATTAGGTCTATGTTTTGAAAGGGCACGACTTCAGTCGTGCCGCAATGCCGGAGGGAGCAGGGGG
>Ga0224557_1002767_pt1 | contig 14462 bp, 22 predicted proteins | sample 714S31014metaG_FD_180677 | JGI IMG/M metagenome (GOLD analysis project Ga0224557, IMG submission 180677) | Peat soil microbial communities from Stordalen Mire, Sweden - 717 S3 10-14 | ecosystem: Environmental > Terrestrial > Soil > Wetlands > Peat | place: Sweden: Norrbotten County, Stordalen...
TAAAGGCCCGTTGTGCGATCAAACGCCACAACGCAAGCGCGCGCTCGAATATATTGTGGAACTATGCCCACTGCACATCCTTCGCGCAGGCGCGAACGCCAAGTCGTCCGGTTGCTGGCGCTGCTCGACACACTCTTGGAAGGCGGCCGTCCGTCGGTCCACGAATTGGCGGCCCGATTCCGAACCAGGCGCGAAACGATTTACCGCGACCTGCGCGCACTTGAGGACGCAGGCTATCCGATAGTCGGCGATGAAAATGGCCGCCTCAGCCGGCCACGGCTGCTCGCCGAATCGCGGAAGCGGGCTCCCGAACTGCGGCTGACCGGTCCGGAGATCGGCGCGCTGCTCTGGGCGGTGAAGGCGGCGCGGCCAGCCCCGCCGTTCGTCGATGCGCTTGACGGCGCGACCACAAAGCTGCGGGGCTTGGCCACGGGCAGGCCGGGTGCCCGTGCGGACGAGACTGTTGCGAACTGGTCGAGCGGCGAGAAGGACTACTCGTCTCACCGCGACACGATCCTTCGTTTGGTGGAAGCTATCCTGCTTCGAAAGCGGTGCGGCGTAGGGTATCACTCTCCCGCAAGCCGCTCCGCGAAGAGTTACAGCTTCGACCCGTACAAGTTGGTGACGGTAAGCGGCGGCCTGTATTGCCTGGGCAAAGTGCCCCGCTACGGCGACATCGTGACGCTCGCCGTGGACCGGATTCGCTCGCTGCAGCTGGCAGACGGGACCTTCGAGGTTGATCCCGAATTCGATCCCGAGACGCGCCGCGCGGGAGCGTTCGGCGTGGTTCAGGAGGAGCCGATGGACGTCGTAGTACGTTTCAGCGAGGAACAGGCGCCTTATATCCGGGAGCGGCAGTGGCACCCGAGCCAGAAAATTCGCGAACTGCCGGACGGCCGGATCGAGTTGTGCTTCCACGCGGGCGGGACATTTGAGATTGCACGCTGGATTTTGGGATGGGGCGACGCCGCTGAGGTACTGGCGCCACGCGAACTACGCAACCACGTGAGCAATGTTTTGCGGGCGGCCTGCGCGAACTACAGCGGATGAGCCGCGCAACTTGTAAGATGAAAGCATGAGAACCGCCGAAACGCCGCAGTTGAAGGAGGCCACGGTCGATCCTCACCTGCAAGCCGCCGGCGAACGCGTCAAGGTGGCGGCCGGGGAGTTGGTACGTCTGGGTATAGCCCATCCCGACGGCACACGGATTCGCACCGACCTGCCCAAAGATATGCATGAGGGCACCGACAGCGACTTTGGCGGCTAACCCCGTCCAGCTTCAGCTCAGCCCGGACCCTTCTGGCTACCCAGCGGATTGATCTGCCGCTCGATCTTGGTGAGGCGCCGGGCCAGATCGTCTATGGCGCGTTGCTGGGCGGTTTGGGTAGCCGACATTTCACTATCGAGGCGTTCGCCGGTGGTGAGCGATTTGCCAATGCCCGCAAGTTGGAATTCGAAGGCGGTAAAACGGGCCTCCATGTGGTCGAGGCGGCGCTCGATGTGCGCCAAACGGCCGCCGAGTTCGTCGCGGAGGCGGCCGATGCTTTGGTCCACGTGCTCCTCGATGGCGCGCATGGCCTCGAACAGGACTTGGTTGTTGGCGCTGATGAGGCTCCGGGTTTGCTCCTCAACAGCCCGGTTGTTGGCGCTGATGAGATTTCGGGTTTGCTCTTCAATAACCCGATTATTGGCGCCGATGAGGCCGCGGATTTGGTCGAGGTCTTCTTGTGTCATATGCCGCCGGTTTCGTCTGGCAGGGCGCCGGCTCCTGAACTCAGTATACCCGGTAGGATCGTGCCGTGAACGGGCTTCATTTCAATTTGCGCGGTTTTTGCAGCCTTCGAATGTGCTTGCGGTCGCGCAGCCTGTCAGCCGCCTTCTTGGATAACAGCAGATCTTCCCGCGAGAGCACCCCAGCGGACTCGCCATCGAAGTCCACGATCAACTTGCGTTCCCAAGCGGATTCAAATTCCAGCCCGGAAACGGAGGTCATGATATCGATGCGAACCGGCTCCATGCCGATCTGGTAGAACACCTGCGGCTCGGTGAAGTCGGCTGGCTGGAGATCTTTAAGCGGAGCGCCGAACCGAGCCAAAGCCTGGAACAGCGCCTGCGCATTGGTAGGAGCCCGGTCGATCTAGATGTCAAGATCTTTGGTGTAGCGCGGCTCCGTGTGGATCATCACGGCGTATCCGCCGACGATCAGGTAGCGCACGCCGGCCGCGTTGAAAATGCTCAACAGATCTTTGTAATCGGAGCTGATCTTCATGAACACCCTTTGCCGACGCTGCCGTCACCACCAGATCCCACGCAGCCTCCAGGATTCGGCTCGGTCCGAGCGCCTGCCAGAATTGCACATCGAAGTCCCGTCCAGGCGCTTGGCCTCGGACCAAGCGCTCCATGACGACGCGTTCAGCCATTGCTCTATTATGACAAGTAATCGTAGGTAACGCCCGGCGTGGGCAACTCCACTGTTGAAAGAACGGTCAGCCCTTACCTCCGGGGCGCCGGTGAGCGCGTCGAGGCCCCGGCCGGAATCCGCTGGTGGCCTTTGGGAGCGGGCAACATTCGCCGCATGGAAGACGCGGGCGCGTCGGCCGTGGTTCTGCAATCGCTGTTCGAAGAACAGATCGAACTGGAGAGTTTCGAACTGGACCGCTTCCTTTCGGCGGCTGAGGAAGTAGGTCCGGAAAGCACCACACACTTCCCCGATATGCTCGGCTACAACCGTGGACCCGATGCTTATCTGAAGCACATCCGCAAGGTGAAGGAGGCGGTGCGCATTCCGGTGATCGCCAGCCTGAACGGCACCTCTGTGGACGGTGGACCCCCGAATTCACCGGCGACCAGGTGGAGCAGAAATACTGCGATCTGGTGCGCGAGGTGAAGGCCGCCGTACACATTCCGGTTGCGGTGAAGCTGGGGCCGTACTTCAGCGCGCTGGCGAACATGGCCAAGCGGTTGGAGGCGGCGGGCGCGGACGGACTGGTGCTGTTCAACCGCTTCTACCAGCCCGACTTCGACCTGGAAGCGCTGGAAGTGGTGCCTAACCTGATTCTGAGCAACCAGTACGAATTGCTGTTGCGGCTGCACTGGATCGCGGTGCTGTACGGCCAGATCAAGCCGGACATGGCGCTGACGGGCGGAGTTCACACCGCGACCGACGTGGTGAAGGCCATGATGGCCGGCGCAAAAGTCGCGATGATGACTTCCGCTCTGCTGAAGAAGGGCATCAGTTATTTGGATACCATGCTGACCGAGTTACTCATCTGGCTGGGCGACCACGAATACGATTCGATTAAGCAGATGCAGGGGAGTATGAGCCGCAACGCCGTGCCGCAGCCGCAGGCGTTTGAGCGGGCGAATTACATGAAGGTGCTGAGCTCCTACGCGATGCAGTAGGGGCGCGGGTGGTAACATTGGATCAGGCCGGGCTCGCCTTGCGGTTCGCCGCTGAAACGCCAATGGCACACGAAACCAAAGAGATCGGTTGGGACGCCGTCGATTTGCAGGACCCTGAGCAGCGAGCGAGGTTCACGGAGCAGGAGCTTGAAAAGGCCCGCGTCAGACGCCGAAAGGTTGTCGCCGATCTTCAGCGCCAGGGCTTGATCGATTCTCAAGGACGGCGCATCAAGAAAGAGATGCCGCCCGATATGCTGCCCGACTCAAAATGCACGCTCCCCGGATGATTGTCGTCGCCGGGCCACCCGGCAGCGGCAAGTCCAGCCTTTTCCCCGTCTCGGAAACCGGTCTCGACTCCTTCAACGCCGACGATAGAGCAGCGGAACTGAACGGCGGCTCCTACCAGAGCATCGCCCCGGAGATGCGGACCCAGGCCGGCAGGCAACTGGAGCAGTTCATCGCGGACCACATACACGACGGAAGAAGCTTCGCTTACGAGACGACTCTGCGGACGGACATTACCTTTCAGGCAGGCGAATGAGGCTCGCGCCAACGGATTCTTGACCGTGCTCCTCTACGTGGCGCTCGATGACGTCGAACTCAACATCAGCCGCGTTGCGATTCGCGCGGATGGCAGTGGGCATTCCGCCCCGCCCGATGAGATCCGACGGATACATGGCGCAAGCATGAAGAACCTGAGCCGGGCGATTCAAGAATTCGACCAAGTGCGGGTGTTTGACAACAGCCGCTACGACGCAGGCCCCGACCTCGTGTTGGAAGTTATCGACGGCAGAATTCATTACGTGGCGGACGGCGCGCCCGCCTGGCTTCTTGACGCGCTGGGCCGTACCTCAGGCGGATACCAGCGGGATTCACGATGAGGAGCATGCTGCGTCGATGAGCGGCTCAGCCAACTCCCTGATCTTGAGGAACCCAGCCGACGAAATAGCTTAGCGCGTCATCCTTCGCGGCAAGCTGCTCGGGTGTGTCTGGGGCGTTCCAGTTCCTGTACAGTCTGTCCACCGGGGGCGCCCATTCCCAATGGGGCCACTGGCCCCCGTTTATTTTCTGTGCAACTGGAGCAGATCCTCGCAAAGCACGCTGCAAGTTGCATCGCGGTCAATTTCAGGAACGAACACACTGTGTTGCTGTTCCGTCCATTCGAATTTCCGCATACGAATATCCGCATTATATCGTCTCGCGCGTCATCCTCTTATCTTTCGCGCATCCCATGAATCATGAGTGCCGCAGGTGGCCGTCCGGCGTTCATTCAACGAATTCGAATTGGCCCACCACGACACCGGCACCCAAGCGGCTGCCGGCGCGGCGATCCGGCGGTGCGCCGGGGCGCGCGGGCTGAAGACGCTGGGCGGCAGCCTGTGAGTATGAAATCCTTAACGATTCTCCGGGCAACTGGCACTTTTCGCGAATCCGAACGATCCGTCTACCGATCCCTGCCTTTTTCCAATTGACTGTCCACCTTCTTCATGACACGGCGCGAAGTCTCAACGAGTAGGCGTTCACACTCTGCGAATGATCCACACAACTAACACAATCACGAGAACGGTCCCGAGCAATCCTAAACCGAGCATTTCATTTCTCCTTTGAAAATAAACTTACAGCGAGCACGTGCGCGCATTGTTCGCTCTGGCGCGATGCAGGTGTCGTGCATTAATCGCCATTGCACGAGTCGCACCAAACGTCGTTCTCTGTTGAGCCGATTCGCTCGCCGGCGAATTGCGGACTCGGTTTGGAAGGATCGAGGCCCTCTGATCGTAACGATATGCGGTCACGTGACCGCGGGCGGTCAGAAACGCCAGTGCGTACATTCATGGTCGCCGAGGGCACACCAGGGCTTACGTTTAGTAACTTTGCGCCAAAAAAACACGTTTCCACGTCTTTTCGTGGATGGCATTACGCTCGAGGTGGCCTGGGCATGGCTGGAGTTTGGACCAGCCTCCTATGGCTTCAACGTCCCTTTGGCTTTGGCCACTGGGATTAGGGTCGGATAGAACTGCACAAACGTTTCGTCCACGGCGCCGTTCTTGGCATGGCACGCCTGGCAGCTTGAGTTGGCCGGAAACGGCTTGGCTGTCCGTTGAGAGTTGCCGAATTCGAAGAACGCCCATTTTGTTGAGAAACGCTCCGCGTCTTTGACGTGGATCTCCAAACCCGCTAAGCCTTCCTGGTCATGGCCACCGTTGTTGATGGAACCTTGGCTGGCGGAGTAGCGTACCTCCAAGGCAAACATGGTCTTGTCCGGCCAGGAGCCGGTCTGAAGAAATGCTTTGTAGGCCACGGGCGTCACGAAGACGTTGTCGAAGCGCTCGGCAGAGGGGGCGGCGGCGGAGTCGATAGGGCCATAGGTCATAGCCAGCCCCGAACTCAGATAAATCCATTCGCGATAATTGTCCGGCCGCATGAGCTGACCGTCCCCGGTGAACCGCAGATCGTCCGGCGGAGCCTGGGCCGGCAGGGACGCGCACAACAGCGACAGGGCGATCAGCAGTCTCTTAAGCATTGCTAATATGTTATCGCGTCTTCACGGCTCAATAGCTTCCGATATCGCCGCACATGGCCGTGCCGCTGGGGGTATTTGGGAGTACGCGAAGGCACATCCTCAGCCAGCAGCGGCAGGGGTGGACGGCGCTGCCACGCGCTCAGCACCGCTCGCCGGCTGGGCCAAGATCGCCCGAACCTTCGCCTTCAGGGTCTCTCCATCGAACGGCTTCGGCAGGAACGGCATGTTGGCATTTTGGCTGACGATCTCGCGCATGTCCGCACCAGACATTACCAACACCCTGATTCCGGGTCGCTCTTCGATCAGATGCGCGCACAGGTCGGTGCCATTCAGCCTGGGCATCTGCACGTCGGTAATCACCAAATCTATTAGTCCGGGGTACTTGCGCGATAGCTCCAGCCCTTCGTGACCATCGGCAGCGGAAAGAACGAAATACCCCTCGTGCTGTAATAGCAGAGTGACCAGATTTCGGATTAGGGCTTCGTCATCAGCGACAAGGATGACAGGCTGGTGTACCCCCAAGACCGGAGGTCCGGGAGATGGACAGGTTGATTAGTCCCGCCACTGGCGGGATGCTCTGGAGTCATCTTGCGAAATGCTCCCTGCTGCTCAGTATACAAGCTCACTGCTGTCCGGCTAAAATCTTCCACCAGCCAGGAACTCCCGCGGAATCAATCAGCTAGGGGCGGACTTGGATTTTTCGATTTGAACTTTTTCAGGCGAATTCCCCCCCCACTGCCGACGGCGACACCGTGGTTGCGATTGCCGACAATGAGGGGTGAATGTCGGTCAGACTGTATTTGCTCAGCTCATGGCGCACCTGCGAAAAGTGCGTTATGGCAAACGCGACCCGGCCGACTTCGGCCATCCGGAAGGCATCGCCCGGCGGACCCGCGCCGCGGCGTGGGTACATGGACTGCGACGTGCGCGGGATCAGGAGAACGGGCTATCCTAAAGGGCGTCGAGGTCGACGCGACCCAAGATAAGCGTCCGAGTGCACCCATGTTTTGAGATCCCCGCCCCAAACCAGGCAATTGTGTTGGGGAGTGAGGCGGCGCGAATCCGGCTTAGGGGTGAACCTGTTGAGGCGAGTTTGACAGCGCATGTAACAGCCGCGCCCCGTCCTCGCGTGTCACTCGAAATCGAGCTGTCGCCTTATTTTGGTCTCGACCTCACCACCGAAACTGAAGTCACGCCTCTTTCGACGGGGTGCACGGTCCGCTGCCAAATCCTCAAAGGCAGGATGTTTTCCGTGGACCCTTCAACCATTCGGCTACGGCCACTTCAAGACATCACGCAGGGTGCGCTCGCCACCGCGGTGTCGAAGGTGGTTTTCGTGATCCCGAATTTCCCTGACTTCCTTGCACATGGCGTTATCCGGAAATTGCCGGGCGGCGGCGGAAAGCGCGAAGACGAGATCAGGCTCCAGTTCTTCGACTGGAGAGTCACAATCGAAAAGACGACCCACATCGACGAGAGGGAAGCTTTGCTCACCGATCGCGGCGGCTTCGGCATCACCGCAGCAGGTGTTCTGGAAAGAACAGATCGCCAACCCTTCATTTGGCAGGATGCCGCTCCCCAAATCGCGGCCCTGCGGATATTCCTTTCCTTTGTGTGCGGTAGGTGGACCGGCCCGATGCTTCCCGCCGGCCTTGGCGCAGCGGGTGAATGCGCATGGTTTCAATGCAGTGTCCCTCTTATCGCGGAAGGGCTCAAGCGATGCTGCCAACCGTCCCTCCGCCCGACAGAGCGCTCCTTCCGTTGAGCCTACCGATGCTTATCCGGTTCAAGCCCTAAAGCAGGCACTACCGAAGAAAATCGAGAACTGGTCGCTGACCAGTTTGCAGCAGCGGCTGGTGAAGACAGGCGGCAGGCTGGTCAAGCACGCCCGATACTACTGGCTGATGCTGACCGAGAGCCATCTCACACGGCGGCTGTTCGGGAGCATGGTAAGGCGGATCGATGCGCTGGCGGTGGCGACCGGGTAGCGGGTGGGTGATGATACAGCGAAACCGGGCAACTCAGGACGCGAGGGCCGGAGGGGTGTTTGTGGAAGGCAGTGAAAAGACGGGAGTTCGCGACTTTGGGTTTTGCGAGCAGCGCGGGAGCCCCGTCTTGCGGGGTCGAAAACGGCTCCCGGAAGAAGAATGCGGCTCGCAGGAACAAAGGATGGCGGTTTGGTTTACACTGAATGAGAGTTGGAAGTCCAAAATGGAAATTCCGGCTGGGTCGAAAAAGGAGATTCCAGCTAAACTCGATGCGAGCGAAATAAGGTTTCTTGCCGGAGGATAAGAGCCATGAGCGTGACTGCTGAAGAAGTCAAAGGGATGCTGGATGTAGCTTTGCTCACGCCCACCACCACGCCCACAGAAGTTGAAGCGGTGGCCCTGATAGTGCGCAATGAAGGGTATGGGCAGATGTGTGTAAATACGGCTCACATCCAGCGCGCGGCTGCCGCCCTGAAGGGCTCCCGCGTCAAGGTGGTTGCCCCTGTTGGTTTTCCTCTGGGAGCGGTGAAAACGGAAATCAAAGTATTCGAGGCTGAGCATGCCCTGGCCGACGGCGCAGCGGAGATTGATATGGTCCTGAATATAGGTGTGTTTCTCGATGGCGACTTCAAATCTGCGGAAGGCGATGTGCGCGCAGTCGTCAAGGCCGCCGGCGGAGCCGTGGTCAAAGTTATTATTGAAACTCCCTTCCTGACGGACAGACAGAAGGCCGACGCTTCCCGCGTGGTGCAGGCGGCGGGCGCGGCGTTTGTCAAAACCTGCACCGGATTCAGCCCCGATCCCTCCGCTCTGTACGAGGACATCCGCCTGATTCGCCGCACCGTAGGCCCCAACATGGGGGTCAAGGCTTCCGGCCGGGTTGGTAATTACTTTCGTTTTGCCGCCATGCTGGAAGCGGGCGCTAATCGCATAGGGCTTAATTTGCAGCAGGCCCGTGAGATTCTTCGCGGTTGGAAGGCGGAACACCCTCGGTCCGGGAACTGATGCGGCATCCGTCGATGCCCAACGTGTCGTCCACGGGGTCTTGTAGTGCGGGTGAAGACGCGCGCCTTCTCCGAGTTGCAGAGTTACTACCTCTTCGCGGAAAAGTTTGGCCGCCTTCAAACCCTTTCGCCATTATTAGCCGTTTAGGCTATTCGAATGTCCCAAAATGGTCACCTTTTCGGACACAACTCTTCTTCTTGAGAGGCACGTTTCGGGATCAACTCCTTGGCCAGAAGCCGAGCAGCGGATGCTCCGGTGCTCGACTGGTGCCGAGGAGCTGATAAGACTTGTTGTGTCCCAAATGCGGGCTTTTTGGGACGGTGGAACAGCCAAAGAGGCAAAAGCTGCTCTCGGCTATTGTGAAACGAAGAAGAGGTGAAAATCCTCCTGCTCGCCTGCTGCTACCAGGAGGACGGGAGCGGGGAGAGAGTGGAACGCTTAGTCGCCCACAACGCGCAGCGGCCATGTAGTCCGGGCGGAAAAACATAAAGGGGATAGCCAGGTGGAAGATATCGGAGAGCGCGCGATGCGTCGCGCGATGTGGCGGCTCGTGCCGTTCCTTTGCCTCTGCTACTTCATCGCCTATCTCGACCGGGTGAATGCCGGCTTCGCTAAGCTACAGATGAATACAAGTCTGGGGCTGGACGATTCGATGTTCGGCCTCGGCGCCGGTATGTTCTTCATCGCCTATTTTCTGCTGGGCGTGCCGTCGAATCTGGTGCTCAACCGGGTCGGGGCACGGCGTTGGATCGCTTGCATCATGATAACTTGGGGGGCGATCTCAACTTGCTTCGCCTTCCTCCAACCGATCGGACACGCCATTGGTCTTTCCAATGAGTATACATTTTACCTGTTACGCTTTCTGCTGGGAATGGCGGAAGCGGGCTTCTTTCCAGGCGTGGTGCTTTTCCTGACGCTGTGGTTCCCCGCGGTCTACCGCGCGCGGCTCATCGGCCTGTTTACTCTGGCTGCACCGTTTTCCTCAATGCTCGGCGCACCGCTGTCCGGCGCCCTTCTGAACGTCACCGGCTCTGGACTTGCGGGGTGGCAATGGCTGTTCCTTCTCGAAGGCTTTCCGGCGATCCTGATGGCCTTTGTCGTACTGGGCTACTTGACCGACGGGCCTGACAAAGCAGCGTGGCTGCCGGCCAACGAGCGACAATGGCTGATCGCGAACCTGGACAGTGAACACCACCGGAAGGAGAGAGTGGGTCGGCCGAGCTTTTTCAAGGCGATATCGGATCCACGAATTCTCGCGCTGGCGGCAGTGTATTTCTCGCTAGGCGGCATGAGCTACGGCGTCGGCTTCTTCTTGCCAACCATCGTCAAAGGCTTTGGACTTTCAAATTTCCATACCGGTATCGTCACTGCAGTCCCATTTTTTTTCGGAGCAGCAGGCATGCTGCTGCTAACACGCCATTCCGACAAGACTGGCGAGCGCAAGGGGCATGTGGCATTTGCATTGTTCCTGACCGCCCTTGGCGCGGCGACGTCGGTGCTGTTTGACGACCCTGTGCTGAAGATCGCCTGCTTCTGCGTCAGCCAGATCGGAATCTCGTCGCTTCCGCCGCTGTTTTGGACCTTGCCGGCAAGTTTTTTGACCGGCACAGCGGCAGCGGCCGGAATTGCCGCGATCAATTCGCTAGGCAACCTGGCCAGCTTCCTTGGCCCATACATACTGGGCTATTCAAAGAACGCAACAGGTAGCTTCAGCTTCGGCCTGCTGATACTGGCCGGGGTATCTGCGATCGGAGCTCTGATCGCCCTCGCGCTGCGCCACGACAGGGCGCAGGAGGTAGCCGTCTCTTGAAGCATTATTTACCGTACGCGGCGTGCTGGCATATGGTTGGGAAAGATGGCGGTCGACTCCGGCGGGACTCGTGTTACCGCAGCGGAGCATCCATTCGTCGAGCGCGGTGCATGCCGCGCTGAGCGCTGCTGGACCGCGGACCGGAGCGCGGGATCGTACTGGCGGTCGCGGCGACGGACCACGGGCGGCGGGCGACGGAACTGGCCGCGGGCGCCGCGATGCGCGTTATGGCTACCCGACACCGCCCAGACCTGGTGCGCTCGCCGCTGGTCAACCGAGATGCGGGCGGCCGGGCGGCACGAAGAGAGCGGTGGTTAACGTTCAGCGCCCCCGTCCCCACCCAGCCGGCTGCGCCCTCAGAGTTTCTCACGGCGCCGGGTAACCGGCCAGCCCGTAACCGATGCTTCCGAAGTGTTATACTTCAATCGTCCAAGAATCGTTAACGGTTTTTTAGTGAAGACTGTTCTCGCTCTGAAAAGCGACGGCATCGTTCTGGCGATGTTCCTTCGGGCCATCGCCAAACCTTACTGAGAGGAGTGGTCATGAAAGCGAATAAGGCCCTGAAGCGACTAACCAAGATCGAGGCGTTGATGTCGGATGTGATGGAGCGATATTCAGCGAGTGCGCCCCACATACGAGAAGTGCTTCAAGATGCGAAGGCCGCTGTCACTGGGGCGAAGGAGGCTGTGAGTTTGCAAGCATCCTCCGGGACGACGAGCGCCCCAAAGAAGGCCGCTACCAAGAAGGCGGCAGTGAAAGTGCCACCAGCGAAGGCGGTAAAGAAGCACGGCACAACAAAGCAGGATTACGAAGGCTAAATTCACCGCCCGCACAAGCGTCCGTTCGATTTCCCGAGATAGAAATGAAAGTAGCGAAAGGTTCCGCCTGGGTGATGGTCAGTTCCTCGCTCAGGTTCTGATCCTAATGAAATCGCTTAGAAACAAGGCAGACGTAGCGCAGCGGCAACGCATGGCCCAGCGGGGTTGCGCATTTGTTCTTGCTGAACATGGGAAAAACCTGGATCGACTAGGGGTTGAGGCATTCGAGCCTCCAAACGGTTTTTGGGAGAAGCTAAGATCATCTCCCGGTTGTGAATCACGGCCTGCCTCGCGACGTGAAGAGAGTCTTACGGAAAACGCTTCCAAATCCAAATCCGGATTACAAAGTGGTGCGCAGGGAAGCCGGCATGGGGAGCCTCGGGCAACGAAGATTTGTCGCTATTGCCAGTTGGGAAGGAGGCCACATCGCGCGAGAGGCGAAAGCCATGCTGCCCTCGGCATGCGTTTGGCTGGATGGTCGCATCCGAAATCCCGAGTCCTACTATCAGAAGGCGATCCAGTTCGCTGTGCGATCGCACGATCCATTTCAGAAAATTGTGGGAACGTGGCTGATTCGGCGCCTCTCACCGGAATCAAATCCCATTGAGATTGACGACCTGCCGGAAGAGCGCGACGAGGAAACGCTTCTCTATGCAATGGGCTCTGAAGCCGCGAATGTTCACATGGGAAGCAAACGCCAAGCCGTCAACATTTTGAGGGACCTGCGACGCAGAGAATTAAATTGGTTGCGCTCTGCCGCCAGGGATATGGCGAAAGCCATGGAAGGCGATTGGAAGAGGTACAGGGACTCTTGAGTCCTCGAAGTCGACGCTCTGAGCGCGAAATCCCCGGAGATGGCGATAGAGCGAGATCAGCACGTAGCCGGGGTGCCGGATGGTGGTGATGACTATAGCGCGATGTTCGCGGATGGATTCGGTCAGTTCCGCATACGGCCGGATATGGTATTGCGCAACCCAGCGGGTTCCGCCCGGCTGTAGATCTAAATCTAAATCGCATCTCCGAGATCCTCCGGATGCTGAAGCCACGGCAAGAGAAAGTCATCCGTCTGTACTTCGGGCTGGGCTGCCAACGACCCCATTCGGCTTTGGGCTGTTCCTGCCCGATATGAATGCCGCGCAGAAAACTGCGCCGCTCGGGCAAACGTTTCGCCGCCCGGGCGAGCTTTCAATTTGCGAACACGCAGCCACACGCCATGGATGCACTGCCTCGATCGCCTCGCGCACGTTGCTGGAGTTCGATCGAGAAGCCATCGCCACTGGCAAAACTGATGCCATGACCGCGGGCGGTCAAATGACCGCGCGCGGACACAACGAAGAGCTACCGCCAGTAACCTTCCGAATAGACATACCCGTCATGGCGGTGCGTGTATCGGGGAGCAACCCATCTCGCACGGGCGCGTGGCGGCACTTCCCACCGACCTGCCTGCCAAGCGTAGGCGTTGCCATCCCAGCGGTGATATCCCCCAATCCAGACGTGATCCCGGCTTGGACGAAAGGTGCGATGCTCCCGAATGCTAATCGGCGGCCGAAGCCTGATAACGACCTCCGCATGAGCAGGTACCAGCCCTAGGGCAAAGCCAAACAGCACGGTAAGAACCAGTTTTCGCATTTTCTTCTCCGATGGCTGTATGAGCAGGTGTATGGCCGCCGCTGGTGGAATCCTCGACGCTCAGGTGATGTCTTCGGGAATCTTCCTAGGCTCGCGCGTGCTACTGCCGTCCAGCGGCACCCGCGCCGCATCTCGGCGCCGCTTCTCGGTGCGCCGGGGCCCGGCCTAAAACGCCGGGCGGCACGGTGACGCGAGATTCGGACTCCCTGGTCGCAGTTGGCCGCGTTTTCAAAAAACCTCAGCGCGCGCGTCTCACCAGCCGACTTCGGCCATCCGGAAGTCATCGCCCGGCGCACCTGCGCCACGGGCGCGCAGGCTGCGCGTCGCAATCCCGGTGAAGTAGCCGCTCGCCGACGTCCCTGGCGCCCGCTCCCTCCGCCCGCCCCGCATCCCCGTCCGCCCGCAGCGGTCGCGGCGACGGACCACGGGCGGCGGGCATTGTGGCGGGCCGTCCAGGAGCGGCGGGAGCTGCTGAATGCCTCAGGCGTCCACCGGCTGGGCGGCATGCAGCGGACTGAACGGAGCCGGAAGTACCTGTTCAGCGGCATCTTGGCCTGCGGACCGTGCGGAGGCAGTATCGTGATCTGCGCCGGTGGCGGAAAGCGTGGTTACGTCAAATACGGTTGCCATACCCACAAGCGAAGCGGCATGTGCGACAACAAGCTGATGATCCGCCAAGACCGCCTAGAAAGGCAGCTCCTCGCGGCCATTGAGCAGCGCCTGCCGAATCCGGCCACGAGTACGCGGTGAAACGCTGCAAGGAGGAATTGAGGAAGCGACCGGTGGAGATGGAGCGACAGGGGTCCATCAGCACGCAGGACTCCCTCCGCAAGCAGCGGCAGGACTTGACGGTGCGGCGAGCCCGGCTCATTGAGGCAGTCGAGATCGGTGGCGGTGATGTCCTTAGCATTACCCAGCGGTTGCGAGAGGTCGACCGTGAGATCACACGCCTGAACGAAGCCATCGCTGTCCACCGACCGTGAAAATGGACACCGCGGTAGACGGAGTCCGCGACCACGTTGTGAAGTCGATCATGCGGCTCGGAGAGATGCTGAAGCCCGAGGATCTGTCCCGCGCAAAAGAGGCGCTTGCTAAGCACGTAGGAAAGCTGGTTCTGACGCCCGTAGAACACGACGGGCGTCCGGTATACCAAAGTATCGGGGAGCGTCAGCGTTCAGCCGCCGGCGGATACCGGGAAGTGTCGAATGCAGTTGGTGGCCAGGGACGGAATCGAACCGCCGACGCCAGCCTTTTCAGGGCTGCGCTCTACCGACTGAGCTACCTGGCCG
>Ga0224557_1002769_pt1 | contig 14455 bp, 10 predicted proteins | sample 714S31014metaG_FD_180677 | JGI IMG/M metagenome (GOLD analysis project Ga0224557, IMG submission 180677) | Peat soil microbial communities from Stordalen Mire, Sweden - 717 S3 10-14 | ecosystem: Environmental > Terrestrial > Soil > Wetlands > Peat | place: Sweden: Norrbotten County, Stordalen...
CTCGACGTCACCTACATTGACAACTGGAGCATCTGGCTGGACTTCAAGATCATGGTGCGTACGGTTGGCGTGGTGTTCGCAGGAACGGGCACGTAGAGCCAGCCGCCAAACAAGAATGCAAAATGGGCCGCTCCCAATGGAGCGGCCCATTTGCCTGCCGCTGTAAACTGGAAGTGTGAAGATCGCACTGGCCCAGATCAATCCGACGGTTGGAGATTTCACCGGAAACCTCGAAAAAATTGTTGCCGCAAGTCGCCGCGCAGCTGAAGCAGGAGCACGGCTCACGGTCTTTTCCGAACTCGCCATCTGCGGCTATCCGCCGGCGGATTTTCTTGAGAAACCAAGCTTTCTTGTCCGCTGCCGATCGGCCGTCGATGAGCTGGCTGCGATGACGAGCAGTTTGACCACCGCAATCGTCGTTGGAGTTGCGTTGCCTGCCCCCAGCGGCAGCGGAAAGCCGGCCGTGAATGCGGCAGTCCTGCTGGATGGGGGGCGGCTGCTTCTGGAGCAGCACAAACGGCTGTTGCCCTTTTACGACGTCTTTGACGAGCAGCGCTACTTTGCCCCGGCGCGCAGCCAGCGGGTGGTGGAACTCGACGGCGTACGCCTCGCGATTTCGATTTGCGAAGACGCCTGGAACGACAAAAACTTCTGGCCGCGGCGGTTGTACAAAGTCGATCCGATGGAAGAGCTGATGCAGCAGAATCCCGCCCTGCACATCAATCTTTCCTCCTCGCCCTTCTGGCACTCCAAGCGTGCCGTGCGGCGCGAGATGCTGGCGGCGATTGCCAGGCGCGACGGCGTGCCAGTGATCATGGTGAACCAGGTCGGCGGCAACGACAGCCTCATCTTCGACGGCTCCTCGCTGGCGCTCAACGGGCTAGGCGAACTCATCGCGCAGGCTGCATCGTTTCGAGAAGGCCTGGTCGTGCTCGATCCTTTCAAGGCTCAGCCAATTCCGTTGACAGAGGAGGACGAAACCGAGGCTGCCTATCGCGCGCTGGTGCTGGGAACACGCGACTACGTGCGCAAGTGCGGCTTCAGCAAAGCGCTGGTGGCGTTGAGCGGAGGCATCGATTCCGCGCTGGTGGTGGCCGTCGCCAAGGACGCGCTGGGCGCGGAGAACGTGATCGCAGTGGGCATGCCGAGCCCTTATTCTTCGAGCGGCTCCATCGACGACAGCCGCAAGCTTGCAGCGAATCTGGGCATTCGTTTTGAAGTGATCGGCATCAGCGGACTGTTTGGCGAGTTCAGCAAAGCGCTCGAGCCCATGTTTGCCGGAGCGAAGGTGGATACGACTGAGGAGAATGTTCAGTCGCGCATTCGCGGGACGTTGATGATGGCGCTCTCCAACAAGTTCGGCGCGCTGGTGCTCACCACCGGCAACAAGTCAGAGATGGCAGTGGGCTACTGCACGCTTTATGGCGACATGGTGGGCGCGTTGGCGGTGATCGGCGACCTGGTCAAGACGCGCGTCTACGCGGTCTGCCACTGGCTCAATCGCGAGGGCGAGGTGATCCCCGCCGCCATCCTCTCGAAGCCTCCCTCTGCGGAACTCCGCCCGGATCAAAAGGATACCGATTTGCTGCCCCCGTATGAGGTTCTCGACCCCATCCTGGAGGCCTACGTGGAGCGCTACGAAACCCCTGAGGCCATAGCCCAGGCAAACGGATTCTCGCTTGCCCTAGTCCAACAGGTAGTCCACCTGGTCGAGCGTTCTGAATACAAGCGCCAGCAGGCGGCCCCGGTGCTGAAGGTGACGCCCAAGTCCTTCGGCATGGGCCGCAGGTTCCCCATCGCCGTCAAGGTCGAGGTATAAGCTAAAATCAGGAAGATACCCGCAAAAGAGCAAGAGTTCCACGAAATAAGGAGAATCCGCTTGATCCGTCTGTTCTCAAGATTTGCCAGTGCCGTTGCACTGGTCGTTTTGTCCATGCCGCTCGTTCAGGCCACGGCCCAGACCCAGGTTCCGGCCGCGCCTGCCGCTGAGCTTGCTGCGCCCGCTCCTGCGGCCGCACCGGTCTTCCCCGCGCCCGATCCAAAGTACTTCACCGCGCCCTTGCCCACCAAGGAAACCGTCAATGCCTTCCTGACGGCCAGCTGGGGCTACGAAGAAAGCCGTGTATGGCAGGTGCAGGCCATTCTCAAAACGCCGGTCGAAGGCGTCAGCAAGGTGGTTGTGTTTGTCGGCGACAAGACCGGCAAGGAAAAGCCATCGGCGCTTGAGTTCTTTGCCTTTGCCGACGGCAAGCACATTATCACCGGCGATCAGATCGTTGCCTTTGGAGCCACGCCATTTGCCGATTTCCGCAAGCAGATGCAGGAGAAAGCGGACGGCCCCTTCCGCGGCTCTCCTGACAAGTCTCTCGAACTCGTCGAGTTTGCCGATTTCCAGTGCCCCCATTGCAAGGAGGCGCAGGCAAACATGGAGAAGCTGGTGGCCGATTTCCCCAAGGCCCGGATCGTGTTTCAAAACGATCCCATTGTCTCCATCCATCCGCAGTCGGTAACGGCAGCCGCCTACGGCGTGTGCGTTGCCAAGCTGGGCGGCAGCACCGCCTTCTTCGGATTCACCGACAGCGTGTTTGACGGTCAGGATGGTCTTTCGACCGCCGATGGCGCCACCCTCACGCTAAACAGCGCAGTCACCAAGGCCGGGCTGGATCCGGCGAAGGTGGCTGCCTGCGCCGCAACTCCCGAGACCAAGGCGGCCGTGGATGCTTCAGTCAAGCTGGCCGAGGATCTGGGCGTCGGCCAGGTGCCCACGCTGGTGGTGAACGGCCGCGAAGTTCCAGCCAATGCCCCGTACGAAACGCTCAAGAAGATTGTTGCGTACCAGGCCAAGATGGACGGCGTAACCATGTAATGCACCGCAAACGGGTGCCCCCGGTCCCTCGCGTTTGGGGACCGGGGAAAGAACCAACTTCCCCTCGAGCACCTCTAGTCCCTAAGTCCCTTAGTCCCCGTCTTTCTAATCCCTAACCACTAATCTCTAATCCCTGCTTTTTTCCTACTGCGTCTGCGAGCTCCGTTCAACACGAATCATGTGCGAGTGGCCGCTGGCCTGCGTGCCGCGTACCACGTGCGGCGTGATGATGATGAGCAGCGTTGCGTAGTTCTTCTGGCTATCCTTGTCGGTAATGTCGTTCAGCCCCGGAATTTCGCTCAGGCCCGGCGTTCCGCTGATGTTGCGCATCTCCGACTTGTCCAGCTCGCTGGCCACCACCACCGCTTCGCCCTGCTTGATCGTGACCACGCCGGAGTACGAGCGGTTGTTGAGGATCGGATTGCCGTTGATCGATGATCCGGACAGTGCGGTGATCTTCATGTCAACCGTGAGCGCGACCAGGTCGTTGCGCATCACGTTCGCAGTGGCCTTGAGCGTCAGGCCCAGGTCCTGGTACTCCACCTGCGGAACCGACGGAACTGATCCCCCAAGCGAGGCGAGCAGGGAAGAAAGACTGCCGGAAGCGCCCGCTCCGGTAAGTCCGGGAATGTTCGGAACGCTGGACGACAAGCTCGAAAAAGAGGAGGTCTGAATCGGGTAGCGCTCGCCCTCCTTGAGCGTTCCAGCCTGGCCGTCGCCCAGGCGTAATTGGATATCATCGAGCTCGCGTGAGTCAGAGGAGTTCAGGTTGAAGTTTGCCGTCGCTCCTCCGGGTGACAGTGCCGACTGCGTAAGTCCGCCGCCGAACAGGGCAACCCCATTCTGGAAGAGCGAGCTTGAGACCTGGCCCGAGGCAAGCAGGATGCCCAGAATGGCCAGCGTGTCGCCCGGAGCGGCCAAACCTGAGGAGATAATCTGCTGAACGAGGCTCTGGTTGGCGTTCAGAATGGACTGTTCTTCGGTGTAGACGTTGAATGCCGAAAAACTTTGCGGCGGCTGCACGCCCGTATTGCGGTTGCTCGTGTGGGCAATCTGAATGAGCCGCACATCCAGCACCACCTGGCTATGGCCGTCGATCAGCGCACGGACGGTGGAGTTGAAGGCCTCAACCTTGTCGGCGGGAGCGCGAATAGTGATCGATCCCGCATTGGGCTCGGCCACTGCCTGTTGCAGATCGAAGACCTGCTTGCCCAGGTTGGTCACTTCCGTCATCTCTTCCGCGGTGAGGCCGGAGAGATAGATCGTCTCCATTTCCTGCCGTGTGAATTGCAGGCGATTCTCTCGGGTGTCTGAGGCCACCAATACGCGGCGTGCATCGATCGCCACGTAAAACGAATGGGTCACCATAGCCAGCGCGCTTGCCGCTGCATCAAAGCTGACGTCGTCAATGTCAAATCGAGCCAATTTGGATTGCACGCTATCGTCAACGGTGGCGCTGATGCCATAAGCCTTGAAGACCTGTTGAACAAGTTGGCGCTGGTCGTTGTGCAGGTGGAAACTCTTGACTCCGGCCTCGGGCGCAAGCTGAATTGTCCCACCGGCGCCCTTCGCGCCCTGCTCGTACAGCGAGGCTGGCTGCATGCGCGCGGCATCATCGCCCAGTTCATACAGGTGCTGCGTGGCCTCAATGTTCCTGGGATCGATCTGCAGGGCCTGGACCAGCGCCGCGCGCGCGCCGGCCGCGTCCCCGCGCAGACGGTCTTTGGCAGCGGTTTGGATCAATGCCGTCACTGCGTGGCTGCGCGCAATTTCGCCGGCCAGCCGGTAATTCGCATTGGTCCCATCCAGCCTTGCGGCTTGCTCGTAGTCGTGGATCGCCTCTTCATAGCGCTCGTCCATGAAGAGCTTGCTGGCGCTCAGGTAGAGCTTGGCCGCGCGCCGCCGGTCGCTGTCGCGGGGCAGTTTCGCCTCGTCGGGGGCAGCGGTTGCACTCTGCGCGGCGGGCGCCTGTGCGGCGAGGGTCTGTGCGGCTTGAGCCTGGATTGCGCCGCCTGTCGACGCCGTTTGCGCCTGCCCTCCCGCGGCGTTGAAGACAAGCAGGAGCGCCGCAGCAGGTAGCATGAGCCACCCGGGCACAAATCGATGCATTGTGCGGAGTGAAACCGAATTGGACCGGCGCCTATTCACGATGCGGCCTGCGTCAGCGCCAGCAGGTCAGCAAGCGACGACGCACAGGCCTCCGGCTCAAGCTTGTGCAATACATCAAAGCTGAAGTTGCCGGTGGCCACCGCGATCACCGGCAGTCGATTCGCCTTCGCCGCCTCAATGTCACGCGGCGTATCGCCCACCACGCAGACCGACGCGCGCTCTCCGGCCATCTCCCGGGCCTTTCTGGCGGCCTGTCCGATCAGTTCCGAGCGAATCGCAAAGTGATCGCTGAATCCGCCGAAGCGAAACCACTCGCGCAGACCGGCTTGCTCAATCTTGACCCAGCCAATGGCTTCCAGATTGCCGCTTGCCACGCCCAGCAGCGCGCCCTTCGCCGCCAAATGGCTCAGCGCCTGTTGCACTCCGGGCATCAGCAGCAGGTCCATCTCGTTTCGATGCTCGGCAACCACTTCGCGCATGGCCTCAAGAATCGCTTCGGTGTGCCGCTGCATAATTTCCGCGGGAATCTGCGCCTGCCGGCACGCATCCGCCAGGATCGCGGTGTCCGTGCTCCCGTGGAGCGGGACGCCGGCCATGCTCACCTCGAATCCCGTGATCCGTTGGACGCTCGAGGCAAAGGAATTAAAGTGGATGCGGTCGCGGCTCCGCAGCAGCGTGCCGTCGATGTCGAACAGATAAGCATTTTGCCCATCCCAGGTAAATCCTGGCATCAGGGCGACACGTGCTTCCTGGCTCGGTGGAGTTGTCAGCATCTCAAAGTTGAACTGCGCCGCCTTGACCCGGGCCTCATCCCTGGCGATAGGTCTGGCGGAAGGCGCTTAATACAGGACGTTCGCTGCGGACCGGACGCTTGAGCCCTGTACGCACATCGGCAAGCTCCAACCCCAACTCGGCCATGGCGCGGCTCAGCGTATTGCGGTGCATGCCCAGTTCTTCCGCCGCCCTGCACTGGTTTCCCCGGTGTGCAACCAGCACTTCGCGCAGGTATTGTCTCTTGAACTCGCGCACGGCCTCCTCATAGGGAATGCCGCTTGAGTGCATTTGCGTAACCAGGCTATCCAGTTCTCGTTTCACGTTAACCTCTTCAAGTCTTCAATCCTGCATCTTATCGCTTTTTGGTGTGCAATTGTTTATATCAAATTTACCCCGCTCCGGGGTGCATCCATTGCGGAGCATGTTGTTCCATCATCTGCAATCCGCTGCGAACGCGCTCTGCAAGTTCCGTCGGACTGACCCTCGCGCTCAGGTGACAGACTCCGAAGAAAAACTTGGGCAGCCTTGCTTCCGCGAGCCAATGTGCCTGCGGGAAAAAGACCACAACCACCAGTATGATGAGCGTGACCATCAGCGCTCCCTGCAAAAAACCGAAGGCTCCTCCGGCAATCCGGTCCAGACAGCCAAGACCCATCTTGTGCACGGCGTGCGACGTCACCGACCCAAAAAGATTTGCCACGAACATCACCAGAAGCGCAATCAACAGAAATCCAATTGCGTCCGCAACCATCTCGTTGTGGACCATGGGCAGCAGGATCGTGCCGGCGCGGCCATAGTTCCAGGCCGCCACCACAAGGCCCAGAAACAAGCCTGCCAGCGAGCAGATCGAGCGGAGCAGTCCTTGCATGAAACCGCCCACGATCGAAGCCGCGAGCACAATTACGATCGCCCAATCCACCCATGTCATGCCGCGCCCCGCATATTCATAAACTCAACTCCCGCCCCGTCAATAGGCGGAACGCCTCAAGGTACTTGGCTTGTGTCCGCTCCGCCACATCGGCTGGAAGCGATGGCGCCGGAGCCTGTTTGTTCCAATGGATGGACTCGAGATAATCCCGCACGTACTGCTTGTCAAACGAGGCCTGCGCTCCGCCCGGCTTCCAGGCTGAAGCCTCCCAAAAACGGGAAGAGTCTGGCGTCAGAACTTCATCTGCAAGAATAATTCCTTCATCTGTTTTGCCAAACTCAAATTTTGTGTCGGCCAAAATCAGCCCGCACGCCTGGGCGTGCCGGTGCGCCTTGCCATAGATCGCAAGAGTCAGCCGGCGCAATTCCTTCGCATCGTCTTTGCCGATCAATTCTTCGGTCGCCGCAAAGGAAATGTTTTCGTCGTGCGCTCCGTCCTGGCTCTTGGTGGCGGGGGTAAACACCGGCTCAGGCAACTCGGAACCATCAAGAAGACCGCCGGGCAGCGAAATGCCACACACCGTTCCCGCGGACTTGTATTCTTTCCATCCCGACCCGGCCAGGTAACCGCGGGCAACGCACTCTACCGGAAACATGTTTGCGCGGCGCACCATCATGGAGCGGCCTTCGAGCTGGTCGGCATACCGATGCAATTCGGCGGGATATTCGCTCACGTTGGCAGTAATGATGTGGTTCGGCACCACTTCCTTCAGCAGGTCAAACCAGAAGAGCGAGATCTGCGTGAGGATCTTTCCCTTGCCCGGAATGCCTGTGCCCAACACGTGATCGAACGCCGAGATGCGATCGGTGGCCACCATCAGCAGCGCGTCGCCCACCGCGTAGAGATCGCGCACTTTTCCCCGCCCAAGCAGGGGTGTGTCGCCAAGGTTGGTAATGAGCAGTGCGGTCACGGGAGAGGTCCTTGCTTTAGACAGACTGAATCTCCGATTGTCCGGCGATGGGCTCTGTTTGTCAATCTAGCTGCGCAAGCGAAAACGCTTTCGAACTGCCGTACGTCGCGTGATGCAGACCGATTGAAAGACAATCGGCAGAGAGCATTAGGAGGGTTTTCTTCACACCAGCCTCCCCCTCGAAACCGCGTTACACAGAGGTGTGACGGCCATCACCGTCTGAACTTTCCTTATGGGAGAAACTTCGATTGTCAACATGGTTCAGAGAGTGAGTAAGAAAACTCTCTTAGAGCCGGGCGACACGAGGCAGCAGTGGAAAGGGGAAGCCGCGGCTAGCTTCGTTTGTATAGGGATCACCAGTAGCCGCGTGCTACCGACCTCCAGTGCCGGCTACTGGTCCCCGTCTTTATCTTGTGTAAGGAGTACTACAAGACCTCCGAAGAGACGTTATCCTTCGGGGGTGTTTTTTTGCCCAAAACCTCCCAACCGCTCGAGCGGCGCAGCGCTGGCTATTCGACTCCTGCCATTCACCGGGCAAGCCTGGGAAACACGCTTATGATCGATTTGAGCCCAGAGAACCAAAGCATCAAGGGGGAGCTGCAATGACATCGAAAGACCGTGTCCTGTCATCCTTGAACCATCGGCAACCGGACCGCATTCCCGTCGATCTCTCCGGATACCGGTCGTCGGGCATTTCGGCTATCGCCTATCCGCGGCTTCGCGCTGCTCTCGGCTTGGAGCCCCGCTCGATTGACGTCTACGACCCCGTGCAACAACTTGCCATCGTGCACGACGACGTGCTTGACCTGCTCGGCATCGACGCCATCGAACTGGGTCGTGGATTCTGCCATGAAGACAAGTGGTGGACTGATTGGACGCTGCCCGACGGCTCTCCCTGCCGCATGCCGGTGTGGGCACAGCCCGAGAAGTTGGGAACGGCCTGGATTCTCCGCTCACCTTCAGGCAGGGTCATCGCCCGCATGCCCGAGGGCTCGCTCGTATTCGATCAGGTGTACTGGCCATTTCTCGACGGCGAAGAAGATCTCTCGCGCATCGAGGAGCTTTACCCTGAGCACATGTGGACCGGAATCGCTTCACCGCCCGGACCCTCTGTCGCCGGCGCCGAGGAGTTGGCTGCCGGGGCGCGCGCTCTACGTGCCGGAACCGATCGCGCCATTCTTGGCCTCTTTGGCGGCAATCTGCTTGAAATGGGCCAGTTTTACTACCGGATGGACAACTTCCTGGCCATGCTCGGCGAGGATCCTGCGCGCGTGCACCGCTTTCTCGACGCCCTCGTCGAAATCCATCTGCGCAATCTCGAGCGCTTCCTGGGCGCGGTGGGCACATCCATCGACGTGATTGTCTTCGGAGACGATCTGGGCGCGCAAAACAGTCCGCAGATCTCGCCGCGAATGTATCGCGAGTTCTTCAAGCCGCGGCATGCGCTCATGTGGGCGCGCGCCAAACAACTGGCCAACGTCAAAGTCATGCTGCATTGCTGCGGCGCGGTGCGGCCGCTGCTCCCCGATATCATCGATGCCGGGCTCGACGCCATCAATCCGGTGCAGATCAGTTGCCGCGGAATGGATGCCGTGGGACTCAAGCGCGACTTCGGCCGCGACCTCGCTTTCTGGGGCGGCGGCTGCGATACCCAACGAATCCTTCCCGAGGGAACGCCGGAAGAAGTCAGACAGCACGTTCTCGACCAGTGCAGAATCCTCGCGCCCGGCGGCGGCTTCGTCTACCAGCAGGTCCACAACATCATGGCCAACGTGCCCGCGGAAAACATCCTGGCCATGTACCGGGCGGTTCGCGAGTTCAACGACATCGAAAGCGGTGCCTGATACGCGATGATGTTGCCGCGCGATGAGGCCTGCTCAACTCCGGCGATTAGCCCCGGTCTCTGTGACCTCTCCCAATCAAGACGAGGGTGCCCCCGGTCCCTCGCTTTCGGGGACCGGGGAAGAAGGAGAATCCGCGCTGTCCAGCCCAGCGACCTACGCGCAGTCCCGTAGAAAAGTTCTGGAATCGTCCACTAGCGCCGACCATTCAACTCATCAATCAAGTCAGGCAGTAATCACGGTGAGCGGAAATCCTCATTCCGCCAAGCTTTGGATCGAGTGTGTTCCAGGCCCACATCATCTCAAGGCGTTGCAGCTCCCTCCCGTTGCTTACCTACGAGCACGAACCGGTTGTTCAATCATCCTTGATTTGTTCGACTTTGTGGCAAGGTAAAATGCTTCCTCATTGTCGCAAATAACAAAGATGTGATCGTCTTGCTTCAAGGGGCCAAACTCATCCCCTGGATTCAGATAGACTTCAATACCGCGTGAGATGGCGATTGGAATTACGGCACGAGCCTTTGATTCCCTGCTGGCATAGAAGTGCAGCGCGTCAGAGAAGCGCCGATTCACAAGCTGTTCGGGCACCTTGACCCTGTAAATCTCGTCTGAATCGGGACTGAACGTAAGCAGGGTGTGATACAGCCCTGCGAGTCCCGGCGTAAAAGCGCATTGGGTCAACACATCGATGCCGAAGCTTTCTCCACACACACACTCGGTTGGCCCTCCCTTGCCTGCCGTATGTGCGGCTTCAAGGTTCTTGGCGGAACGAATTTCGGCAGTAACTGGCGTATCGCAGAATCCCCGCAGCACAAGCAGCGCTAATACAGTCTTTGCATCGGTGATATCCGGTTCAAATTGACTTACTGAATCACTCTGCCAATTTCCAAGTATGACGATCGACGAGGCGGATTTAACCTGTGCCTGTTCTAGGACCCTGCTGTCAGTAGCATCTCCTGAGATCCAGTAGCAACGTTCAAAGCCTGGTCTCCCTGGGAACACTGAGGGACCGTGTGCGATAACAACAATCGACTTCTTCTCCGTATCCGGTCCACGCAATTGCTCGATCATGCGCTCCGCTCGATGGTCCCAGTTAATGAGAACAATATGTTTTGCGAGATGACTTGGCACTCGAATCCTCCCCATCCATTTCCCCAGCTCTTCCGAAATGTATCGCTTACCAAACTCCGCAATCACCCAACCCACGAGGGCTACGCCGACAATGATCGCGAACACCGCCACTCGCTCGCCCCAGGTCGTTTTGGGCGCCCGCGCCTGAAACCCTCCTGAAACATAAACAAGGACCGACCACATCGATTTAGGAAAAGTGTCGAAGTTCTCGTTCACATGGCGCTCACACCAGTAGAGGCCAAGCGCCGCGAAAACCCAAACGCCAAATAACGCCGAGATCGCCACGATAAGATCTGCCAAACTGGTTGTTGCCTGCCGTACATGTTTACGCTTCAATATTAGAATTGCGCAAAGATACCCGAGGAGTAACACTGGAATCAACCAAAGCCATGAGATGCCGAATCCTTTGGAGATATACCGCTTGGCCCCCGGATAAGTCTGGATAGGAAGCTGAGCGGGTACGGTCCTGAAGAGCAGATCCATTTTGGTTCCGCTGATGCGTTCAATCTCACCGCGTCGCGCCTGAAGTAGTCCCATCAATGCAACGACATTCGCCTGGTCAACGTCAGAACGAACTAGTAGAAGGCATTGGGTGCCGATGGTTGGCACATCGTCCTCTTGACCCGCATATGTTCGTCCGGGAATATATGCCTCAACGTAGCTGCCACTGCTTGTCATCCGGGATATCAACTTCGGGTCAAGTACTAGCAAACGGGCGTCGCGATTGATCAGCGTCTGTGCCACAACATCCACGGGAATCGCGCTCGTGATAATCGCGGCATCAATCGATTCCGCTGCAAACTGGGGAACGATCTGCTCCATGGACAGGGTGCGAGGCTGAAACTCTCCTATTGAGACCCCAGCCGCCTCCAGAACGGAGCGGGCGGTAATCTGTCCGCCACTACCATCCACACCAATTGCGATGGCCTTGCCTTTTAGATCGTCGACGGAAAAAATGAAGAGATCGTCCCTCACCAGGATGTGGATTGGCTCTGTAAAGATAGGTGTCAGCAACTCGATATTTGTAAGTGGATCGGGAAAGGGCAAGTGTCCCAGCACTGCCCGCACGGCAACGTCGCCCTGGACCAATGCAAGATCCGCACGTCCCGAAGTCAACAACTTGATGTTATCTACCGATCCACCGGATAGGACAGGTTGAAGTTTTACGCCATTTTTTTCTGCCACAAGAGAAATGGCATTCGCCAATTTAGTGTAGTTACCCTGGCTCTCTCCGGATGCGAGTAATAACGTCTTCTGTTGTGCTTGCCCGAACACACATAAGGCAGGAAGGACACACTTCAACAACCATAGCCGCTTACCCGTGCTCACGGCGTCTCCTCTGGTTCCCTGGATATTAGTAGCACTGCAATAATATACCTTGGTTTACAGTCAGTAAGTGACAGCGTCTTAGGGGCACGATAGCCGACTTCGCCGGCGAGCCGCCCTTAACTGGAAATAGGGAAAGAGGGGGACATGATGCCTGTTCCCCATCCGGGGTGCTATCGTTCCTGCATGGCTCGGCTGGCTCGTGTTGTGATCCGAGGGCTTCCGCATCATGTTACCCAGCGCGGCAACCGGCGCGAGGCGATCAAGGCCGAATGCCCCGAACAGCTAGAATTTTTGTGAATAGATATCGCGCCCCCCCTCTATCCCCTCTATTACTGTCCCCTATTACCCAGAGTCATGGTTCCGACGGTGTACCATTTTTGCATGCGAGCTATCGCTTCTACTGTCGCGCTTCTGCTGTTGACCTCGACTGTCTGCGCTCAAAACACCGACCTCAAGAATCTGCCGCAGTTCGATGTGGTCTCCATCCGTCCCCACCAGGACGAAGGCATGATGAGAATGGGGTTTCAATTCGGGACAGTGCCCGATGGAGTTGTTTTCAAAGGCGGTACACTCGACATGCTGATCCATATGGCCTTCGACGTTCCTCGCGACCGCATACTCAACGAGCCGGACTGGGTCCGCTCCAGCCGCATCGATCTCGATGCCAAAGTCGCGCCTGAAGATGCGCCGAAATTGAAGACGCTCACGCGCCAGCAGCAATGGGCCATGATCGTTCCAGCGCTTGAGGATCGTTGCGCGCTGAAATTCCATCACGAAACCCGAGAGCTTGAGGTCTACACGCTGGTGCTCGCCAAGGGCGGCTCCAAGCTCAAGGAGGCAGCCCCTGCGGATCCCCACGCAAGTGCGCCCAGCCCTGGAAACAGCACTGACTCGCTCGATAAGCCCGGCTCGCCCGGCCAGCCGCCAGCCGCCGCGCCCATGATGTTGATGATGAATCAGTCGGGCGTCACGGTGAAGGGGCGCAGCGCCACCATCGACTCTTTCGTCCAGATGCTCTCGCAGCAGATGGGAGCAACCATCGTAGACAAGACGGGGCTCACCGGCAAATACGACTACGAGCTCGCGTGGATGCCGGATGAGATGAATTTGATGGGCATGCCCATGATGCCCATGCCCCACGGCCCGCCACCGCAGGGCGGAAGCGAACAGCCCCCACCACCAACGGCCCCATCCATCTTCGCAGCTCTCCCAGAGCAGGTCGGCCTCAAGCTTGAGACACACAAAGAGCCCGTGGATGTCATCGTCATCGACCACATGGAGCAGCCGTCGGCGAATTGAGAGCAGGCTCAGGCCCTGCCAGCCACTGTCATCCCGAACGGAGCGAGGGATCTGCGAATCTCTTCTTGGCGCCGATTGCAAAAAAAGACACCGCACTGAGGGAGCAACGAAGAGCGCCGAGGGTTCCCCAGGTGCTGGGGTGGTGAGCCCCTCGTCCGCCGCGGCGTAGGGACCTGGAAGAGAACCAACTTCCCTTCGCGCCTTTTCTAATCCCTATTCCCTGCCTTTACGCCGTCGCGCGCTGCTTATCCTTGGCCAGATGTACGCTGATCACCTTCGACACGCCCGGCTCCTGCATCGTGACGCCGTAAATCATGTCGGCGGCCTGCATCATCCGCTTGGAGTGCGTCACCAGCAGGAACTGCGTCTCCTTGCTCAGCGAGTGCAGCAGGTCGGCGAGGCGGCCGACGTTGGTTTCGTCCAGCGCCGCATCCACTTCGTCCAGCGCGCAGAACGGGCTCGGCTGGAACTGGAAGATGCCCACCAGCAGCGCCAGCGCGGTCAGTGACTTCTCACCGCCCGAGAGCAGCAGCACGTTCTGCAGCTTCTTACCCGGAGGCGAGGCCACAATCTCCAATCCGCTCTCGGCCGTGTTCTCCTGGTCGGTGAGCCGCAGGAAGGCCTGCCCGCCCTGGAATAGCCGCGAGAACACCACGCCGAAGTTTTCATTGATCCTGGCGAAAGCCTCATCAAACTTGGTGCGCGAAATCTGGTCGATTTCCTTGATGGTCGCCTGCGTGTTCTCGATCGACTCCATCAGGTCGGTGCGCTGCGTTTCGAGGAATCCGTGCCGTTCGGCCGTCTCCTTGTACTCATCCAGCGCCATCATGTTCACCGGGCCCATCTGCTCGATGCGCTGCTTGAGCGTGCGGCAGACTTCCTCTTCAGCGAGTAGTTCATCGTTGAGCAGGCGCACGATTTCAGCGTCGTCGCGCAGCACCTGGGCCTCTACATTCACCTCGGCAAGGCAGCTTGACTCCAGATACTCAAGATCGGAGTGCAGCTTGGCGAGTTCACTGGAACGGCCCGCACGATTCTCGCGCAACTCATCGAGCGCGATGCGGCCGGTCTTGAGCTGTGTCTCCATCTCAGCCAATTGCTGGCGCAGTGCCTGAGATTGCGCGGCGATGGTTTGCGTCAGAGCCTGCGCCTCGGCGCGCGCGGCGGTCAGCTCTTTTTGCTGCTCGGCCAGCCGGGCGCTCTCCGCAATCCGCTGCTCCTTTTCCGCCACTGCCGCGGCCGTCTGCTGTTCGATGGCCAGGACACGC
>Ga0224557_1002772_pt1 | contig 14442 bp, 12 predicted proteins | sample 714S31014metaG_FD_180677 | JGI IMG/M metagenome (GOLD analysis project Ga0224557, IMG submission 180677) | Peat soil microbial communities from Stordalen Mire, Sweden - 717 S3 10-14 | ecosystem: Environmental > Terrestrial > Soil > Wetlands > Peat | place: Sweden: Norrbotten County, Stordalen...
ATAGCCCAAATGCTTTTCTTCGGCTTCGCGAAACTCCTTCACCATGGTGGCAACTTCCCGGGCAATCTGCTGGTGGGTCAGGTTCGCGCTGGGCTGTTCGTAAATCAGGCTCGACTTGACCAGCGTCTGGTAGCTTTTGGCTAGCGAAGTGAGCGCGGCGATCAGATCGCGGTCGTTGAGCGTATGCCCGTCAAGGGAGCGCCCGGCGCGCGCGCTTTTGGCAAGCGCGTAGCTGAGCCCAACGATCAGGTGCTCGCGCTCATAGAGGAACTGCTCGGCAATCTCGACTTCGGGGAAAAGCGCATCGCGATCGAAGCCGCCGTGTGCGCCCGCCGTGTCATGCTGCTGAGCCGGCTGCCGCGACTGGGCTCGTGACTGCAAAAGATACGTACAGTCGCTCGGGCAATCGAGCGTCACCTCGCGCTGTTCGCCGCAGCATTGCGCGCAGATTTTCCCATGCACAGCTGGACAGAACCGTTTTTCCTTCCGTTCCTGGCAAAGGGGACAGCTCACAGGGCTTTCCTCAAAGCCCGATTATTTCATGAATTGAATCACCGCCGAGGCACCGAGCCGCCGAGGGAAATCGGATCACCCGATGCCGTACTAAATATCATAATAAAGATGAAACTCATACGGATTCGGCCGCATCCGCATCGGGTCCACTTCATTCCTGATCTTGTAGGAAATCCATGTGTCGATCAGATCCCGCGTAAACACTCCGCCTTCCAGCAGGAACTTGTGGTCCGCCTCAAGCGCGGCCAGCACGCCCTCCAGCGATCCCGGCACCGACGGAACCTCGGCCGCATCCTCGGGGCTCAGTTCATAGCTGTCCTTATCAAGCGGCTCGCCGGGATGAATCTTCTTCTTGATGCCGTCCAGTCCGGCCATGAGCATGGCGGCAAAGGCCAGATACGGGTTGCACGAAGCATCGGGCGGCCGGAATTCCAGCCGCTTCGCCTTGGGGCTGTCGGAATAAACCGGAATCCGCACCGCCGCCGAGCGATTCCGCTGTGAGTAAGCCAGATTCACCGGCGCCTCATACCCCGGAACCAGCCGCTTGTACGAATTCGTAGTCGGCGCGGCAAACGCCAAAATCGCCGGAGCATGCTTGAGCAATCCGCCCGCATAATACAGCGCCATTTCCGACAAGCCCGCATACTTCTTGCCCGCAAACAGCGGCTTGCCCTTCATCCACAGCGACTGGTGCGTGTGCATGCCCGAGCCGTTATCGCCAAACAGCGGCTTGGGCATGAACGTGACCGACTTACCTGCCTGGTACGCCGTGTTCCGCAGAATGTATTTGTACTTCATCATCTTGTCGGCGGAATTGACGAGCGTGTCGAAGCGCATGTCAATTTCAGCCTGCCCCGCAGTCGCCACTTCATGGTGATGGCACTCCACGTCAATCCCCGCGTCAATCAAGTGCTCCACCATCCGCGAACGCAGATCCTGGTGCTGATCGGTGGGAGGCACCGGAAAGTATCCTTCCTTCATGCGCGGCCGGTAGCCAAGATTGTCCTCCTTGCGCCCCGAATTCCACCGCCCCTCGTCGGAGTTAATAAAGTAGAAGCTGTGCTGCGTAGCGCTTTCGAAGCGTACGTTATCGAAGATGAAAAACTCCGCCTCCGCCCCAAAAAATGCCTGATCGGCAAGGCCCGTCGCAGCCAGATACTTCTCTGCGCGCTTGGCCACGCCGCGCGGGTCGCGCCCATACGGCTTCCCCGTCGGCGGATCGATCGCATCCCCAATCAGCACCAGCGTGGGGATTTCACGAAAAGGATCCATGAAAGCCGTATTCGGGTCGGGCACCAGGTTCATGTCCGACTCGTGGATGTGAGCCCACCCCCGGATCGAACTGGCATCGAAGCCGAACCCTTCCGTGAATACGTCTTCGGTGAGTTCGGTGATGGGGTAGCTGGCATGGTGCCAAATGCCGGGCAGGTCAACAAAGCGCATGTCGAGAAATTTGGCGTTATTCTTGGCGGCGAATTCGAGTACACCTTTGGCGTTCATTTATAGAAACCTCTTCGCTTAAGGATTCCGGAGAACCCAAGTATGAGAACGTGCCAGCCTATAAGAGGCCATACAGGGGGTCAATGACCGGGGTCACAGAGGCACGGCGAGAACCGGCAGAAACCGGAGAAGAAGGATTTTGGAAGCTGGTTGTGGCTCTCTGTTTCCGGGGAAGTTTGCCTTCAGAATTTCGTCCGCAGAAATTCGACGAGAATGTAGCCAATCACCGCTGCAACCGCCGCGATCTCAAAATTGGACATCGTGAAAATGTCCAAGAGCGCCCAACTCAGGCCCTTCTTCAGTCCCATTCCCGAGCGTTCAAACTCGCCCATCAGCAGATTGGAATAAAACAGGAAGACAATGAACCCGATCTCGATCACTGCCCTCCAACTGTGCTTTTTCATTGCCCGAGGATTATAGCGCCTCGAAATTGCAGCTGGTTCGAGCCTGCCCGCTGCCAATCGCTGGCATAAATAAATTTTATTTGGCGCGAGTGCCCGGCACGCGATAGCCTATCTGGTTATCCCCAGGCATTCAAACCGCGCTTGCGTACCGGCCAACATTAAGGAGAACCATGTCTACTGAACTGCGAAATTTTCTTTCCATCCCGTACGACGAACTCGAAGAAATGAATTTGCAGGCGAAGAAGCAGCGCCTCGACCGCGTTGCTCCTCACAAGATCCAGGAAGAGCGCCTGAAATACCTGACCGACGAGACGCGCATCAAGGCTTTGACCGTCATGTTCAGCGACCTCGAGGGCCGGCTGCACATGCTCGACTATGACAAGAAATTCCTGCTGAAGAGCTTCGACAATCTTACCTTCGACGGATCCTCCATTCGCGGCTTCACCGCCCAGCGCGAAAGCGATTTGCGGCTCGGCATCGACTGGTCCGCTTTTTACTGGGGCCCGGCCGATGTGTTTGGCCCCGGCAAAGTGCTCGTGTTCGGCGAGGTCATCGACAAGGGCGGCGAGCCCTACTCGGCCGACATGCGCGGCGTGCTCAAAAGCTTCGCCGAAACCCACTTCAAAAAGAGCGGCTACACACTGAACGCGGCCAACGAGATCGAAGGCTTCCTGTTCAAGGGCGCCGACGCCGAGCGCACCTATCACGAAACGCTCAAGTTTGAATACGTGAACACCGGCGGCTACTATCACTCGCTGCCCGGCGATCCGTTGCGCAACTTCATCGACACCACCGCCGAAGTGCAGCGCGCCATGGGCTTCCAGAACGAAAAAGATCACCCCGAGGTCGCGCCCTCGCAGTTCGAAATCAACTACAACTACGCCGAAGTGGTAGCCGCCGCCGATCACATCCAGCTCTATAAGCTCATCTGCCGCCAGGTGGCGCGCAACATGGGATTGACCGCGTCGTTCCTGCCGAAGCCGGTCGTGGGTGTGAACGGCAGCGGCATGCACACCAACGTTTCCATCAGCAAGAGCGGCAAGAATCTTTTCTGGGATCCCAAGGGCGAAGAGAAGCTCAGCAAGTTCGGTTATGAGTTCCTCGACCGCATTCTGACGCACGGCAACGACATCTGCCTGCTGTTGAATCCGAGCGTCAACGCCTATCGCCGCCTCGATCCGCACTTTGAGGCCCCGAACCAGATCAAGGCTTCGCCGGTGGATCGCGGCTCGATGATCCGCATCCCCATCGGCAACGAACGCAGCATGCGCGTGGAAGTACGTTCCGTGGCCCCGGATGCGAATCCGTATCTGGTCATGCTCTCGATCTTCAAGACCGGCCTCGAAGGCACGACCTCCAAGATCAAGAACCTGCGCCAGGCCGAACGCTATCTGCCCGACAACATCTATACCGCCATCGAAAACTTCCGCAAGGCGGATTGGACCTCGACCCTGATGGGCGAAGACGTCAAAGGCCGCTACGCCGATCTGAAGCAGGCCTCAGCCGATCGCTGTCCGCGTCTGCTGGGCACGTTCGTAAAAGCCCCAGAGGTGCAATACCACCACGACGTCTACAACCAGTATTTGTGGAATCTGTTCTAGAAAGAAGCTTGTGTGGAGCGGGCGACCCCGCCCGCTGCTTTTGTTCTTCGCAAGTGGCGCGGACACTCTTGTCCGCGCAGCACCTTAACGGCTGCCGAGTTCGCTGGCAGCCGTTTCTTATTGGCTCGCGGGTTTGGCCCCCGGCAACCGGCTCTTCAGGAATTTGATCTGCCCATTGTGGTTGGATTCATGCTCGCACACATTCCTTGTCGACGGTCATGAGCCACGCATCGTCGCGCTTGCGAAATTCTGCCAGCGTGTGCTCACGAGTTTCGCTCAGCAGGTTCAAATAGTAATCCAGGCTGTTGCCCTTAATCGCTTTGCGCGCCGGCTCTCCGAGTTCCATCGCCACGGCCCACTTCTCTTGGTAAGAAGCCGGCAACTCTCTTAGCGAGTTTCCCTCGAACGTATTGATCTGGTAAGTGCGGTCCGTAGCCGCCAGGTGCATGAGCAGGGCGCCGATGGTGTTGGTCTTCTCGTCGAGCAGATAGTCGAGGTCCTTCTGCGACATGCCGAATTCGAGGAACTGGTCGGAAAACAAAACATCTGCGACAACGTGCAGGAGGCGCTGGACCGAGCCGAAGAAGCGTTCGAAAGACTGCAGCCCGTGGCCAAGGGAGTGGGTAGGTAGCAAGCGATTGCGCTGGTGATGATGGCAGATTTACAGTCCGCTGTCTGTGTGCTTAAATACTCCGATCCTCCGGGGTGAGGACGCGCTCGCCTTCGGCCTTCGCGATGCTTTAAGGAGACAGCTCTGTGTCCATTGGAAGCGTGGGGTTAGCTGCTCGTATTGAGAAAGAAACAAGTACGACTAAGCAGCTCAAGACGTTCTTGAGCCGGTATTTCTATCTCTGCATGGCGCTGGCGATGACCGGGCTGGTGGTGTGGGGCTTCGGCCATACGGTTGACGCTAACCTGTTCCATGCCAACCCGCCAAGGCCATTGCTTCTGTGGATACACGGCGCGGCTTTCTCAACGTGGATGGCCTTCTTCATTGCTCAGTCGGCTTTGGTGCGCGGGCGAAAGGTTAGCGTCCACCGCTCTCTCGGCTGGTTTGGAGCCGGACTTGCCACGGTAATGACCGCGTTGGGCTTCGCGGTCGCGGTTGTAATGACCCGCTTCGATACTGTTGTGCTCCATCAGAAGGACGTGGACGCTTTCCTGTCGATTCCGTTCACCGACATGATCGTCTTCGGCCTGTGCGTGGCACTGGCGATTTATCTTAGAAAAAAGCCGGAATACCACCGACGCCTAATCTTCATCGCAACTTGCCAACTCATGGACGCTGCTATAGGCCGGTTCGATTTCTGGTTCAACCATAACCTCTTCTACCCCGGCCTGGACTTTCTGATCGTGCTCGGCATGGCGCGCGATTGGGTGGTGGAGGGGCGGGTCCTCAAGGTGTATCTCTATGCACTGCCCCCAATGATCGTTCTGCAGAGTCTTGCGGTCTACGTGTGGCGGGTCAATCCGGGGTGGTGGCAGGGGATCACCCACGCGATCATGGGATGGTGAAGGCGGCGCGCTGAGCATCTCAGCCTTGGTCCGGATCGTGGAGAGCTATCGGATCGGCACTGCCCCGCAATTCACACCGCGGGCACAGGGGCATTCATAGCGGCGAGTCCCGCCAGAAGTTCCCCCGCTTTTCTATAGTCGTCATCGTTCTCCGTGATGAACTCCACGCCATAAAGATTGCCGTCGCGGTTGCGGATAAAACACCGGAACACCATCGGCTCGTCGGAATACGGTGGCGTGAACTCCACTCCGACCTGCGTGCCCACCGGCAGATCGATGTCCGCTCTCACGGCTAGTCCCCCACCGCTGATGTTGGTGCCCTGTCCCTCGCAAGCGACAGCTTTGGTGGGTCCCTGGGTCGTCAATCGGACTTGAACCGGAAAGTCCGCAGCAAATCGCGGATATCGTCTTTTTCTCACATCGGCCTCCGACGCGGGCACACCCGACGATGAGCCCAGGTTCAAATCACTATCCATGCACAACCTCCGATCTACGAATATCTCGCAGACCCAACCCACATATCTGTGATGAGGAACCAACGTCACCATCACGCTGGTAACGAAGGGCCTATTACCCTTGGCGGGGGCTCTACGGCCGTGAGTGTAGCTAGCATGAGATCTCGCTCATGAACCGCTGCGAGCGGGATCGATGCCACATTTTGTCCTTCTTCTCGCATCGGCCGGGCCGAATGCCCCCACCGGTCCGGGGGTTTGCTAAACCGAAGGAGCTTATCCCCAAACCGTTCTCCCCCATTGACTCGCCCCATCCGCCCACGTAACATTCACCGCCAGTGATCGGCCAGACCATCTCGCGTTACCGCATCGTTGAAAAGCTCGGCGGCGGCGGTATGGGCGTTGTTTACAAGGCCGAGGACACAGAACTCGGTCGCTTTGTAGCGCTTAAGTTCCTGCCCGATGAGTTTTCGCGCGACCCGCAGGCGCTCGAGCGTTTCCGGCGCGAGGCGCGCGCGGCATCCGCCCTCAACCATCCCAACATCTGCACCATTTACGACATCGGCAAAAGCGGCGAGCAGTCATTCATTGCGATGGAGTTTCTGGACGGCACCACGCTCAAGTATCGGATCGCAGGCAGCCCGATCGAGACCGAGGTCCTGCTCGGCCTGGCCATCGAGATCGCCGATGCCCTTGACGCCGCGCACTCGCAGGGGATCGTTCACCGCGACATTAAGCCCGCGAACATTTTTGTGACCAAGCGCGGCCACGCTAAGGTCCTCGATTTCGGGCTCGCGAAACTCGAAACCCCCGCCGCTTCGTCCAGCCAGATTCTTTCGGCCAACACCCAGACGCGCATGATCGAGGAGCCGCACTTGACTAGTCCGGGCTCGGCCTTGGGCACAGTCGCGTACATGTCGCCAGAACAGGCGCAAGCCAAGGAACTGGATGCGCGCAGCGATTTGTTTTCCTTCGGCGCCGTGCTCTACGAGATGGCAACGGGCGCTCTGCCCTTTCGCGGCGACAGCAGCGCCGTCATCTTCAAGGCCATTCTGGATGCCGATCCGGTCTCGCCTGTGCGGCTCAATCCCGACGTGCCCGCCGAACTCGAACGCATCATCGGCAAGGCGATCGAGAAAGACCGCGACCTGCGCTATCAGGGCGCCGCCGAGATGCGAGCCGATTTGAAGCGCCTGAAACGCGAAACAGACTCGCGCCATCGCGGAGGAAGTTCGGCATCGGTCGCAGTGGCACAAGAGCCAGGGAAAGAGAGTGGTGTATACGCCGGCGCGCAGCAGCCCGCCGGAGCCGCAAATTCGTCGGCAAACCTGTCGGCAGTTGCGGCGCAGGCGCCGCCCAGCGCAATGGCGTCGAGCACGACCCAGCCTGCACATACGACCAGCAGCGCGGCCGTCGCCGCGGCGAGAACACATAAATTAGGAGCTGCCCTCGGCGCCATCGTCGCCCTCGCCGTTCTCGCGGCCGCGGGCTTTGGCGTCTATTCCATGCTGCACCGCAACGCTTCCGCGCCCTTCCAGAATTTCGCCGTCACGCAGGTCACCAATTCCAACCGCGCACTCGTCGCCGCCATATCTCCCGACGGCAAATATGTCCTGACCGTCATGAACGACAAGGGGCTGAACAGCCTCTGGCTCCGCAACATAGCGACGGGAAGCGACACGCAGGTTGTGCCGCCTTCGGCGAGTATTCGCAACGTCGCCTTTTCGCCCGACGGAAATTACATCTATTACCGCCAGGCCCTGAACGGCATCGCCAGCGATTTCAATATCTATCGCACGCCGGTCTTAGGAGGCACGCCCAAGGCCGTCGTCCACGACGTGGATACTGAATTCACATTTTCTCCCGACGGCCGCCGCATGGCCTTCCTGCGCGCGAACAATCCGGAAACGGGCAAATATCGCGTGCTCAGTGCCAATTTGGACGGCAGTGATGAGAAGACGCTGCACATTTCACTGCTGGCCGGGATGGGGCGTTCGGTAAGCTGGTCGCCCGATGGCAAACAGATCGCCTATTCCGAGTTACAGCCTGCTAACGGAATCGGGGGGATCGATCTGGTGGATGCCGATACCGGCAAATTGCAAGTCCTCACGTTTGCCGATCAAGTGATTTGGGAAGTGCGCTGGTCGTCCGCCGGCGATGGCCTTTTTGTCATCGATTCGGCACGAGGACCGAATTTCTTCCACCGCCAGATCGGTTATGTCACGCTTGCGGACGGCCGGTTGCGGCCGATTACGCGTGACACCAATAGCTATTCGGCGTTGAGTCTTTCGGCTGACGGCAAGACTTTGGCTACGGTGCAACAGAAAGTCGCCAGCAACCTTTATATGTTGCCCGGCGAAGGCAGCGCGTCCGCCGAGATCAGTCCGTTAGCTTCCGGCGGCGAACACGTCGCATTTTTCAATTGGGCCGCCGATGGCAGCCTGCTCGCTTCCGAATTGACGCAACTGGTGCGCAGGGAGGCCGACGGAAGAAATCCCAGTCAACTCGTCAGCGACCCGTCGGCGGGCATTCTCAGTTTGTCGGCGTGCGGCGCGCAATACGTTGTTTTTCCCTGGGTGTTTCATGACGCCGGCAACACGTTCGGCCTCTGGCGTGTCAATGCTGACGGCTCCCATCCGGCGAAGCTGACGGATACCAGCAGACTTGATACATTGCCGGTGTGTTCGGCCAATCAGAACTGGGTCTATTACTTCGCCGAAGTTAGGCAACTTTGGCGAGTCCCACTGGATGGCTCCGGCAAAGCGGAACCAATTCCAAGCACTAACTTTGCTGGAGCATTTCTCGCTGGCCGCGGCATGGGCAGTTCGCCGGACGGAAAAACTCTGGTGTACCTTGTCGAATTCGTGAATCCGGAAGACCCCATCGGCACGGCCAGGATCGCCCTGCTGGACCTGGCAACGCTCGATAAGCCGCGTTTGTTGCCAGTCGATCCACGAATCTCCAGCGGCGTTCAGTTCACCCCGGACGGAAAAGCCATTGCCTACCCCATCATGGAGAATGGAGTGGATAACGTCTGGATTCAACCGCTCGACGGCAGCCCCGGCCGCCAGATTACACATTTCACTTCCGAGCAGATCACCGCGTTCCATTGGTCGCCGGACGGCAAGAACCTCGGCATCCTGCGCGGCCACACCGACTCCGACGTAGTCTTGCTCCAAGAAACCAAACCGTAGTTAGCCTGCGGAAACCTCTGTGCCCTCTGTGGTTAAGGGTTTTTCTTGGCGCTGAATCACAGTGTCCCTAGATCAACCGCGAACCGGCGCCTCGCCCAGTTCAATCCGCAGCGCGCAGAATTCCAGCCCAAAGCAAAAGCCCTCGCGATTGCGGACCACCCCGGCAACCCGCACCGTCTTCCCTTCCGTCCGGAACTCGACCTCCATCACCTCGCCGGGTTGCAGGTTCACTCCCGCGTAAACCTCCATCCCCGCGCGGCTCAACTTCGAAACCAATCCCGGCACCACCATGTCGGCCGAGCCCGGCACCACAACCGAGACAGGCGTGTGCATGCGATAGCGCGGGCACCGGCGGGTGTTGGTCGAGTCCATTGCAAACGCGTGATGCTCAAAACCCAATCTGCTTCAGCAGGCCGATGTGCACTCGAAAGTGCAGCAGGTAGGCCGCGGCCGCCAGCGAGATCATCAAGGCTCCAACCGCAGCTGCCAGCAGCGGCCGCCAGCGCCGTGGCTCCTCTTGCTTCGCCGACGCCGCGCGCAGTTTCTCCATCCATGGCTGTTCGAATTCCTTCCGGATCGACTCCTTCCCGACCAGCGCGCCGATACGCCTGTGATCGTCAGGCGCGAGCGCAACGAAGCGGAACGGCTGCTGTCCGGCGTTAACGGGCGGCAGCATTTCTGCGCCTCCCAGCACAGCGCCAGTTCCGGTCAGGAAGATCATCTTGACCTGCGAGCCTTCGACGACAGGTTTGGGGAGCGACACCAGCCCCCCGGTGAGCGAAATCACCTGCAGATTGCCGCCGACGTTCTGGCCATTTGGTAACCGAAGAACGGTCGGATGATTGCCTTCCAAATGGGCGCGCGGGACGCGAATGGATGTACGTATTTGGGGAGAGCTGCTCATAACAAGCCAAGTATGGGCGAGAGTGGTTACTAATTGTAGATTACGAACGGGCCAGCCCAAGTGGTGGAACCTTCGGCCATGCCTACGCGAGCACTCCAGAGCGCCTCGGTTCCGCTGTTCTCGTCGTCCGCAACAACCCCCTGTCATCCCGACCGGAGCGCAGACGAAGCCAGGCGGGGTGGAGAGCCTGCCCTGAGCTTGTCGAACGGGACCTCGTATTTTCCGCGCCAACCACCGCATACCCCGCTCGTTTAAAATTAGACCCGAGTCGACCCCCCGACCGAGCCATCCTCATTATCAGGAGACCGCCATGCAAAGCCGCATCACTGGAACCACCATGCCCGTTCTCGAGTTCCAACTCGACCCAAACGATTCCATCATCTCCGAGGCCGGAGAACTCTCCTGGATGGGCAGTTCCATCCAGATGACCACGCATACCCAGTTCGCCGGCGGCGGAGGCCTGTTCGGCGTCCTCAAGCGCGTGGCCGGCGGCGGCTCCATTTTCATGACCGAGTACCGCGCCTTCGGTGCCCCAGGCGAGATTGCCTTCGCCACCAAACTCCCCGGCCACATCGTGCCCGTCGAAGTCTCGCCCGGACACGAATACATGATTCACCGCCACGGCTTTCTCTGCGCCACCCCGCAGATTCAGATCAGTGTTGGCTTCCAGCAATCGCTGGGCGCGGGCATCTTCGGCGGCGACGGCTTCCTGCTCCAACGCCTCAGCGGACAAGGCACCGCCTGGCTCGAACTCTCCGGCGAACTCGTCGTGCGCGACCTCCAGCCCGGCGAAACCCTGCGCGTCCATCCCGGCCACGTGGGCGCCTTCCAGTCCGGCGTCTCGTTCCAGATCACCACCGTTCCCGGCATCAAGAATATGATCTTCGGTGGCGACGGAATCTTCCTGGCCTCCCTGACCGGCCCCGGAAGAATCTGGCTCCAGACCCTCCCCATAGCCAAGCTAGCCCACGCCATCGACAAATATCTGCCGCACCAACCCACCAAACAGACCGTAGAGGGCGGGGTAGTAGGAGGGATCGTCGGCTCCATCCTCGACAACATGAAATAGGCCGACCCGAGGAGCAGCCGAAATAGGAGTCGAAGCCGGGTCACTCAGCGTAAATGGGGATTTTTCGCCAACTACGGAGCGCCAAAAACTCTCAATCCCGATTTCTGCCGTGAAATGGACTAAGGCCTTAAGGTTCTAAGGCGTGCGCTTTAGGACGAGATTCAGGCTCGCCCCGCCTTGTTTCATAGTACCCGTGATCGTTGAATTGTCCTGGTTCATGGTTCCGTCATAAACCGTCAGGCTGGGGGTGCTTTCAAAGTGCAGACTAGATTCCCTGTAGGTGATGGCGGTGAGTTGAATGCCGGAAGTGTCTTGGTCGGGGTAGTCGATCGTGCCATTCAGACTTCCGTCCTGCGCCGCGGAGATGTGCACAACAATTCGCTTCTTAGGCTGGGCACCGGGATTCAGCGTTCCGCTCCAATCTCCAACGATCGGCCGCGTATCCTGCGCCATCGTGAGAGCGGGCACAATGCCCAATGCGAATATAAGCATCAGTCCCGCGCAAAGCGCGAACGATGACGCGCGAGCCTTTTTCATGGTCGAACTCCCTCTTGGAGATTGCCACTGCAGACAAACTATTCTCGGACCCCTGATAACGGATTGTCCAGCCCAGTCATCGAGTATGGTGGAGATTCTAACCTGGGATTCGCGCCGCAACCGCACAGGCACGGTGCCGTGCCCCAGAGCCTGCCCTGAGCTTGTCGAAGGGTCCGCGCCCCAATTTTGGGCGCTCGGCAATCTCCACGAAAAACTTCAGGAACTTAAGACTTTTCTAATTACATCGGTTAACTGCCGGTAACGATGGCCTTGGTTCGACAATGAACTTGCCATGGCTGAACTGCGATTCGCTCTATCCCTCACGAACGCGGATAACGACTACCAGATCGAACAGGCGCGGTCGGCGAAACATGCGGCGAAGCGCCTCGGCGTGGACCTCGAAGTCATACAGGCTGATAACGACGTCATCACCCAAAGCCAGCAGCTTCTTCGAACGATTCAGTCTCGATCCGGACCACGCTGCCATGCAATTCTCTTTGAACCGGTTGGAGGCACGGCCATGGTGCAGGTCGCTAGAGCGGCGGCAACCGCAGGAATCGGATGGGCGGTATTGAACCGGAATGTGGAATACCTGGCCGAAATCCGCGCCGCCTTTCGTGTGCCGGCCTTCTCGGTTACGTCCGACCATAAGGAGATCGGGCGGATTCAAGGACAGCAGATCGCGAGGTTTCTACCGATCGGTGGTTCCGTTCTAAGCGTGCAGGGACCAAGCGAAAGCTTGGCCGCCAAGCAGCGCGCTTCCGGAATGCTCGAAACCATGCCCGCCGATGTGCAGGTCAAAATCACCCGGGCGGCGTGGACGGAGGCCAGCGCGTACCAGGTGGTCAGTTCGTGGCTGCGGCTCCCCACCTCACAACGGTGCCGGGTCGACTTGGTGGCGGCGCAGGACGATTCCATGGCCATGGGCGCAAGGCGGGCCTTTCAGGAGATAACCGGCGAATCGCAGGAGCGGTGGTCGAGTTTGCAGTTCTTGGGCTGCGACGGTCTCCCCAACAGCGGTCAGGTATGGGTGCGCAAACGACGTCTGGCCGCGACCATCTACATTCCACCCAGCGCCGAAATTGCGGTTCACATGATGGCCAACGCCATCCAAACCGGTGCCATGCCTCCAGAACAGACTCTCATCGCTCCCGTCTCGTATCCCACACTTGAGGCGCTGACGCCGCTTAGTTTTGGTGCACGAACGTTCTCAGCGCACAGCGACTGATGCGGCAGCGCTGGGCAAAGGCAAATCTAAACCCTCACGCAATGGAGTCTTTCGTACCCTCCACCAAAGAGGACTTGTAGCTACCAGTAAAATAGAAGTAGCGGCCAAGCTCGTTGCCCAAGCAAGTTTCGCTCTTTGACAAATAACGGGACCGAGAACCCTCCTTTTCACGGAGCCAAGGAAACTCTCCCTTGCCATTCCGGCCGCAGGGAGGAATCCGCTCTAGCCCCCCGCTGATCGTTCCGGGCGAGAAACGCCGTCAATTCAACTCTTTATTTACACAGACGTCATTCATTTTGATTACTTTGCGGACGACGCCAGAGAAACGCGGCAAGGGAGTATTCCATAGCACTAACTACCACGCGCTCAAGACTTTACATATAACTCGTTTCTCATGAAGACTTTGCCAGGAATTTCCCCCTAACTCTATGATTCCAATAGACTGGGTAGAAGGGGGGAGGATACCCGGCAAATCTACGAAAGCAAAAAATCAAGAGCCTAAGTCCAACGTGCTCAAGACTTTGCAAGTAATCCACGTAGAATCAATACTTTGGCCGGCAGGAGGGTGGGGCAGGGGCATTTCGATGGTGCCCCAGGTTCGCGCCCGGTTTTTGGGCGCTAACCTGGGCTCACGACACTCAGTGCATAGCCGCCGCCATCGCGAGGCTGGCATTCAGATAGCGGCTCATGGCGAGATCGACGATGGTCTCGATCATTTCGGTGTAGGAAAGGCCGGCGGCCTTTGCGGCCATGGCAAATTCCTGGCGGCTGGCTAGCCACGGGTTCGGATTCGCTTCGATTACGTAAACGTCGCCGTTCGGAGCGAGGCGCATATCGATGCGTCCGTAGTCGCGCAGCTTGAGGGCGCGATAGGCCGCTAGCGCGGTATCGGAAAGACGCTTGCGGGTCTCGTCGTCGAGATCTTCGGCTATGCCTGACTTGGTGAGCTTGTAGGCTTCGGTGTTTTTTTCAAACTTCACATCGTAGCTGGCAATTTTGGGCGTGCCTTCGGGCAGGCGCGAGAGATCGAGTTCGACCAGCGGCAGAACCTGCGCGCGTTCGTAGTTGCCGAGAATGCCCGCATAGATTTCGCGGCCGTCGATGTACTCCTCGATCAGCGCCGGAGAATCGAATTCGTCCTGAATGTACTGGACGCGCTCCATCATCTCCTTGACGTTCTTGACGACCGAGCCCGCATCGATGCCGATCGATCCATCCTCCCACGATGGCTTCACGATCAGCGGAAAAGAAATGTCGTGCGCGTGCTCGATGCGCCCGCGATAGGAGGTGGCAAAGAACGGAGTCTTGATGCCATGGAAGGCGAAAATCTTTTTGGCAATCGCCTTATCCTGCGACAAGAAGATGGAATGCGGCCCAGCGCCCGTGTAGCGCAGCCCGAGCAGATCGACGTAAGCGACAACGTTCATTTCCTTGGTGTCGTCGCCGTCGAACGACTCGGTAAGGTTAAAGAGCAGATCGGCATCGCATTTCGCAAGCGAATGCAGCGACTGCGGACGCCCGTCAA
>Ga0224557_1002776_pt1 | contig 14429 bp, 14 predicted proteins | sample 714S31014metaG_FD_180677 | JGI IMG/M metagenome (GOLD analysis project Ga0224557, IMG submission 180677) | Peat soil microbial communities from Stordalen Mire, Sweden - 717 S3 10-14 | ecosystem: Environmental > Terrestrial > Soil > Wetlands > Peat | place: Sweden: Norrbotten County, Stordalen...
CGGCAGCCTGATCGGCTATTACGAGGCACCCGACGGCGAAAACGAGGCGCTTTTTATCGCCGACCGCATCCAGCAGTACATCCGCGCCGCGAAAGCCGGCGACTGCGATTCCGACGCACCGCCGCGATGCGCCGTCCTGTACCGCACCAACTCACAGTCGCGGCTGGTGGAAGAGGCGCTGCGCCGCTACCAGATCCAATACCACATGGTCGGCGGCTTCTCGTTTTACGACCGCGCCGAGGTCAAGGACATCCTCAGCTACATGAAGCTGGTGCTCAACCCGCACGACTCCATCGCGCTGGCCCGCGTGGTCAACTCGCCCGCGCGCGGCATCGGCAAGACCACCATGGAGACGCTGGAGCGAATCGCTCTGACCACCGGCATCAGTACCTGGGACGCAATCGCCCGCGCCACCGAAGACCGACTGCTGCCCGCGCGCGCGTTGCAGGCACTGGCGAAGTTCCGTCGGCTCATCGAGGACGCCCGCGCCATGCTCGGGCCCGACTTCGCCGACAAGCTCTCCGCCGATCTGGCCGCCGAGCGCGACCCGGGCTCCGAATCTGTAACGCCGGACGATTCCTCAACGGCCGCCCTTGCAGCCGGCGCCGAGTTCAATCCAGAGGAGTTTGCAACGGAAGCCGTTACCAGGGAGGCTGAGGCCGAACCCGAAGTACCGTTCGACACCAGCTTCAACTTCGGCTTCGACTTCGCCCCTACCGAGGAACTTTCCACCATCGCCCCCGAGAACGCAGCCACCGCAGCCGCCATCACCTCCTCCGAATTCAACCCCTTCGCGCCCGTCGCCCTCAAGAGCTCCGCCAACTCCACGCCCGGCCGTGCCGCCGAAGTCCCTATCGACAGCGAAGCCGGCACTGAAGGCTTCCGCAAGCCCGGCGAAGCAGCCACGCTCCCTGAACTCATCAAGTTCCTCAACGACCGCAGCGGATACATCCGCGCCCTCGAAGACGAGGCCACGCCCGAGTCCTTCTCCCGCATCGAAAACCTGAAGGAACTCGCCAACGCCGCGCGGGACGCGCAGGATCGCGGCGAATCGCTGGCCGAATTCCTTGACCACGCCGCTCTCGTCTCCGACGCCGATTCCTACTCTGCCGAGGCCAGCGTGACCCTGATGACGCTACACGCCGCCAAGGGCCTGGAGTTTCCGCTGGTCTTTCTGGCTGGATTGGAAGAGGGCCTGTTTCCCAGCTCGCGCACCCTGGCCGACCCTGGCGGCCTGGAAGAGGAGCGCCGCCTCTGTTACGTCGGCATGACCCGCGCCATGGACACGCTAATCATGACCCGCGCGCGCTATCGCCGCCGTTACGGCTCCGACATGCCGGACGTCAGCATCCCTTCGCGCTTCCTCGAAGAGGTGCCCTCGCGCCTGATCGAAGACCTGGGCAGCCCGGCGCCGCGGCCGCAGTTCTCCGGCTCGGCCTACGCCACCCCGTATCCCCGGCGCGATCGCTTTGGCCGGCAGCCAGCGGCTGGCGAAGCCGACTACGAAACCCGCCACTACAGCTACGAAGATGAGGACCAGAGCGTCCGCCCTGGCTCCGGCAGCAGTGGTCCGGCAACTAAATTCTCCACCACTCGCATCGCGCCCGCTTCCAGACCGGTCTCGCAACCCGCGTCTGGCGGCGGCTCCATCGACAACATAGCCAACTTCTTTGCCGCGCGCGGGCAGCGGTTCGCACGGCCAAAGCCCGGCGTCCCCGAACCCACCGGCAAGACCGGCCTGCGCCAGGGCTCGCGCGTACGCCACCCGAAATATGGCGAAGGAACCGTCTTTCGCCGCGAAGGCGAGGGGGACGATGCGAAGATTACAGTACAATTTCAACAGCACGGCGTAAAAAAGCTGGTGGAGAAATTCGCCCAGCTGGAAGCTCTCTAAGGCCTCGCGCGTGTAACCTCGTTCAAAGGAAAGCACACTCACCACCTATGGCAGACACCTCTAGCATCACCGACAAGCTCGAACGAAAGAAGATCAAGCGCGCCGCCCGCAAGGCCGCCCCGCCCAAGGGCAAACGTACCGGCCCACGTGGCGAGAACAAGGCCAAGGTCAAGAAGGCCGCCCGCGGCAAGGTCAAGCGCTAACGCAAGACGAACCGAGGGCGCTCCCGGCTTTGCCAAGCGCGAGCCTGGGGCGCCGTTTCCTCTTTTGAAAGCCGATTCGCGCGGGCCGTATTCATAAGACTTCGCCTACACAGGAGTTCGACGCTGTCCAGGCAAATCTTCGCCACCAAGTCCATCGACAAGCTGATCACCGACTCGGAGTTGCCCCAGAACTCCCTCCGCAAGACGCTCGGTCCGGTCTCGCTCACCGCGCTGGGTATCGGCGCGGTCATCGGCTCAGGCATCTTCACCGTCATCGGTGTCGCTATCGGCGGGAACCCGGCCACCAAGGCGACATGGGCGGAATCCCCCGTCATTGACCTCGTTCTCGGCTGGCTTCATCACTCCAGCGGACTGGTCGCCGGACGCCCGGGAGCCGGCCCGGCGCTGGCCCTGTCGCTGGTCCTGGTCGCCATCGTCTGCGCGCTCACCGGCCTTTGCTACGCTGAGCTCGCCAGCATGATCCCCATTGCCGGCTCCGCCTATACGTACACCTACGCCACCATGGGCGAGTTGATCGCGTGGATCATCGGCTGGGACCTCATCCTCGAGTACGCCTTCTCCAACATGAGCGTCAGCGTGGGCTTCGCCGCGCACATCGTCGCCCTGCTCGACTGGCTCGGCCTCCATCCCGATCCCAAGTGGCTCTCGCCCGCCTTTCTTCCGCTCGGCCTGCAGGACCTCGCCGGTAACGATATCTACAAGTCCGGCTGGCACTTTGGCTTCGACATTCCCGCGTTCCTCGTCGTCATGATCCTGACCGTGATTCTCGTCCGCGGCATCCGCGAGTCCGCGCGCACCAACAACATCATGGTGCTCATCAAGATCGCCGCCATCCTGCTGTTTGTGGGCTTCGGCGCCAGCTTCATCCACCCGGCGAACTACCACCCCTTCTCGCCCAATGGATGGACCGGAGTGCTCGCCGGCGGCTCCATCATCTTCTTCACCTACATCGGCTTCGACTCGGTCTCTACCGCCAGCGAGGAATGCCGCAATCCGCGCCGCGACGTGCCCATCGGCATCATCGCCACGCTCATCGTCTGCACCATTCTCTATGTCGGCGTGGCCGTTGTGCTCACCGGCATAGTGCACTGGCAATCCGTCGCGGGAGACGGCGCGCCAGTGGTCAATGCGCTCAAGCGCGTGTCTCTCCTTCCGGGCGGACACCGGCTGCATTTTGTTCGCCTCGGCGTGCTCATCGGCGCACTGGTCGGCATGGTGTCGTCCATCCTGGTCTTCCAGTTGGGCCAGGCGCGCGTCTGGTTCGCCATGTCGCGCGACGGCCTGCTCCCGGACGTCTTCAGCCACATTCACCCGCGCTTCCGCACCCCGGCCTTCGCCACCTGGGTTGCCGGCTTTCTGGTCGCCATCCCCGCCGGCCTCTTTGACGTTGGCACCCTGGCTGAGATGTCGAACATCGGCACCCTGTTCGCCTTCGTGCTGGTCTCCGCCGGCGTCATCATCCTGCGCTACAAAGACCCCGGCCGCCATCGCGGCTTCCGCGTCCCCTTCGGCCCGGTCATCCCCATCCTCAGCGTCATCTTCTGCATCCTCCTGATGGCTGGCCTGCCCGCGCGCACCTGGGTCCGCTTCTTCGTCTGGCTCATCATCGGCCTCTTCGTTTACGTCTTCTACAGCCGCAAACGCAGTGAGTTCTACCAGGCAGCAAAATGAGCCGCGCCTTCCTGACCGCCGAATGGCGCAAGCTCATCATGGCGCAATACCAGGTTGACCCCGCGGTCCTCGCGCCGTGGCTTCCGCCGGGCCTTGAACTCGATCTCTACACCGCCGGAGGGACAGCGCGCTGCTACGTCTCGCTGGTCGGCTTCCTCTTCGACCGCGTCCGCGTAGGAGGCTTCGCCATCCCCTTTCATACCCGCTTCGAGGAGGTGAACCTCCGATTTTATGTCGCGCGCACAGCGTCGGACGGGACACGCAGACGCGGTGTGGTCTTCATTCGCGAGTTTGTCCCTCGCGCCATCATCACTTTGGTCGCCACCTTGCTCTACGAGGAGCCCTACGTGACCGTGGACATGGGGCACAGCATCCACTCCACCCCGCACGCGCTGTTTGTGAGCTATCACTGGGGCCACCCCAAGAGTTGGCAGCGCATTACCGTAGAGGCGTTGAGCGATGCGCAGCCCATCGAGCCCGGCAGCGAACAGGAGTTCATCACCGAACACTACTGGGGCTATACGAAGCGAAGCAGCGGACCCACCTCCGAGTACGGCGTGCAACACCCGCGCTGGAAGGTCTATCCCGTTCAGAACTTCGAGATCGCAGTCGACTTCGACGCGCTATACGGGCAGGCCTTCGCGTTCCTCAATGGCCAGCAGCCGGCCAGCGTCCTGCTCGCCGAAGGCTCCGCGGTCACCGTCTCCACTGGCACCCGCCTGCCCTGATCGGCATCACACCGTAAACACAATCCTCCGTCCGCTTGGCGGCACGCAGTTCCACATCGCCTCGACGTTGTTCAGCGCCACTGCCTCGACGTCGATCTTCAGCCCAGCGCCCGCGGCCTGCGCATCGAACATCGCGCGCAGTGCTTCCACAATCGCCGCCGCGGAAAGGCTGCCCAGCCCGCTGCCCATCAGCTCCACGCCCGAGGCGCGCAGCAGATCCGCCTTCAGCGTGATTGCATCCCCGCCGATCGACCCGATCTGCACGTAACGCACCCGCGGCTCACCCTGGGCCGCGCCCTGCCCTTTCGCGGCTGCCAGCAGGCACTCCGCCGACGGCCCCCACAGAAAATCCAGCACCACGTCGATACCCTCTAGCGCCTGGCGGAACGCTGCCGTCAACTCCTCCGGCGATTGCCGCAGCGAGATCGTCTGGTCCGCGCCCAGAGTGCCCAGTCTGGCCAGCACCGCTTCCTCGCGTCCGGTCGCGACCACTCTCCGCGCGCCCAGGTGCTTCGCCACCTGGATTGCCTGCTGCCCGGCAACCCCCGTTGCCCCGTTGATCAGCACGGATTCGCCCGACTGTAGCCGCGCACGTCCCAGCATCGCTCCCCACGACGCCAGCCCCGGATTGCCCAGCGCCGCCGCCACCACATCGTCAACCGCGTCGGGCAGCAGGATTGTCCGGCTTGCCGCCGCCACGCTCCACTCCGCCATCGTTCCAAACGGCGCTCGCGGTCCAATAAAATACACTCGCTTTCCATCCGGCAGTGTCCCCACGCCGTCGTTGCCCGGCACGAACGGCAGCTCGCTGCCGCTGCTGTAGTGGCTACCGCTGGCCTGCCCCTTCACCAGGTTGCTCAGCGCGGCGGCCCGTACCTTCACCAGCGCCTCGCGCTCGCCCGCGGTTGGTTCGGGAAACGTCGCGTAGCGTGGCGGCTTGGCAAAACTCTCAACCACCGCAGCGTTCATCCTGTGCTCCCCTCCCGATCTCCCATGGCGCCACCTCTCTTGAGATGCATCCTCCTGGCATGCAGCACCATCCGCCGGTCTTTCCGGGCTGGCCATGGGTGCTAAATCACGTGGGAACCATGTTAGGTACGCGATATCCACGAGTTTCTTATGAACAGAGCCTAAACCCCCTTGCCTGCCGTGCCCGCACGACGCATACTCGCTTCAGAAGCATTGCACGGTTCCTGTCGAGATAATTCGTGACCCGATATAGCCGTCAAGACGTTTTGCGAATTCTTCATCTGCGGGCCCGCCAGCTTACCGCGTGGGAGCAGGCCGGGCTGATTCCCGCAAACGAAATCTATTCCTTTGAAGACCTGGCCCAGTTGCGCACCCTGCGCACGCTGCGCGCCACCCGCATCACGGCCAAGAGCATCCGCGAATCGGTGGAAGCGATGCGCAAGGCCGCCGGCATGCGCAATCCGCTGACTGAGGCCAGCGCGGTCGGGCATGGCTCGCATCTGGCATTCCGCCACAGCGGGGCGCTGGTCGATCCGCTGACCCAGCAGCTTGCCTTCGACTTCGATGCCGCGCCGGACCGCCGGCTGAGCGTGGTCGGCGCCGCCGCAAGTATGCCGGGCCGCCGGGCCGACGTGCAGGAGATGTTCCAGCGCGCGGTGCAGCTGGAAGAAGACTCCGCGACCATTCCCGAGGCGGCGGAGATGTATCGCCGGATCCTCGCGCTGCAACCGCGGTACGCGGCGGCTTCCATCAACCTGGGCACCATCCATTACAACCAGCGCGAGTTCGCGTTGGCCGAGCAGTTCTACCGTCGCGCCACCGAGTCTGACCCCGAGTACGCGCTCGCCTTCTTTGACCTGGGCAACGTGCTCGACGAGTTGAAGCGGCTGGCCGACGCCATCGCCGCCTACCAGAGGGCGATCGCCCTGGTGCCGCAATATGCCGACGCGCACTACAACCTCGCGCTGGCGTACGAGCGGCAGGGCTTCCGCCGCCGCGCCTTACGCCACTGGCTTACCTACGTGCGGCTGGACCCGGTGGGACCGTGGGCCAACCACGCCAAGGCGCAGGCGAAAAAGATCCTGAGCACGGAGCGGCTCGCCATCGTCTGCCGCAGCGGGCGCCTGGTGCAGCAGGCCCAGCAGGCCGGGTAGGCCCCCGCCCGCACCCGAAAAGAAGTTGTGCCCGCGCCCGCCTGCGTGTTCTCATCTACCTGAATCCTGAATAGCGACATGTGCTGTGCCGGCCCGCCAAGGCCGTGAGGAGCAATCGCCATGCTGTTTCAAGTCTCCCGCAACGGACAGACCTACGGCCCCTACACCCTGGAAGATCTCCAGCGCTACATCGCGTCCGGCAATATCCTTCCCACCGACCTCGCCAAGGGCGAAGAGATGCCCGAGTGGGTTCCGGTGGCGCAGGTGCTGGGCGCGTCGGCGCCTCCTGCCGGCTCCCCTGCTGTCGCACCGGTGGCCTATACAGGATCGACTCCGGTCTATGCCCCCGGCGCGGCCGCGCTTTATCCCGATCCACCCAACCTGCACTGGGCGCTGGTGCTGGTCATCGGCATCTTTACCTGCGGCCTGTTCTGGGTGGTTTGGAACTTCGTCCAGGCGGCGTGGATGCGCAAGGTCAATCCCCGCAGCAACGCCCTGTTCCTCTACATCGCCTATACCGTCCTGGCCTATGCCGGAGGAATTGTCCGCCTTGCCTTGATGGCCGCAAGCGGGTTTCACAACCCGTATCTCGGGCTTGGCATCCCCATCGGACTTTTCTCGTTTGTGCTGATCGAGCTCGCATTCTTCGATATGCGCCGCTCCATGGAGGAGCACTTCAACGGTCCGGAGCCAATCGGCCTGTCGCTCAGCGGCGTGATGACCTTCTTCTTCGGCCCGTTCTACTTCCAGTACCACATGTCTCGCATCAACGAGCTCAAGCGGCTGGCGCGCTACCGGGGCGCTCAAATCTAATGCGCGCCGCTGATTCAGTCACCCCGCCCGACGCACAACTCCGCCGGCGCAGGTGCCTGGCCAACACCCTGCTCGCAGCCGCGCTGCTTGGCTGTGCCGTGCTGCTGCTCTGCCCGCCGACGCGGATCAGCTTCTACCCCGCCTGCCCCATCCACCTGTACCTCGGGCTCCTCTGTCCGGGATGCGGCGCTACCCGTGCGCTCGCCGCGCTGCTGCGCGGCCGGGTGATGGAGGCGGTGCGCCTGAATGCGCTCTTTGTGCTGCTGCTGCCCATCGCGCTGGGCGGTGCCATCGAGAGCTATCGCCGCGCCCTGCGCCCGGAAAGGTTCCGCTGGCCGCAGCCCCCTGCAGCCGCGCTCTACGCCACCCTCGCCGTCGCGGCCATCTTCACCGCCGCGCGCAACCTTCTCTAGTTGCCGGGTGCCACAGCCTCGCTGACTCGCTCCAAAAAGTTGTCAACCCCCCAAATCGGTGCAAAACCCGCCAACCCCCTCAAACCACACACGATGAATCTTCTCCCGGCATAGCAGATGAGTTATGGTGCGCTTGGTATACTGGAAGTGTTGAGTAAGAAAAGGAGAAAGGCCCAGCGTCCGCGCTGGGCCTTTCGCTTTTAATCCAGCTTTTCGCTTTTGAAGGAGTCCACCATGAACGCATCCTGTCCACCCTGCCATCACCTTCACCCCACCGGCAATCGCTGCGGTTCGCCCGCCCTCCGCGGCGAGCAGTTCTGCTTCTACCATCACCCCACCCGCCGCCCGCCCGTCCGCACTCGGCTATCCAACCCTCCCTTCTATGTGCCCCCCATCGCCGATCCCGAAACCCTCCAGATCGCCCTCTCCGAGATCCTGCGCCGCGTCGCTGACAAGACCCTCGACACCCGGCGAGCCCGCCTCCTCGTCACCACCCTCGAAATGGCCAAGGACAACCTTCCTTCCTACCTGAACCAGTCCGCCCCAAGCCCGGACCTGCGGCCCTGACTTGTCCCCCTCCTGTCCGCCGCGGGTCTCCAGCCAACCCCCGCCGTTCCAGGACATTAGGACCCGGTAGTCCGGAAAAAAGAACGGAGGAGGAGAGGGGGGTGGGGGTTCCCGGCGGAATCCTTCATGCCTCCTACGGCTCCGCGGCTCCAGGATTGTGCCATTCTTGGCCTGGTCCCAGCAGCGCGTTGGCTTGTTTCGGCCCCCAGGTGCCGCGCCGGTAAATGCGCGCCCGATGGTGCTTGCGCAGGACGGGATCGACCACCGCCCACGCCGCCTCCACCGCGTCCTCGCGCGTGAACAGCGCGCCGTCACCGCGCATGGCATCGCCCAGCAGCCGCTCGTACGGAGCCTCCTGCCCCGCCAGTTCCTCGCACAAATACAGCTCCCGCTGTTCCCCGATATACTCCTTCCCCGGCACCTTTACTCGCGCCGCCAGTGCGATGGACGGATTGGGGGAGAAATGGAAGCGAAGGTAGTTCGCGCGGCCACTTCCCGGCTGCGAGTCCTCGAACAATCGCTGCGGCGGCGGCTTCAACTCGACCAGCACCTCGGTCGCCGTCAGCGGCAGATATTTGCCCGAGCGCAGGTAGAACGGCACTCCCGCCCAGCGCCAAGAGTCGATCGAGAGCCGCACCGCGCAGTACGTCTCCACGTCGGAGTTCCGCGCCACGTCCTTCTCCTTGCGGTAGCCCTGGTACTGTCCGCGGACCAGGTCGTCGGGGGTCAGCGGCCGCATCGCCTCAAAGACCTTCGCCTTCTCCACCTGCACCGCTCCGTAGTCCCGCGTCGCCGGCGGCTCCATGGCCAGCAGCGCGACACTCTGAAACAGGTGGTTCTCGATCACATCGCGCAGGCAGCCGGCAGTCTCGTAGAATCCCCCGCGCCCCTTCACGCCGAAGTCTTCGGCCATGGTGACCTGCACGCTGGCGACGAAGTTGCGGTTCCATAGAGGCTCCATGAAAGAATTGGCGAACCGGAAGTAGAGGATATTCATGATCGCCTCCTTGCCCAGGAAGTGATCGATCCGGAAGATCGAGTCTTCCGGAAACTCCGAGAGCGCAACACGGTTCAGTTCCTTCGCGGAGGCCAGATCGCGCCCGAACGGTTTCTCCACGATCACGCGCGCGCCCCTGCTCAGCCCCGCCTTGCCCAGCCCCTCGATCACGGTCTCGAACATCGACGGCGGAATGGCGAGGTAATGCGCCGGACGCCGCGCCTTGCCCAGCGCCTGCCGGATCTTCGCAAACGTCGCCGGATCGTTGTAGTCGCCGCTGACATAGGTAAACCGCGCCAGAAGCGTCTTCAGTGCGCGCTGGTTGTCGATCCCGCCGGCCCTCCGGATGCTGTCGGTAATGCGCCGGTGCATGCGCTCGACGCTCCACTTGGGGAAGGCGACGCCGATCACCGGGACCGTCAGTTCGCCGTGCTTCACCATGGCATACAACGCCGGGATAACCTGCTTGTGGGCCAGGTCGCCGGTCACTCCGAAGACCACTAGCGCGTCCGATTGCGCGACCGCCATCAGGCGCCACCCTTTCCCGATGCGGCTTTTTCGTGGTGTCCGCCAAACTGGAAGCGCAGCGCGGACAGCAGCTTGTCGGCGTAGTCGTCCTGGCCGCGCGAACTGAAGCGCTCAAACAGCGCGGCGCTCAGCACCGGGGCCGGAACGCTCTCGTCGATGGCCGCTTTGATGGTCCAACGCCCTTCGCCCGAGTCCGACACCCAGCCGGCAAACTTCCCCAGATCGGGGCTGTCGATCAGCGCGCGCGCCGCCAGGTCCAGCAGCCACGACGCAACCACGCTGCCCCGCCGCCAAACCTCCGCAATGTCCGCGATGTTCAGATCGTACTGGTAAAACTGCGGACGCTCCATGGGCGCGGTCTCAGCGTCGGTGTCCGCCTTGTGCTTGCCCGCGTTGGCGTGGCGCAGGATATTGAAACCCTCCGCGTACGAGGCCATCATTCCGTACTCGATGCCGTTGTGCACCATCTTCACAAAGTGGCCGGCGCCGCTGGGACCGCAGTGCAGGTAGCCATGCTCGGCAGTGCCGCTCATCTTCTCGCGGCCGGCCGTGCGCGGCGCTTCGTCGATCCCGGGCGCCAGGCTGGAGAAGATCGGGTCCAGGCGCCCGACCACCGCGTCCTCGCCGCCGATCATCAGGCAATAGCCTCGTTCCGATCCCCACACCCCGCCGCTGGTTCCCGCATCCACGTAGTGGATGCCCCGCTCCTTCAGCTCGGCGGCGCGGCGAACGTCGTCGTGGTAGTACGAGTTGCCGCCATCGATGACGATGTCCTCCGCTTCCAGCAGCGGGATCAGCTTCTCCAGAGTCGGATCGACCACCGCCGCCGGAAGCATCAGCCAGATGGCGCGCGGCTTCGTCATGATTTTGGCCATCTCTTCGAGCGAGCCGGCTCCGGCCGCGCCCACTTTCTTCAGCGCCTCGACCGCTGCCGGCGCGGTGTCGTACACCACGCAATGATGGCCCGCGCGCTGTAGGCGCTGAACCATGCTGCTTCCCATCCTGCCCAGCCCAATCATGCCAAGTTCCATAGGTATGTTCCTCTCGCATCATCAGATGCGTTCACCACGCCCGCGATTGCACAAATTCTTCCGCATCCCGGAAAAAGAAAGGCCCGGAATCTGTCCCGGGCCCTTCAACTACTTCCGATTGTAAGCTGCCCTACGCCGCGCTTGCTCCGCCCGAAGCCTTGGTCTGCGCGACGGTCCACTCTGGTGCACCCACCTTGAACCGGGCAAAGCGCCGGACGGAGATATTCTCGCCAAGCTTCGCCACCTTGGTGGCGACGATCTGCGCGATGGTCTGCGATTGGTCCTTGATGAACGGCTGGTCCAGCAGGCAGAACTCCTCGTAGAACTTGCCCAGCTTGCCCTCAAGCATCTTCTCGATGATGTTGGCCGGCTTGCCGGTGGCGGCGGCCTGCGCGCGATAGATATCCTTCTCGCGCTCCAGGTCGGCTGCGGTAACGTCCTCGCGGCTGACAAAGCGCGGATCGGTTGCGGCAATGTGCATCGCGATATCCCGCAGCAACTCCTGAAAATCGTCCGTGCGCGCCACAAAGTCCGACTCGCAGTTCAACTCCACCAGTACGCCGATCTTGCCGCCGGCGTGGATGTACGTCCCCACCGCGCCTTCGTTGGTGGTGCGGCTGGCCTTCTTCGCCGCGGATGCCATGCCGCGCTTGCGCAGCACTACAAATGCGGCCTCCATCTCGCCGTTTGCCTCCTGCAGCGCCTTCAGGCAGTCGCCCATGGGCGCGCCCGATTTCTCGCGCAGTTCCTTTACCTGCTTGGCGTCAATTTTCACTGCGGTCTCCGTGGTCATTCGTCTGTTCTTCTCCTGGTCCTTTTCCTGAACGCGCCCTGCTCTTCGCATCCTACGCGTCGATTGTTTCGTTCTTGTGTCTGCGCCTGTTTCGTCACCATGTCTTGCGCTTTACGCACAAAGAGCGTGCAGCGGATGCTCCCGATCTCCGCGCTCTCTTGGAGAGAATATGGCGTGCTACGCTCCGGTGGCGTGTGCCGGCTCGGGCTCCGACTCTTCCCCGATCGCCGTCGCCGGGGCCTTGCGGATGTTGCCGCCCAGCACAGCCGCCAGGTCGACCTGCTCGTCGTCCACAGCTTCGTCGCCCGCCTCCGCCGCAATGACGGCAGCCTCTTGGACTGTGTCCGTTCCCTCTTCGCCCTCTTCGCCGACGTACTCCGGAGCGACCTCGGCCGGCTGCACGTCCGCCACCTCCGTGGCAAACGCCTTCTCCGAGACCATCTGCACACCCTCCGCAGCCGAGTCCGCGATCTTGGTGGTGAACAGCCGGATCGCGCGCAACGCGTCGTCGTTGCCGGGGATCACATAGTCCACCATGGTGGGGTCGCAGTTGGTATCCACCACTGCAACCACAGGAATGCCCAGCTTGTTCGCCTCCGCCACCGCGATGGCTTCGTTATTCGAGTCCACCACAAACAGCGCATCCGGCAGCCGCTTCATGCTCTTGATGCCGGAGAGGTTGGTCGACAGATGCTTGCGCTCGCGCTCCAGCTTGATCACTTCCTTCTTGGTCAGCAAATCGTACCGGCCGTCAGTGGACATGTCGTCCAGCTCCTGCAGCCGCTTTACCGACTTCTGTACCGTGACCCAGTTGGTCAGCAGGCCGCCCAGCCAGCGGCTGTTGATATACGGCATGCCGCAGCGGGTTGCTTCTTCCGAAATCGCGTCCTGCGCCTGCCGCTTGGTCCCGACAAACAGCACCAGTTTGCCCGAGGAGGTCAGCTCGGTCACAAACTTCGACGCCTCCTTGAACATCTTCAGCGTCTTCTGCAGGTCGATGATGTAAATGCCGTTGCGCTCGCCGAAGATGTATTCCTTCATCTTGGGGTTCCAGCGCTTCGTCTGATGACCGAAGTGGACGCCCGCCTCGAGCAGTTCCTTCATAGTGATGTTTGCCATTCGTCTCCTTGGTGAAGGCTGCCAGGTGTCGGTCTGAAGTTCAGCCGCGGTGCTGGCACCCGGATTAATCCCTCGTAAGGGAGATTTGACTCCTTAACCCCGAACCGTCTCCGCTCCGGGGGTGATGCGAAAAACCGTTGCTCGTTGTTCGTTCTCCGTTGCTCGTTTCAAAAACGTACAACGTACAACGAAGAACGCGTTACCGCTTCGAGAACTGGAACCGAGCGCGAGCGCCCTTCTGCCCGTACTTCTTGCGTTCCTTGCCGCGCGAATCGCGAGTCACCAGGCCTTCGGCCTTCAGCGTCTTGCGCAGCTCCGGGTTGAACACCATCAGCGCGCGCGCAATGCCCAGCTTCACCGCGTCCGCCTGGCCCATCACGCCGCCGCCCTTGACGGTGGTGATCACGTCGAAGGTCTCGCCGATGTCGGCGATGCCCAGCGAACGCCGCGCCGCCGCCCGCTGCTGCGGGGTGACGAAGTACTCGTCGCATTCCTTCTTGTTGACGCTGAACTTGCCGCTGCCGGGACGCAGAAATACGCGCGCAATCGACGACTTGCGCCGCCCCGTTCCGTAATACTGCACCAATTCCGCCATAACACTCCTTGAACTCTTGCCCCGGGGCTTGACCCCGTCGAAATTCTGAACTTCATCGTCACGGCCAAACTGCCGTGCCGGAAACGAAACTTATGCCTTGCCTTCGAGCGCCACCGGCTGCTGCGCCAGGTGCGGATTATGCGGCCCCTTGTAAACCTTCAGCTTGGTCGCCATCTGCCGGCCCATCTTCGACTTCGGCAGCATGCCCTTGATCGACTGTTCCACGATCGCCTCCGGCCGCCGCGCCAGTAATTTCACGAACGACTCTTCGCGCAATCCACCGGGAAAACCCGTATAGCGGCGGTACAGCTTCTTGTCCGCCTTCATGCCGGTCAGCACAATCTTTTCGCAATTCACCACGATCACGTGGTCGCCCACGTCGATGTGGGGCGTGTACAGCACGTTGTTCTTGCCTGCCAGGATCGACGCCGCCTGGGTCGAAAGCCTGCCCAGCGTTTTGCCCGTCGCATCCAGCACAAACCACTTGCGCGGGATGTCCTTGCCGCTCGGTATGGTGGTAGACCTGTTCATAATTCCGCGTTACTCCCTGGTTCTGCCGTCTTCCTTCTCCAGCCCGGCGTCCTACGGAAGAGATTGGCTGTTGGTTGCCGTCTAAGTTTTCATGCGCACCGCCGCATGCATCAGCGGTACGCCAAATATCGTCGCTCCCGGCGAAACAGCGCAGCGAAGATCAGGCTTGAGCCCAAAACGCAAGCTCCCTGCTCATACGCGGAAACGCCGAACCGCCTGGAAGTCGCACATTGCCTAGGTAAGTGGGTGCTTCAGGGCGGCCCGCCTTGCTTGAGCTGCTCCCGGTGAATCCACCACGGTTGTCCCATCCTGCTGCAAGTCCAGGGCACAAACCGCCCAAAACGTGCAGACGCGGGACTGCGCGAGCTTTCAGAATATCCCACCAGGCTATTGAAGTCAACG
>Ga0224557_1002777_pt1 | contig 14424 bp, 9 predicted proteins | sample 714S31014metaG_FD_180677 | JGI IMG/M metagenome (GOLD analysis project Ga0224557, IMG submission 180677) | Peat soil microbial communities from Stordalen Mire, Sweden - 717 S3 10-14 | ecosystem: Environmental > Terrestrial > Soil > Wetlands > Peat | place: Sweden: Norrbotten County, Stordalen...
GCCGAGTTCGGCTTCTTCGGAGTGGTGGTGTACACGCGGGTGCATACGCCACGGCGCTGCGGGCTGCCCTTCAGAGCCGCGGTTTTGACCTTCGCGATCTTGTCCCGACGACCCTTGCGGACCAGCTGCTGGATGGTTGGCATCTACCGTCTTTCTGTGTTGCTGATTACGTTCTGGCTAAGTATTGCAAGTCTCTGTACTGCTGTTATGCCCCGCCGCAGTACCCCGCGGCCGGGTGTGTCGCATGCGCTCAGCGCCGGATATTCTCCGTCGCGTCGAGGACATGCGAATTAGCCCGGCATCCACTTCCTTACGTCAGGCGCCGTAAGCCGCCAGGCACGAGCCACAACAATACCCGTCAGCGGTCTGGCAGGTCAAAGCGGCGCCTGGCGCTCGGGCCCAGGCCCTAATCGCACCTCTAATTCACACTCGCGCCACCGGCTGCCGTGCGCCTGTCCAAGCCGGCAGCCAGCCGCAGCACCATGTCGGAGAAGACCGCGTCAGTGTCGATGTCGTCCATCACGCCGGTCATCTCCAGCAACACGAAGCCGTGCAGCGCCGACCAGAACTCGAGCGCCGCATGGAAGGCCTCGTCACCGCCGAGGCCGTAAGAGCCGAGGACCGCAATCACCGGCGCGGCCGCACCCCTGGTCGCGGCGGTGTACTCGGGGTCATCGCCGCCCAGCGGCATCCGGGTGAACGCCGAGTACCGGCCGGGGTGGTGATGGGCATAGCTGCGGTACGCACCAGCCATGACCAGCACCGCGTCGTCTCGCGCGCGACCCTCGCCGACCCTGTTCAGCATCGTGATGATGTCGTCGATGACCCGGATCCGCACCGCCCGCCGCAGGTCTTCGAGGCTGTTGACGTGGTTGTACAGCGACGGCCCCTTGGTCCCGAGCTGCATCGCGAGCGCATTGATGGTCAGCGAGTCCCAGCCCTCCCGGTCCAGAAACGCCAATGCCCCATCGACGATGCCGTCGCGGCTCAGCTTGGCCGGACGCGCGCCGGATCTCGGAGCGCGCTGGCGCGCACCCGCTGGCGGCGGTTCCGGCTGAGCTGCCATGGCGACCGCCCTTCAATAGCGATGACCGGGATGGGTTACCCCCGCTTCTCGGTCGACTTAACGGTTAACTAATGACTCTAGTTGACCAGCCGCGAAACGAACGCGCCGTACGGCCCGATAAATGCGCCATTAGCCTGCCGTTGAGCATGTAAGTACACGTAGTCTTGTCCCTGGCTTATCACAGGCCTATTCACCGCTCATTCAAGGCTGAGTCCAGCGAGATTCACCCGTCTTCAGGGAGGCCCGAAGTGAACTGGACTTCCGTCGCCGGGTCGCTTGCCACCTGTGTCATAACTATCGCCACCACACCAGCCGCTCCGGCACCGGCCGCGCACGCCAAGAACGGCGACACTCATATCACCGGCCAAGGAATCGAGCAAACGCTGGACTGCAACGATTCCACCCTGATAGTCAATGGCACCCGGAACATCGTGAACGCGATGGGAAACTGCTGGGCGGTCACGGTGATGGGGTCGTCCAACACGGTGGTCGCCGACGGGGTCACGCACGACATCACCGTTTACGGCTGGGACGAGACGGTGTTCTATCACAACGGTGCGCCGTTCGTCTGGGACCGCGGCCGCGAACTGGGCATGACCAACCGGCTCCAGCAGGTACCCGGCTGAGGCACCGGGCAATCCCAGTGTCTCCTACCCATCTTTCGAACCACGCTCAACCCGAGGGAATCGAGAAACAATGCGCACCAGCATCACTGAGCATTCATCAAAACTGGTCGCGCTAGCCCTGGCGCCGGCCGCCGCAGCGGCTTTCGGGCTAACCGCCTGCAGTTCGACAGCCAACCCCCCGGGGGGCACGACGGTAACCACGACCCACGCGACCGCGACGACCAGCGCCGGCGCGGCACCGAGCACGGCGTCGACTGCCCCAAGCACCACCGCTTCGGTCGAGATTGGCAACACCCTTAACTACGGGTCGCTGGGGACGACAGCCACACTTGACTGCGCCGACGGCAAATCGCTAAACGTGGGCGGCTCGAGCAACACGCTGACCATTACCGGCACGTGCGAGACGGTGACCATCACGGGTATGACCAACAACGTCACCTTTGACAAGATCACCAGCCACCTCACGGTGCTGGGTCTCAACAACACGGTCACCTACAAAGACGGCAGCCCGAAGGTGGACAACCTCGGCTCGGGTAACACCGTCAATAAGAGCTGACTCGCTAACGTCGCTGTCCGTCGTGACCCGCGGCCGCGCCGTGCCGACCCGCACCCGCGGCAAATCGTCCCGCTCCCTCCACGGCCTCGGCGGCGACGCGGTGCATGCTGGCGAACTCGCCGTCGAGCGCCGCTGCTTCTGGCATCCCCCACTGGTGCAGCGACGACAGTCGATCTGATCGCATGCACTGCTGCGGCAGCGCGGCCAGTTGCGCCGCGAGTTCCTCGGCCGCTTGGCGCGCTTGCCCTTTGGGCACTACTCGATTGGCCAACCCGATCGCCAGCGCTTCGTCGGCTGCCACAGCGCGGCCCGTCAGGATCATGTCCATCGCGCGGCTTTGCCCGATCAGCCGGGGCAACCGCACGGTACCGCCGTCGATCAGCGGCACCCCCCACCGCCGGCAGAACACCCCAAAGACGGCGTCTTGCTCGGCTACCCGAAGGTCGCACCAGAGGGCCAACTCCAGACCGCCGGCAACGGCATAGCCGCTGACCGCGGCGATCACGGGTTTGGACAACACCATTCGCGTCGGCCCCATCGGGCCGGGGCCCGTCCGATGCACGGCATTGGCATCAGCCGTGCCAAATGCCTTCAAATCAGCGCCGGCGCAAAATGTTCCGTTATCACCCCACAATACGGCCACCGACGCGGTGTCGTCGCGATCGAAGTCCTCGAACGCCGCAAATAGCGCGGCTGCCGTCGGGCCGTTGACGGCATTGCGCGCCGCCGGCCGGTCGATGATCACCGTGGTCACCGGGCCATTGCGCTCCACTCGCACCGGATCGCTCATGTCGCCTCCACAAGTTGGGTCGGTTCGCGTCGCTGCGCCAGTTCAGTGGCGAAGTCGTGGTAAGCGGCACGCAGTCGGGATCCCGGCCAGTCGGCCGGCAACAGTTCGGCAGGCAGCATCGGGTCGGTGAGCAGGTGACGCACGATCGCCGCGGCAACCACAAACCGACTGGGAACGTCGGCGGCGGCTGCCATCTCGTCGAGCAGCCGCCGGCCGGCCGATGCCCAACCGGGCAAGTCCCACAGCTGACCGGCGAGCTGAACCGGAGCGTCGTCGCGCACCTTCAGGATCCGCAACCGGGCGTGCACATCGGCATCCAGGTCCAGATCGAGGTTGTCGGGGCGCATCCACACCCCCTCCCGCAGTTCGCCAAAGCGCTGCCCGTGCATGGTAGTTCGCAACGCGGCTCGGGTGCGCGCGTCGGTTCCTACGCCGATGACGACCAACATCATCCAGTCCCCGCGCCAAGCCCGCACCCGTGGGCGCATCGCACCGTCTTGGCGACGCTGCCGGGCGAGCAATCGATCAGCAAGCCGATATCCGTCAGCCGAGCGGACCAGGTCGCCGGCGCTGACCATGCGAGTCAGCGCCACTCGCAACGTCGCCTCCTTGATTCCGAACTCGGTTGTTAGCCGGACCAATTCGCTGGCACTGGCCCACGCCGGATGGGCACCGAGCAACACGCTGAGCACCACCGATCGGGCAGTCATGTTTGCCATGGTCTACATCCGCCTAGACCGACGATGTCTGGCGGCCGTAGTCGCCGAACGGCTCGTCACGGTGCCGCACCGCGTCGCGGAAGCCGTGCTCGACCGAGTCGGCAACGAATTCGTGCCCCTCGGGCGTGTGGCGGGCAACACCGTCGAACACCGTGCTGACCATCCTGCTGGTCGCGACACCCTGTTGCAGCAGAGCCGAATTGAGCGCGAGCTTTACCATTATCAACTGGTTGATCGGCATTGCCGCGATCCGCGCCACGAGTCGCTCGGTGCGCTCGTCGAGATCCTGCGGCTCCGGCGCTTCGATTGCAAGGCCCCACTCGGCAGCTTGCGCGCCGGTGATGCTGTCGCCAGTGAGCAGAAGACGTTTGGCGCGCTGATCACCCAGCCGATGCGCCCACAGGCCCGCAGCCGGTACCCCCCACACCCGCGTCGGCGGGTAGCCGATCTTGGCATCGGCGGCAGCGATCACCTGATCGGCATGCAAAGCGATGTCGGTACCGCCGGCCACGCAGTAGCCGTGGATCTTGACCACCGTCGGCTTGTCGGCGTGCATCAGGCTGGAGAACCCGCGCACGAAGCGACTCATCATCTGGTAGTCGATCATCGGGTCCCACGGCTGATTCGCAAAATGGTTGATGGCCTGAGTCTTACTGTCGAGCACGGTGCCGTGGTAAGCGCCGGTACCGCCGGCTGAGCCCGTCCGGTCGGCGTAGGCGGAAAGGTCGAAGCCGGCGCAAAAGCCCTCGCCACGACCGGACACCAGAATCACGTGCACATGGGGGTCGAGATCCGCACGCTCTACTAACGCCGACAGCTCCAGCGGAGTGTCCGCGACGATCGCGTTGCCCTTCTCAGGCCGATTGAAGGTAATCCTGGCAACCCGGTCGGTGACTTCGTAGGTCATCGTCTTCAGATTATCGAAGTCGACCGGCCTGATCGAGTGAGTCATATTGCGGCTCAGCCCTTTACCAGGGCCCGTTCGAGGATGGGACCGAGGTCCAGCCCGGCTGGCATGGTACCGAACGCACCGCCCCACCGCCTGTCCAGCCGCGTGGCCAGGAACGCTTCGGCCACCGCGGGGTGTCCGTGCCGCACCAGCAACGACCCCTGCAGGGCCAGGCAGATGTCCTCGGCGACCTTGCGGGCGCGGTACTGGATGGTGTCAAGGTCGGCCAGCTGCGGACGCAGGTTCTCGACATGGCTGTCCAGCCGGGCATCGGAACCCGCGCTCGCGGCCAACTCGGCAAACAGCACCTCGACGCACTCAGGACGAGTTGCCATGGCGCGCAGGGTATCCAGCGCGCTGACGTTGCCCGAACCTTCCCAGATGCCCATCAGCGGCGCCTCACGGTACAGTCGCGGCATCCCGGATTCCTCGACATAGCCGTTGCCGCCTAGGCATTCCAGCGCTTCGGCGGCGTGCGGGGTGGCGCGCTTGCATACCCAGTACTTGCTGGCCGCCAAGCCAATGCGGCGGAGCAGTGCCTCTTTTTGGTCTCCGCGAACAACGCTGTCGGTGGCCCCGGCCATCCGCATCGCGACCATCGTGGCCGCCTCAGCCTCCACCGCGAGATCGGCCAACACGTTGCGCATCAATGGCTGGTCAATCAGGTAGGCGCCGAATGCCTTTCGGTGCTGGGCATGGTAGACGGCTCGGGTCAGGCCGGTGCGCATGCTGGTGGCACTGCCCAGAGTGCAGTCCAGGCGGGTCAGGTTGACCATCTCGATGATGGTGGGCACGCCGCGGCCCTCTTCGCCCACCAACCATGCGGTGGCATGGTCGTATTCGACCTCGCTCGAAGCGTTGGCGTGGTTGCCGAGTTTGTCCTTGAGCCGCTGCAGAAACATCCGGTTGTGGGTGCCATCGGGGAGCACCCGCGGCAACATGAAGCAGGACAACCCACTAGGGGCCTGCGCGAGCACCAGGAAAATGTCGCACATCGGCGCCGAGGTGAACCACTTGTGGCCGGTCAGGCTGTAAGTGCCGTCGGCGTTCGGGGTCGCTTGGGTAGTGCCGGCGCGCACGTCGGAACCGCCCTGTTTCTCGGTCATCGACATACCCGCGGTGATGCCGGGCTTGGTGGTGGCCAGCCTGAGGTCCGGGTCGTATTCGCGGCTGGTCAGCAGCGGCTCGTATACTGCCGCAAGCTCGGAGTTGTACCGCAGCGCGGGCACGACGGCGTACGTCATCGAGATCGGGCAGATGTGGCCCGGCTCTACCGTCCACACCGAGTTCTTGGCCGCCCGCACCACGTGAGCGCCCGGCCGCTCGTCGGCCCACGGTGCGGCATGCAGGCCGTGGCGGACCGCTACACGCATCAGCTCGTGGTACGCAGGGTCGTATTCCACCTCGTCGAGTCGGTACCCGTTCCGGTCATGGGTATGCAGGACGGGCCGGTTGCGGTCGGCGAGTTCACCCCAACGGTTGGCCTCGCGGCTCGCGGAGATCGCGCCAAGGTCGTTCACTTCTTCCAGGCCCCACTGGCCGCCCTCGCGGATCAGAGCCTCGATGAGTACCGGCGAGGTCGCGGGGTTGTAGTTCTCCAGCGGAGGAACCTGGTTGGTGACGACATGCGTATCTGACATGCCTCAATGTTACAGTTTTTCGACAACCGCACAAGAGTCGTAATACTAGTGTGGATGCGCGGCGAAGAATTGCCACAGCGCTTGGGTGGCGAGGTCAGGCCATTCGTGGCCGCCGCCGTCGATGGTGATGAGCGCCACTGCGCGGTTGTCGGCGCATCCCGCGGTCGATGTGGTGACCGCACCATCGGTCGTGACGGACGGGGCGCCGCACTGATTGACCGTGCGCCAGAACGCATTCACGTCCGGTGCCGAGGGGCCGTTGATGATGTTCGAGCCCTGCCCGCCCCCGTAGGGGACGAGCTTGTCCGAGGTGCCGTGAATCTCCATAACGGAGACTGGATGTGGCGACCGGCACGAGTCCAGCTGCGTCCCCGCAACCGGGCCGATTGCGGCGAAGATGCCGGTGTTGCACGCCAGGGTGTACGACATGATGCCGCCGTTACTCATCCCGGTGGCATAGATCCGCGAATCGTTGACGCTGACGTTGCGCAGGATGTCAGCTGCGGCCGCGCGGATGAAGGCGACGTCGTCGATGCCTTCGCGTTGAGGCCGCCCGCAGCAGCCGCCACCGTTGACGTTCCAAGCCCGGCCGACGCCGTCCGGGTAGGCAACGACGAAGCGGCCCGAATCAGCCAATTCATCCCAGCCGTACGAATTTTCGGCCTGCTCTGCGCTGCCAGTCACACCGTGCAACATGACGACCAGAGGAGCCGACGCGGGCAATCCAGCAGGTTCATAAAGCCGATAGACGCGATCGCGCCCCCCGACGTTGATGGTATGGATACTGGTGCCGCTTATGAACCCCGTCGGCAGCGACTCGTCGTCGGACAGCGAGCAACCCGCGACCATCAGCACTAATGCGGTAAGAGCGGCGACTCGACGGAGCACGGTGTCAATGATGTCACCAGCAGGTACCGCGAGCCCGGAGGCCACGGCGGGGACGGCGGCAACGGCGCGCGAGCGTGACGGCACGGTCACGGTCGCGGTCGCGGTCGCGGTCGCGGCGAGAATGGCTGCAGCGTCACGCTCGGCGCACGAAAAAGCCCCCGCGACATTGCGGGGGCTTTTCGTTGCTAACTACCGGTAGTCCGAGTAGCCGTAGTCGTCCAGCGGAACCGCAGCTCCGGTGGCCTGGCCGAAGTCCGGGCTGTAGTACTGATCCTCGTAGGACGGGATCGTGTACGCCGCAGCGCGGGCTTCCTCGGTGGGTTGCACCTGGATGTTGCGGTACCGGTTGATGCCGGTACCGGCCGGGATCAGCTTTCCGATGATCACGTTCTCCTTCAGACCCTGCAGCTTGTCGCTGCGGCAGTTGATCGCCGCATCGGTCAGCACACGCGTGGTCTCCTGGAACGACGCCGCGCTGAGCCACGAGTCGGTGGCCAGCGACGCCTTCGTGATACCCATCAGCACCGGACGACCGGCCGCGGGCTCGCTGCCCTCGGCCACCACTCGGCGGTTGGCGGCCTCGAACTCCGCACGGTCGATCAGCGAGCCGGGCAGGAACTCTGTTGCGCCCGAGTCGATGATGGTGACACGGCGCAGCATCTGCCGAACGATCACCTCGATGTGCTTGTCGTGGATCGACACACCCTGAGCGCGGTAGACCTCTTGGGTCTCCCGGACGAGGTGGATCTGCACCTGACGGGGGCCTTGCACCCGGAGCACCTCGTGCGGGTCAGCCGAGCCTTCCATCAGCTGCTGGCCCACCTCGACGTGGTCACCGTCAGAGAGCACCCGCTCGGAACCGTCTTCGTGCTTGAACACACGCAGTCGCTGCCGCTTGGAGAGCTTGTCGTAGACCACTTCCTCGCCGCCGTCGTCGGGAACGACGGTGATCTTGTAGAAGCGCTCGCCGTCCTCGAGGCGGACTCGGCCGGTGACGTCGGCGATCGGCGCCTTGCCACGCGGCACGCGGGCCTCGAACAGTTCCTGGACACGCGGCAGACCGCCGGTGATGTCCTCACCGACACCACCCTGGTGGAAGGTACGCATGGTCAGCTGCGTGCCGGGCTCACCGATCGACTGGGCTGCCACGATACCGACGGCCTCGCCGATGTCGACCAGCTTGCCGGTGGCCATGGAACGGCCGTAGCAGGTCGCGCACACACCGGTGCCGGTGGTACACGTCAGCACCGAGCGCACCTTGATCTGCGTGATGCCCGCCGCCAACAGGGCGTCGATTGATGGATCACCCAGGTCTTCACCACGCACGACGACGACGTTGCCGGCCTCGTCGACCGCGTCGGCGCCCAGAGTCCGCGCGTACGCCGATGTTTCGATGTACGGGTCACGGATCAGGGTGCCGTCAGGCTGACGCTCGGCCAGCTCGACGAGGATGCCACGCTCGGTCTGGCAGTCGTGCTCGCGGACGATGACGTCCTGGGACACGTCTACCAGACGACGGGTCAGGTAGCCGGAGTCGGCGGTACGCAATGCGGTGTCCGCCAAGCCCTTTCGAGCCCCGTGGGTGTTGATGAAGTACTCCAGCACGGTCAGGCCCTCACGGAACGAGGACTTGATCGGCCGTGGGATGAACTCACCCTTCGGGTTGGTCACCAGGCCCTTCATGCCGGCCAGCGTCCGGGTCTGGGTGAAGTTACCGGTGGCACCCGACTCCACGATCGTGATGATCGGGTTGTCGCTCGGGTAGTGCTCCTTCAGCGCCTTACCGACTTCGTCGGTGGCTTCCTTCCAGATCTCGACCAGCGCCTCGTTGCGCTCCTCGCGGTTCAAAGCGCCGCGCTGAAACTGCTTTTCGACCTTGTCGGCCCGATCCTCGTAGAAGTCGAGAATCTCCTTCTTCCGCGGCGGAACCAACACGTCGGCCATCGAGACCGTGACGCCGCTTCGGGTCGCCCAATAGAAACCGGCGTCCTTGAGCTTGTCGACGGTCTGTGCCACCACGATCATCGGGTAGCGCTCGGCCAGGTCGTTGATGATGGCAGCCTGCACCTTCTTGTGCATCTGCTTGTTCACGAACGCATAGCCCAGCGGCAGCAGCTCGTTGAAAAGCACCCGGCCCAGCGTCGTCTCGGCCAGCCACGCGTCACCCGGCTGCCAGCCGTTGGGGCCGAACAGCTCGGTTTCGATCTCGGCCGGCGGACGCAGCTGCGTCAGCCGCACCTTGATCTTGGCCCGTACCGAGAGCACGCCACGGTCGGAAGCCATGATGGCTTCGGCCGGTGAGGAGTACACCCCGACCTCCGGCTTATCCTTGGCGGCCGGTTGATATTCACCGTCGGACCCATCGATCTCGGTGGTCAAGAAGAACAGCCCGGTCACCATGTCCAATCGCGGCATGGCCAACGGGCGCCCAGATGCCGGCGACAGGATGTTGTTGGACGACAGCATCAGAATGCGGGCCTCGGCCTGCGCCTCAGCGGACAGCGGCAGGTGCACCGCCATCTGGTCACCGTCGAAGTCGGCGTTGAACGCCTCACATACCAACGGGTGCAGCTGAATAGCCTTGCCTTCCACCAGCATTGGCTCGAAGGCCTGGATGCCCAGCCGGTGCAGGGTGGGCGCGCGGTTCAGCAGCACCGGGTGCTCGGAAATGACCTCTTCGAGCACATCCCACACCTGGGGACGCTGACGCTCGACCATCCGCTTGGCACTCTTGATGTTTTGCGCGTGATTGAGGTCGACGAGTCGCTTCATGACGAACGGCTTGAACAGCTCCAGCGCCATCAGCTTGGGCAGACCGCACTGGTGCAGCTTGAGCTGCGGACCGACAACGATGACCGAACGGCCGGAGTAGTCGACACGCTTGCCCAGCAGGTTCTGCCGGAACCGGCCCTGCTTGCCCTTGAGCAGATCCGACAGCGACTTGAGCGGCCGGTTGCCGGGTCCGGTAACCGGACGGCCCCGACGACCGTTGTCGAACAGCGCGTCCACGGACTCTTGCAGCATCCGCTTCTCGTTGTTGACGATGATCTCGGGAGCGCCCAGATCGATGAGCCTCTTGAGCCGGTTGTTGCGGTTGATCACCCGGCGGTAGAGGTCGTTGAGGTCACTGGTTGCGAACCGGCCACCGTCAAGCTGCACCATCGGGCGCAACTCCGGCGGGATGACCGGGACGGCATCCAACACCATGCCCATCGGCGAGTTGCCGGACTGCTGGAATGCAGCGACCACCTTCAAGCGCTTCAGTGCACGAAGCTTCTTCTGCCCCTTGCCATTTCGGATAACGTCACGCAATATCTCGGCTTCTGCGTCGATATCGAAGTTCTCGATCAGCTTCTGGATCGACTCCGCGCCCATGGCGCCGGTGAAGTACTCGCCGTAGCGATCCACGATTTCGCGGTAGAGATTCTCGTCAACGATCAGCTGCTTGGGAGCCAGCTTGGTGAAGCTGGTCCAGATCTCCTCGAGCCGGTCCAGCTCACGCTGGGCGCGGTCGCGCATCTGGCGCATCTCCCGCTCGCCGCCGTCCCGAACCTTGCGTCGGGCATCGGCTTTCGCGCCCTCAGCCTCCAGTTCGGCCAGGTCGGCCTCGAGCTTCTGCGCGCGGGCTTCCAATTCGGCGTCGCGCTGGTCCTCAACACCCTTGCGCTCCACCACCATTTCGGCCTCGAGCGTCGACAGCTCGTTGTGCCGCATCTCGGTGTCGACCGCGGTGATCACGTAGGCGGCGAAGTAGATGATCTTCTCGAGATCCTTCGGGGCCAGGTCCAGCAGGTAGCCAAGACGGCTCGGCACACCCTTGAAGTACCAGATGTGCGTGACCGGCGCGGCCAGCTCGATGTGCCCCATCCGCTCACGACGCACCTTGGCCCGAGTTACCTCGACGCCACAGCGCTCGCAGATGATGCCCTTGAAGCGCACGCGCTTGTACTTGCCGCAGTAGCACTCCCAGTCGCGAGTCGGTCCGAAGATCTTCTCGCAGAACAGGCCGTCCTTCTCGGGCTTCAGCGTGCGGTAGTTGATTGTCTCCGGCTTCTTAACCTCGCCGTAAGACCATTGCCTGATGTCCTCTGCGGTAGCCAGGCCAATGCGGAGTTCATCGAAGAAGTTGACGTCGAGCACGTAACTCCCTTTCCCCTTGCGGGTTTAGTAACACTGTGTTCTGTAGCGACACGCGCAAGCGCGCATCGCTTAGCTAGGGCTAAGCCAAATCCTCAACAGACGCGGATTCGTTGCGAGACAAGTTGATTCCAAGGTTTGCCGCGGCCCGCTCAAGGTCTTCGTCCTCGCCCTCGCGCAGCTCGATCGCTGCGCCATCCGAAGACAGCACCTCAACGTTGAGGCACAGCGATTGCAGCTCCTTGAGCAGCACCTTGAACGACTCGGGGATACCCGGTTCCGGGATGTTCTCGCCCTTGACGATCGCCTCGTAGACCTTGACGCGGCCGACGGTGTCGTCGGACTTGATGGTCAAGAGCTCCTGCAGCGTGTAGGCGGCACCGTAGGCCTGCATGGCCCAGCACTCCATCTCCCCGAACCGCTGGCCACCGAACTGCGCCTTACCGCCCAGCGGCTGCTGGGTGATCATCGAGTACGGACCGGTCGAGCGGGCGTGGATCTTGTCGTCTACCAGGTGGTGCAGCTTCATGATGTACATGTAGCCAACGGTCACCGGGTACGGGAAGGGCTCGCCGCTGCGACCGTCGAACAGCATCGCCTTGCCGTCGCCGTTCACCATCACTTCGTTGTCCCGGTTGGGCAACGTGCATGACAGCAGACCCTGCAGCTCCTCCTCCTTGGCACCGTCGAACACCGGAGTCGATACCGTCTGGTCCGGCTCGGCGTTCAGCAGTCCCTCGGGCAGGTTGGCCGCCCATTCCGGCCGACCATCGGTCACGTCGACCTTCCAGCCGGACTTGGCCACCCAACCGAGGTGGGTTTCCAGGATCTGGCCGATGTTCATCCGTCGCGGCACACCGTGGGTGTTCAGGATGATGTCCACGGGAGTGCCGTCCGGCATGAAGGGCATGTCCTCGGCCGCCAGGATCTTGCCGATGACGCCCTTGTTGCCGTGCCGTCCGGCCAGCTTGTCGCCGTCGGAGATCTTGCGCTTCTGCGCCACGTAGACGCGGACCAGCTCGTTGACTCCAGCCGGCAGTTCGTCGTCGTCCTCGCGGGAGAACACCCGGATGCCGATGACCTTGCCGGATTCGCCGTGCGGCACCTTCAGTGAGGTGTCGCGGACTTCGCGGGCCTTCTCGCCGAAAATCGCACGCAACAGCCGCTCTTCCGGCGTCAGCTCGGTCTCCCCCTTCGGGGTGACCTTGCCGACCAGGATGTCGCCGTCACGAACCTCGGCACCGATTCGCACGATGCCGCGCTCGTCCAGGTCGGCGAGCACCTCGTCGGAGACGTTCGGGATGTCCCGGGTGATCTCCTCGGCACCCAACTTGGTGTCGCGGGCGTCGATCTCGTGCTCTTCGATGTGGATCGAGGTGAGCACGTCCTCTTCAACCAAACGGTTGGAGAGGATGATGGCGTCCTCGTAGTTGTGGCCCTCCCACGGCATGATCGCCACCAGCAGGTTCTTGCCCAGCGCCATCTCACCGTTCTCGGTGCACGGACCATCGGCAATGACTTGGCCCGCCTCCACCCGGTCTCCGGCGTCCACGATCGGAGACTGGTTGGCACAGGTGCCGTGGTTGGAGCGGGCGAACTTGCGCATCCGGTAGGTGCGCCGGGTGCCGTTGTCGTGCATCACGGTGATGTAGTCGGCCGACACCTCCTCGATGACGCCGCTCTCTTCGGCGACGACGACGTCGCCCGCATCGATCGCGGCGCGCAGCTCCATGCCGGTACCCACCAGCGGTGCCTCGCTTTTCACCAGCGGAACCGCCTGGCGCTGCATGTTGGCACCCATCAAGGCACGGTTGGCGTCGTCGTGTTCGAGGAACGGGATCATGGCCGTGGCCACCGACACCATCTGGCGCGGCGAGACGTCCATGTAGTCCACCTCGGACGAGGTCACGTACTCCACCTCGCCCGCCTTCCGGCGGACCAGAACGCGCGTCTCGAGGAACTGGCCGTTGTCGTCGATCGGCGAGTTGGCCTGCGCCACGACGTGGCGATCCTCCTCGTCAGCGGTCAGGTAGTGGATCTCGTCGGTAACCACACCTTCGACCACCTTGCGATACGGCGTCTCGATGAACCCGAACGGGTTGACGCGGGCGTACACCGACAGCGAGCCGATCAGTCCGATGTTCGGACCTTCCGGGGTCTCGATCGGGCACATCCGGCCGTAGTGCGACGGGTGCACATCGCGGACCTCCAGCCCGGCGCGCTCACGTGACAGACCACCCGGCCCCAGCGCCGACAGGCGGCGCTTGTGGGTGAGACCGGACAGCGGGTTGTTCTGGTCCATGAACTGCGACAGCTGGCTGGTGCCGAAGAACTCCTTGATGGCAGCAACCACCGGGCGGATGTTGATCAGCGTCTGCGGCGTGATCGCCTCGACGTCCTGAGTGGTCATCCGCTCCCGGACAACGCGCTCCATCCTGGACATGCCGACCCGGATCTGGTTCTGGATCAGCTCGCCGACAGTACGCAAACGGCGGTTGCCGAAGTGGTCGATGTCGTCGGTTTCCACCGGAACCTCGGCGCCACCGGGAACGGTCATCGCCGTCTGGCCCTCGTGCAGGCGCACCAGGTATTCGATCGTGGCGACGACGTCTTCTTCGGTCAGCGTCGATGACGTGATCGGCTTACCGACGTTCAGGCCGAGCTTCTTGTTGACCTTGTAGCGGCCAACACGAGCCAGGTCGTAGCGCTTCTCCTTGAAGAACAGGTTCTCCAGCAGGGTCTGCGCGGACTCCTTGGTGGGCGGCTCGCCCGGGCGTAGCTTCCGGTAGATGTCCAGCAGGGCTTCGTCGGGGCCGGCAGTGTTGTCCTTCTCCAGCGTCGACATCATGATCTCGGAGAAGCCGAACCGCTCGGTGATCTGCTCGCTGGTCCAGCCCAGTGCCTTGAGCAGCACGGTGACCGGCTGACGGCGCTTGCGGTCGATGCGCACACCGACGGTGTCGCGCTTGTCGACGTCGAACTCCAGCCAGGCGCCACGGCTCGGGATCACCTTGACGCTGTGCAGCATTTTCTCAGTGGACTTGTCGATGGAC
>Ga0224557_1002782_pt1 | contig 14392 bp, 10 predicted proteins | sample 714S31014metaG_FD_180677 | JGI IMG/M metagenome (GOLD analysis project Ga0224557, IMG submission 180677) | Peat soil microbial communities from Stordalen Mire, Sweden - 717 S3 10-14 | ecosystem: Environmental > Terrestrial > Soil > Wetlands > Peat | place: Sweden: Norrbotten County, Stordalen...
CGAAACGCCGTCGCTGTTGCCCGAGGGCGCGGTGGCGGTGCGTTTCCACTCGATTGGCGGCTGGGGCGCCATCACCACCGGCAAGAACCTGGGCGCGATTCTGGGCGACCTGAACGATCTGATTTACGAGCGCGACGGCCCCAAAGACGATCTGGGCAACCCCAAGGAAGTGATCCACGTTAGCGCCAACCCCAAGTACGGGTCAGAGAAAAAGGGCGCGCCGACCTCGTATTTCATGGTCGCCGCAAAGGACCGCATCCGCGTCAACTGTGATCTGCGCCATGTGACCGTGGTTCTTTGCTGCGATCCCAAGGCTTTCACTCACAGCAACCCGTTGGATGGCATGGCCGAGGGCGGTTCGCTGGTCTGGGAGTCGGATCAGGAGGGCGAACACGCCTGGGAGCAATTGCCGCTCTGGGCGCGCAAGCAGATTATCGAGAAGCATATCCGCGTCTTCACTCTGCCCGGTTTTGAAATCGCCAAAAAGGCCACCGACCGCGCCGATCTGCAACTGCGCATGCAGGGCAACGCCTTCCTAGGCGCATTCTTCCGCGTGAGCACGCTACTCAACGAATTCGGGATTACCCAGGAGCAGTATCGCAAGGTCGTCCACAAGCAGTATGTGAGCAAGTTCGGCAAGCTGGGCGACGCCGTAGTCCAATCGAACATGGAAGTCATGATGCAGGGCTTCGAGCAGGTGAAGGAGATCAAGATTGGCGAGCTGAGCGCAGCCGACCACTCCAGTCTGCGCGGCCATGCGCTACTGCCGATTCTGGAGACGGTTGCCGCTGGTGGCTCCTGCGGAACCGGCTGCCGCTCCAACCCGATGCCCGCCGGCCAGGCCGCACGCACACCGCTGGCCAGCGTCGCCAACTTCGACGCCCAGTTCCGCTCCAACTTCGGCTATAACCAGCCGGCCACGCCGCTGTCGGCCATGGGCATGATCGCCGCCGCCACCGGCGACACCGCCTCCAAGTACGTTGCCCGCCGCGAAACCCCGCTCTTCATTCCGGAAAACTGCACGCAGTGCATGGATTGCATTTCCGTCTGCCCGGATACGGCTCTGCCCAACACCGCACAGGATCTGAGCACGCTGCTGCGCACCGCCATCTCCCATTACGTGGCCGACACTAACGACCGCGTCAAGCTGCTCTCCGCACTGCCGGAGATCGAGCGCCAAACCCGTCAGCGCATGGTTACCGACATCAAAACCGGCGCCCCGCTGCCGACGATTCTCCGCGAAGTTACGGATGGCATCGACGGTCTCTCCTTTTTAGCCAAAGAGCAGTTCTATTCCATTATCGAAAAAGTCCCGATGGCCTATCAGAAGGTGACGGCCATCTTCAGCTCGCCGGAGCGCAAATCGCCGGGATCGGGCGGCATTTTTTCGATTTTTGTCAGCGATTTGTGCAAGGGCTGCGCGGCCTGCGTCACCGCCTGCGGCGACCACAACGCCCTCAAAATGGTCGCCGAGACCGAGGGAATGAATGCCGAGCACACCTCCGGCACACACTTCCTTGACCTGCTGCCCGACACCACGCAGAAGTTCCTGGGCCTTTACAACGCCGCCAATCCGGCAGACTCGAAGACCGCGACGTTGCGCAATATGCTGATGGTGCGTTCGACCTACGACGCGCTGGTCTCCGGCGACGGCGCCTGCGCCGGCTGCGGAGAGAAGAGCGTCCTGCGCTCTATCGCCGCGGTCACCGAGGCCTACATGCGCCCCGTCTTCCACGCCAAGAGCGACCGCTTCGTGGCCAAAGCCGGCGACCTGGAAAAGCGCGGCGTCGCTCGTCTGGCCGTCCTTAAGGCGAGCAATCAGGCAGAGTATGATCTGCTTCGTCAGGCGATCGCTCACCTCGTCCTCAGTCTGGGCGGCGAAGACGAAACGGACACCCGCGCCCGCATTGCGGCTTACGAGGCCAAGCACGGCCCCATCAGCGACGCCGAGCTGGTCGAAGCCATTGCCGCGGTGCTGCTGACCGAGGCCTTCAATCACCGTAACCTGCAAGCGGTGGATGGCCGTATGGCCAATGGAATGAGCGTGATGGCGATGGCCGCGCATACCGGCTGCAACACCGTCTACGGCTCGACCGCGCCCAACAATCCCCACCCCTACCCGTGGATGAACTCGCTCTTCCAGGACGGCGTCACCGTAGGCTGGCTGATGGGCGAGAGCTTCATCGTCGATCATGCGCGGCGCTCCGTCATCCCCGAGCGGCTGGCCGACATTCTGCTCACGCGCGACGAGAATGTGATCGACGCCCAAGAGTATTACAACCTGAGCCACTTCACCGACGCGCTGATGACCGACCAGGAAGTCGTCGAGCTGCCCAAGGTCTGGGCTGTGGGCGGCGACGGCGGCATGGGCGACATCGGCTATCAGAATATGTCCAAGGTCATGCTGCAAAACCGGCCCAACGTCAAGGTGCTGATGCTGGACACGCAGGTCTACTCCAACACCGGCGGCCAGAACTCGGACTCGACCCCTATGCTCGGCGGCGGCGACATGAACACCTTCGGCGCGGCCTCTCAAGGCAAGAACACCGAGAAGAAGACGGTCGCCGAGACCTTCCTGGCCGGCCACGGTTCGCCGTTTATCGCGCAGGTCTCGATGGCCAACGCGCCCAAGCTCTACCGCGCCATCCTCGACGGCCTGGAGTATCGCGGGACGCTGTTCATCCAGGCCTTCACCACCTGCCAGCCGGAGCACGGCGTCGCGGACGACATGGCCCTCATTCAGGCCCAGCGCGTGCGCGACTCGCGCGGCGCACCGGAGTTCGTCTTCAACCCCCGTCTCGGCGAAACCTACCAGGAGGCCCTGGACATCAAGGGCAATCCCTCGCCCGATCTGGATTGGTACGAGACCAAAAACAAGGTTACCGGCGAGACTGCGCGCTACACCGTCGCCCACTGGTGCACCACCGAAGCCCGCTTCCGGAATCACCTGAAGAAGATCAAGCCGGAAGCCGCGGCCAAGCTGATCCCGCTCGACAATATGCTGGTCCGCATCACCCAACAGGACGTCGTCTACCGCCGCTACCTCGACCCCGCCCACCGCGCCTTCATCCCCGACTTCGGCGTATCCATCACCGTCAGCGACGAAGCCGGCAAGACCACCCACTACGCCATCAGCCGCCAGTTAGTGATGTTCTGCGTAGAGCGCCGCAAGGCCTGGCGGATGCTGCAATCCAAAGCCGGAATCATCAACAAGGAGTACGCCGCCCAGCGCGCCCTCCTGGCCGAAGTCGATTCCGGCAAGCTGCCCCTGGAAGAGTTCCTAACCCATGCCCACGAACTCCTCAAAGAGCGCCTTGCCGGCGGCGTTCTCGCCAAAGCGTAAGGGATCAGAACATGAGGAACTGGGTGCCCCACCCTCGGCGCGTCTTTGTTTTTTACGGCGGGTGACCCCATCTCAACAAGCAAAAAATGTGGGTGCCCCAGGTCTGGTTTTTCAGACCTGGGCCACCAGCCACGATTTCACGGATTAACAGTTCGAGTGTTTCTGTGGAATTGTCTGTGGTTATATTATTGATCTTATATGAGTTAGCTAGCTTCACAGTTTCACAACCGGGAAATGGAAATCTCTTTGGGAAATGACGCGGCGGTTTCTGAATTCGGCGCTTTCGTTTCAGATACTTGCACAGAATCTTTCCCCTCGGAATGTCCGCTTAGAGGCCTACTTTTTTCGTCCAAAGTGCTGATTTTTGGGGTCGAAAAAGCGTCATTTGGCGTTGTTTCAGGCGTTTTAGCGGCCATTTTGGCCACCGGGAAGGCGATTACGGCACGCCGGATGTTCGGCAGGGTTTGGATCAGGTACTGCACAATCCTGGAGAGGGAGGAATCCCGCTCGGCTGCCCAGACTCGCGCCTCGCAGTATGCCTTGTCGCTGACGGAAACGGTGATGTTTCTCATGGGTTCGCCCTCCGGCGGCACGAAGAGGTTTCCCGGCCTGCCTTCTATTTATGATTGTCCACGCATGGAGGGTAATTATCTGCAAAACCTTGCGGCGAGGCTGGTTGGAAAAGAGAGAGTGCATTTGGGGTTCGCGGTCTCCCAGGTCTCAGAAACGAGACCTGGGCCACCCGCCGAAAATCCGGACCTGGGGCACCCGGCAAACAAGAACGCGGACGGCAAGGTCCGTGTTCTTATGATCGGGATTGACCCCTTCGAGACTGAACCGCGTGAAACTAGCGCCGGGTGAATAGAAGGAGTAGACTAATTTCCGATGAGCGACGATAAGAAGCCCTTCTCAGATCCGTTGGTTCGCGAAAAGCTCTTCCCAGACCCGGCCAGCGTTTTCGGTTTTGCGCCAGTCAGCCTTGAAGAGGCGCTGAAGGACGGCATCGTCGCTATTGATACAAACGTGCTTCTTATTCCATACGGGACAGGAAAGGCGAGCCTTAAGCAGATCAGAGACACGTATGATCGCCTAGTAAAGAAGAAGAGACTGCGCATCCCCGGACAGGTCGCGAGGGAGTTCGCTGACCACCGCGCAGAGAAACTAAAAGAGCTCTTTCAGCAACTCACTCGCAGACGCAACGTTAATATTTCTCAAGACAAATACCCCTTGCTTGAGGGGATAGAGTCCTACTCAGGTATGGAAAAGCTTGAGGAAGAAATCTCATCCAAATTAGTCGAACGGGGCAGACTAATTGGACAGTTGCTGAAGACAATTGAAGACTGGCACTGGGATGATCCAGTCTCCGAGATTTACCGCGAACTCTTCCAATCGCCAGTTGTAGTTGATCCAAAGTTCGACCGCGATGAATTGCTTTGTGACCTCAAATATCGACAAGAGCATAGAATTCCACCTGGATATAAAGACGCGAATAACGAATATTCAGGTGTTGGCGACCTCTTGATTTGGAGAACTCTTCTCAACATCGGAGAGCAGGAATCTCGCCACCTAATCTTCGTTTCAGGCGACGAAAAGGCAGATTGGCGCTACAAATCCGAAGGCCATACCCTTTACCCTCGATTCGAGCTTGTGGATGAATACCGCAGGACGTCGGGAGGCAAATCTTTTCTCATCATTAGCTTTGCCGACATCCTTCAACAATTCGGGGCACCCCCTCTGGTAGTTAACGAGGTAAAGCAGGAGGAGGCGGTCAACCTTTTTGATTGGAGCCGCCGCGATACTGCAAAAAGTCACTGGGTGAAATCAAGGAGCGCGGAGAGGGCTGTCTTTGAGTGGCTGAAGAGAAAGTACCCCGAATTCGAGATAATGGGAAACCGAGGCGACCTTGCAGATTTCATTGTCAGCGGCGAGACGGGTATGAGGGCCTACGTAGTGAAGCACTTCGATCCAGGTCCTCCGAAGAGCCTTCTCAAGAATTTCCTGCGTGCAGCCGAAATATACTCACAAACGAACAATATGCCCGTTACGCTGGTCATAGTCCTGGGAGAAGATGGCCACATACGAATTACACAGAAGATTATCTTAGAAATGCGCGAATCGGGCGATCTACCGGGCGGAACAGACGTTCGAGTGGTAATCGGCAAATTGGATGAGCTTGGATGGTTTGAGGAGAGATTTGGCCTCGTATATAATTCTCAGTTGATGCCAAGGAGCAGTACAGACGGAGGGTCCACGTCCTAAGGTCCCAATTCATCAAGAATTTGAGGGTTGTGGGTGCCAGGTGCTCCAGGTCCGGATTTTCGGACCTGGAAGTGTATGCTCATTCAGACCCGCTTCTTCCAGTACCCGGGCCGGCGCTACACTTTTAACTGGTGCATAACCAGACGGTCAGATACCTAGTTGAGATTTGGGTCTTCTCCATCCTTCCGCCAGAACACGCGAGAACTGGTTAACCATTTAACAGGTTAGCCACCGCTTCGCGGTGTTAGCGGGTTAGCAAGTTAGCGGGATCATTGCAGGCGTAACCTGCAGCGGCAAGCCTGGCTGGTCTAGCCGGAGCAGGCGCAGAGGCTTTACAATGCCGCAAGCCCCCAAACAAGCATCAAAGCTGAACTTCGGAGCATCATGCCAGCCAATCTTCACCTTTTTGGGATCGTGCACCTTGCCATCCTCGCCGCGGTCCCTCTGCTTGCGGTCCTGCTTGTGGCTGTGCAGCGAAAGCTGCCGCCCGGATCGAGAGCCGTGCGCGTTGCCCTGTCGCTGCTTCTCCTCCTCTGCACGATTCTGTATTACGGAAGCTTTGCCGCGCATGGCGAGCAGATGTTTCCCAACCATCTCCCCCTGGAACTCTGCGATATCTCACTGTGGCTGGTCATCCCCGCACTGCTCACCCTCAAGCCGGCAATCTTCGACCTGGCTTATTACTTTGCATTGGCCGGAGCTTCGATGTCGCTGCTGACTCCTAACCTGACGGAGCCCTCTCTCTTCTTGTCGGTGCAGTTCTTTGCGGACCACGGCTTGCTCGTGACCGCCATGCTCTATCTTGTTTGGTCCCGGCAGGCGCGGCCACGGCCCGGGTCGGCCGGCAGGGCGATGCTGGCATTTAACATCCTAATCGCCGTCATCGGCGCATTCGATTACATCTTCAAGACAAACTATATTTTCCTCAGAGCCAAGCCTGAGACCGTGTCGCTGCTCACGTTTCTTGGACCATGGCCGTGGTACATCGTGGCTGGCGACGGCGTTGCTTTCTCACTATTCCTGATCCTCTATCTTCCCTTTCGCGCGGCCAACGTGAATCCCTCGTAGCTCCATTGCCGCGCGCCTGTACCTCCCTTACTTTTCGGCAAGGGGGAAAGCAATGCACGGGCGCTCAGCACGGGCGCTCCAGGAGCGCAGTACGGACCACCCAAAACGCAACGCGGGAGATGGCCATACAGCCATCTCCCGCGCGAGTACTGCCTGGGTTTGCTTACGAGCGCAGTGGGGCTGCCTGTCTACGCCAGCCGAAGAGCATCAAGAGGGCAAAGGGCAGGCTCATGAGAATCCAGGAAGCCGGCTCGGGGGTGATATCCACTTGCACCGGGTCTGAAAATGTTCCGGAGCCTACATAGCTGCCTGGGTCAAAGCTTGGGCTGTTTGGATCCTCAGAGAACAGGTCGTAGTCAATCGAGATGGTCCCAGTGAAGGAGACGTTTGCGGGATCGGTGGGGTAGAGATCAAACTCGCCCGTTCCTGTCATTGCAATCTGGTTCCACGGCGAAACGATCGTCGCGCTTTCCGGCGCCGGCCCGGCTACATAGAACTGGCTTGCGATATAGTCCGTGTAGCTTCCATAAATCGGAGTGCCAGTGAAATAGGAATCGGCCAGAACCACGTAGTTAGACCCTATGTCGGTGAGCGTAAAGCCCCAGCCCACCGTCGACCCGGGGGGTCCGGCTACGGTGCCGCCGACAGGGATGAGAGTGAGCGAGAGATCGTCAGCATACGCCCCGACAGCAAGAGCCGCGGCAGCCATGAGCATCAACACAGATCGTTTTACAAAGCATTTCATTGGATGGCCTCTCCTTTTGTCTTATCGGTACTGGTTGCCTAACACATAGGTGCCTGTGTCGTAGGTTGCTGAACTCCACGGCGCACTCATCGTAAACCGCGCCAGAGTGACGCAGCCAGTGAAGTTGATGGTAAAAGAAGCGCTTGCGCTTCCGCTGGCCGGGATGTCGCCCAGGGAAACCGGGAACGAGCTAGGAGGCGTAATCACCGGCGCGCAAGCCGCTCCCGATGTCTGGGTCAGCGTCAAACCGGTAATCTTTGTCGCATAGGCCGTACCCACGGCGCCGTTGGTTGCGGTCACGGTCCACACGCGGGCGTTTTGTGCGCCCGCCTTGTTGCTCACCGCGAAGGTCATGCCGAATCCCGGCAACTGGGTTGGATCGACAATGCCCCAGTACGCGGGCTTGGCTTGCAGGTTCATATCAAAGGGCAGCGGATAATCGGTGCGAGTGACCGGGAAGCTATCCAGCCAAGTGTCGTCGTCCGCCATACCCCAGATGGTCACGGCGCTGATCTTGCCACTCAACTGGCGGAAGGCGTCAAAGTACTGCGAGTAAAGCCATCCCTCCTCGGCCAGAACCGATGGCGGGATGCTGTTCCCATAGTTAGATGTGGTGTCGCCCGCGTTGTAGACGCTGATATCCATCTCCGTGATCTGCTGGACGATGCCGGGGAAGGCTGCGGCCATGGTGTCGATCGAATTGACCACCGCGCTGACCGACGGGTAATTGATGGCGCTGTGCATCTCGTGGCCGATGCCGTCTATGGGAATGCCGCGGTTCTTCAGATCCTGGAAGACAGTCACCAGGCAGGCCAGGCGATTCGGGTCCGCGGTGCTGTATTCGTTGATGAATAGCAGCGTGCCGGTTGGCGCATACTGCCGCGCCGCCTGCAGGGCAACATCGATATAGCTCTTGCCCAGCACCTGGTAGAACGGCCCATGCTCCAGACAATCCGGCTGGTTGGGATCGATCGGTTCATTGATCACATCCCAGGCGTACACCTTGCTGCCGAAGTGCTGCACTTCGCTCTGAATGTGCTCCTGGATATTCGAAATCACCGTTGCCTGATTGGCCGCCGAGTTCGTTCCGTCGCCGGTTGCATAGGCCGGCGTCTGCGCTCCCGTTGCCCAAACCAGATTCTGGCCGCGCACCTTCATGTTGGCGCAGACAGCCTCATTCACAAGGTTGTCGCCGTTGCCGTAGGTGTAGGTGCCCAGTGAGGCTTCCACCGAGCTCCACTTCAGTTCGTTGCCCGGCGTCATGCTGTCAAAGTGCTTCGTCAGCAGTTGCCCGTGCGCGCCCGAAAGATCGGTTTGATCCACCGCGGCGCCGATGGGAAAGTACGACGAGAGCGTCTGGAAGATCGACGGAATGCCGGTCTGGATGCTCGCTGGCGGCACATAGCTCAACTGGAAGTCGTCTATGTAGAACGAGACCAGATCGTTGCCTGACGCGGGCACCGTCTGCAGATAGAGTGAGGCCTGGCCGGTGTCATAGGGACTCGACATCGTATAGTTCTGCACGCTGATCTGGTGCCATGCGCCATCTGCCGGAACCGTAATGCCTGGATACCCGCTCACGCCGGGATAGCTGGCTGTTCCGCTCAAGGTCGTCTGTAGGCTCATGTTGATCACGTGCGACGATCCGTCGGTCGGCACAAGCCTCACCCACACACTCACATTATAGGTAGAGCCGACATACATCTTGTCGCTGACGCTGATCGAGGGTCCATCCCAGTTGGCGGTGCGGCCAGTGGTCAACAGGCTGTGAGTGCCGCTGTGCGCCGCTGCTGTGGACGCGGCTACTGTTGAACTGCCGGAGCGCGAACCCCAGCCGTCCGTCGTATCGTCCTCAAAAGTGCTGGAGATGCCGGTGTTGTCCTGCTGGCTCGGGCTCAGCGGCGCGGGCGATAGCAAGCCGATCGTCACATCGCTCACATAGAAGGAATCCGTTGCGCTGCTCGATTGCAGATAGAGGTCCAATGTCGTGGGCGGTCCCGGTAGATTGCTATAGCTGAAGGTGCCCTGCACCTTGGTCCATGCCGTGTTCGACAAGGCCGCCGAAGTAGCGATCGTTCCATAGGATCCACTGGTCGCGCAGTCGGCCGTCTTGCTCGATAGCGAGACCGTCGGTCCGCTCGTGTCCGCCGATTGCAGCATCACATACGCGGTGATCTGATAGGTCGCTCCGGCAACAAAATTATTCACACCGAGAAGGTTCAGAGCAGGGCCCATGTAGCCCGCAGTCCGATTCGACACCAGCAGGCTGGTCGTATTGTTATTCGGATCCGCCAGCGGTGAGGTCGTTGGGGTCAGTGTCGGGTTGCCGAAGCCAAACCAGCCCTCGTTGCTTCCGTTGAAGGTATAGCTCGCGATCGTCGCTCCGTTCGGCGGCGGCGCGGTCTCGGTAATGATCACATCATCCAGATAGATGCCTACCGCGCTGGTTGCGCCCACCAACTGCGCATACAGGAGAAGGCTCGTCTCGGTCGTGCTCGGCGTATAGGCGCCGCCGATTTCCGCCCAGCCCGTGTCGGTCACAGCAATTTCATAGCCGCCGATGGTGTCATAGTGGGTGCCAGTCGAATCGATCCGAATCATGGAAAAATTCGCATTGGCGCTCGTGGCGCCGCTGGCCAGCTTGACCCAGCCGGTAATCGTATACTGCGCGCCGGGCAGCAAAACGCTGTTCAGGGAGATCGACGGCCCGCCTGTTCCGCTGGCGCTGGTCGACGTCAATAGGCTGTAAGAGCCTGTATAAGCAGCAGTGTTGGTCGCTGCGGGCGTGGTCGAGCCATAAAACGGGATCCAGCCCTGCGCGGTCCCACCTTCAAAGTCATAGGTTGCCACTGTTTGCGCTCTCAGGAACCCGCTTCCGAGCATTGCAAAAGTCACAGTCAGTGCCGCGGCGCGAGCGATCAAGCCAATTGACAGACCTTTCTTCGGGCCAGTGAGTGAGAAACTCATTGCGAACCTCCAATTCATAGGGGTTGCGGGGCCGGATTCAAACAGTCCCTAGTTCGACCAAACGATTCTGATTGCCAAGTAATTAGGTCTAATTAATCATTGCGAGTATATGTACTTCAGGCAAAAAGTGTCAAGGAAAAACCAGCCTGACGCCCCGCATAGCGCGCAACACGCACTAAGCCCATGAAGAATATGTATTTGTCATGTATTTGTTCGCACAAATATCTAGGGATTGTCCCAGGTTCCGTTTCTGGAACCTGGGATTCCTGCCGCCGGCTTGTACCTTCTACCGGTTGAAGGTCACATACTTGCGCTGGACGTAGAGGCGGAAGCCGCCGGATTGATCGGCCACCACTTGCAGCGGCATGGGATGCTTCTGCGCGGCATCGTCACCCGCGGCCACCGTCAGCACGTCGTGTGCGCCCACGTCGGTGAGCACAAACTTATCGCCGACGAATCCCGCGCCATAGACGCCCGCGGGAAGGCTCTTGCCGCCCACGTTGATGGGAAGCTCGGCGATGAAGTAGGCCTGATACTTGGCCGCCAAGCCGGTGGAGTAGCCGCTGGTGTCCACCAAGGTGGCCAGCACATAGAAGCCGTCGGCGAACTTGACGCCGCCGGAGTTGCGCAACTGCGTGGTTGCCGACTGCCCGCGGTAGAAGACGCTGGCCGGGAGCAACTTCTGCGCATCCGCCGCCGTCAGTACCGTTGCGCCGCCCTGCGCCTGAATCGCGCTCGGCGCCGCCATCATGATCACGGCCGCCATTCCGGCCGCCACAATCTTGCAAATCCTGTTCAAACGCATCGAGAAACCTCCTTGTTTCCGTTGTGTAGTGGAGTATATCGCACCGTGCGCCTGGTTGGCTTCCCCTCTTGCTTTCCCTTGCGGGGTGCGCGGTGCGACAATCGTTGCGTCGGGGCTAAGGCTCCCGGCAAGGATTCTTCCTCACGGAGATGAACACCATGAAACGTCTTTTGGTCTGTACGAGCCTGCTCGCCGTCGCCGCCCTAACCGCCCAACCGGGCCCGCCAAAGAGCCCGCCGGCCACCGAATCAGTAACCATCGCCGGCAAAGCCATCACCATCACCTACAGTTCGCCCGGCGTGAAGGGCCGCGCTGGACAGCTCTTCGGCAAGGACGGCCTCATCGGCCACGATCCCACCTATCCGGTCTGGCGCGCTGGCGCCAATAGCGCTACCAAGCTGCACACCGAGGCGGAACTCAACCTGGGCGTCTTGATCGTTCCCAAGGGTGATTACACGCTGTACGTCGAGATCTCCGATCCCGCCAACTGGGTGCTGATCGTGAACAAGCAGACCGGCCAATGGGGAACGGTCTACGACAAGGCGCAGGACCTGGGGCGGGTGAAGATGACTATGGAGAAGCCGCCGGCGCTGGTCGAGAACCTGAAGTACATGCTCAAGGATCTGGGCGGAAACAAGGGTAAGCTCTCGCTGGCCTGGGAGAACCTTTGCGGTTCGGTTGCGATCACGGTGAAGTAACAATCTGACTACGAAAGTCAGTAACTTTGGGCACCCCACCCTCGCCGCTGTCATCCTGTGCGAAGCGGAACGAAGTCGAAGGATCTGCTTCTTGCACTTTTGCGGCTAGGGTGGGAGTCAACGAACCTCATGGCGCGCAAACGCCATCTGCCCCAGCGCAGGTGGTTTTGCGGTAGTGTCTTAAATGTGCGTTGACGGGATTTCAGAGGAAACCCGCCTTTAGGTCTTCGACTTCAATCCAATCGCTCTCGCCGTTTGCCGCCTTACGGCGTAGAGTATAGAACTTTGCCGCCGCGCCCTTTTTCCATGAAGCCAACAGAATCCCGTGGGCATGATGCAGCCGGGCCACTTCTCTGAGACGATCTCCATCCTCTGCCGTGGGCTGTGCAGCCGACCCGCCTTTGACTTGGATAAGGATTATCTGGAATGTATCGCCGCGCTTCAATCCTTTGCGGGGTAAGGAGTGATCTTTGCGAATGGCAATCAGGTCAACAACGCCCCGCGATTCTCCCCCGTGTGCCCCGGAAAAACTCACGAAATGCCAGCGTGGAAAAGGCGCATTGGAAAGCGCTTGCCTGATGCGTACTTTCGTCATGGTCACAGCCCACTTCTCTGTGCGGTCTGCAATCTTGAATCGTTCTTTGTATGGCGTTGGGAGCTTTGGCATGGCGAAAGAATATCACAACCTGTATTTGTCTAATTGTCGATTTGCGGTACTATAGCCTCGACAGTAGGGGAGGGCTTTGATGAGCAGCGACGAACAGGATCAGGCGATAGTCAGGATCGTAAAGCGGCGGGCCGAACTCAGGAAGCGCAAGGCTCTCATCGAGAGTGAACTCCGAGCCGCCGGAGAGTCCCTTGATGATATTGGTTCATCTTTGAAGCACATCAGCAACGGAACTCCGGAGTGGTACGCGAATCTGGCCACAAAGATTCAGGGTTCCCCTGAGATTTGCGAACTGAAGCGCATCAAGGCAATGGTCAATGAACTCGGAGAGATATACGGGGCTTTTGTGGAACTAAACCGCAACGCCGCCGAAGCCGGGATCGACTAAACCCTATCCCGGCCCGGTTATGCAATCAATTCCGAAATAGTCCAGATGTGATCTGTGAGTCCTGCTTCCATTGCGGGCGTTACGCGCAAGCTGGAATGGACGCGGCAAAAGTTGTAGTAGCCGAACCAGAGCGCATAGGCCGCTTCCAGGTTCTCCCATTTCTTACTGAAACCATTCGTAAGCCGTGTCATGCGACGCATCCCCATACGGATACTGAGGTTCTGCCGTTCGATGTGTGACGTGCAAATCCGGTCCATGACCGGCCTTCCCATGATCTCGACTGGGATTGAATCCACAACCTCTGCCGGGCTGTACCGCTGCTCACCATCACGGGATACGCCATAGACTTTTATTAACTGTGCGAAGTCTACCCGGTCCCGGAGAATCATCTTGACAGAGTTTATATAGGGCTTGAAGCCGTCGCTGGTCAGTTGGAAACGGACGTTGGAAGTGGCATAGGCCAGCTTCCCGATGAATGTGTCTGTCGATTTCACTGTGCGCTTGCCCAGATGCCAAGCGAGTACTAGCTTAGAGGTCCGCTCCATGCCGATAAAGCAATAGGCTTCTCCGAGTTCCGCGCCGTCATCTTCGGACTTATGGCCTTCTTTCTTGCCGACAAAGCCCCAGATTTCATCCACTTCAACGTCTTGGACTGTGAGGTTGCAGACCTTTTCTGTCATAAGCGTTTCGCGGCGGTCACCGGCCTTAACCAACAGGCTCATGATCGTATTACGGTCCAATTCGGTAATCCGCTCTGTGCTGCGAATCGAGTTGCCTTCAAGTAAAAGGCGGAGCGCCAGGACTGCCTTGTCTTGGGGGATGTACATCGAATCCAGAACCCGCGCGTGCGCTTCGGTGTAGGTTTTCTTGCAGATCGGGCAGCGGAAACGGTGGAGACCGTTGCGATGCGTTCCGAAGCGTTGGCAATCTGCGTTGCATGTCGGGCAAGTCATTGTTTTGGCCGTGTTTGTATCGCTCATCATGGTTCAATAATACTGCTATCGGTAGTTGTTTGTCTAGGGAAAAGTGCGTTGAAACACCCCTTTTCGGGGATTATTTTTGGTGGTCCTCGATTCCAAATCATCGGCTGGTCCTTTCCTGATATGCCAACTATCAGGCAAAGTGTGTAGAAGGGTCAGCGCGGGGTTAGAGAAGTGTTTTGCAGAGTTTGCATATTGTGAAGAGATTGTACAGATTGCAGAGTATTAGCAGAGTTTGCAGACTATTGCAGGTTAGGGTCTATCTTTCACTTCGGTAACTGGTTAGCAGTCAGCCCTAGAGCTTTTGCCAATTTTGCTCGGCTGGACCTGTATGACTTTTTGGCTCCCGACAGATAATCAGCCGCAGTGTGGTAGGACACATTAGCCTCATTTGCCCAATCAAGGATTGACCAGCCTTTGTTGTCCAATAGTGGCAGGATGAATGCCTCGCGCTGATTTGAAGAGGATGGAT